>Ga0172377_10001236_pt1 | contig 25427 bp, 22 predicted proteins | sample Pumphouse3metaG_FD_119749 | JGI IMG/M metagenome (GOLD analysis project Ga0172377, IMG submission 119749) | Leachate microbial communities from a municipal landfill in Southern Ontario, Canada - Pumphouse #3 metaG | ecosystem: Engineered > Solid waste > Landfill > Unclassified | place: Canada... | reverse complement strand
TCTTTTCTACGATCTATTTAGTGATAATCTAATTGTGATTATTTATTGTCGCAAGCCATATAGTTACAAACGAGAAAATAGTGATTATGGCTAATGACAAAGTTACCCTTTTTATCTTTATTGTCAACGTATTCTTCCAATCTTTTATTATAGCTGAGTTTATATTTTGCTTATTGATCTTACTAGTTTACCTGTTGGTTGAATTAAAATAAAGCATATTTAACTTGTCCTATGGGTCTATGATTGAGAAGATAGAAATACTGCAGCATGGTGAATGCAGCAACCTTGGCCGCAATTCTTGCGAAAAAGCCTTCCGGTTGCTTTGCATAGTTTCGTATCATCATAAGATGGTCGCTCAGCTGCGAGAAGACTGTCTCAATTCTCTTTCGGAAACGCCTATATGCCCACGAAGGCGGTTTCCAATTTTTCTGATTCAATCTGTAAGGGACTTCAAGGGTTATGGTGGCTGTCTCAAAGAGGTCCTTTTGTATGGGCGCACTCAGATAGCCCTTGTCAGCAAGAATCATGCAGTCATGGTATTTCCACCTGACATCCTTCAGGTAAAGGATATCAGGTACATTGGCGGCCGTCATGTCAAAAGAGTGTATGACACCGGTGATACCACACAAAGCGTGAAGTTTATAACCATAGTAGTACATGTCCTGCGAAGCACAATATCCCCATGCCGGGGAATGCCCGGGGTCGGTTCTGCCCATTGTACATCTGCCTGCACGCGCATTCTGGCAGACCTTTACAGGCTTGGAATCTATGCAGAAAACAGACTCTCCTCCATCAATTGCCCTGGCAATGGACTTTCGGATTTCCTCTCCAAGTCCCTTGGTCAGCTTACGGCGCTGGTTGAACTGACGTCTGGTTATCAGGTTGGGGATGGCACCGGGACTTTCCCTGTTAAGCCGCTGGAAAAGATAGTTCTCGCTGTCTATACTGAGGGCCTCCGCAGTTATAGAAAGCGCGACAACCTCTATGTCGGAGAATTTAGGAACGACACCACGACGGGGTATATTCCCATAATTATTTACATGATTTCCTGCAAAATGTTTGCAGATGTCAAGAATTTCACGGAACTTTGCAATGAAGTTGTGCATAGATATGATAATAGTACTTAATGTTTTGGATACCACTAAGTTACTAAAAATCAATGATATGTACAACTTTTTAAACATAAATGTTTTACAAAATTAATTCAACCAACAGGTATACTTTAAAAGTATCATCATCCAATATGCGTTTCTCATCATAGTTTCACACTAATGAAAGCGATAAACAACATAAAGTCTTATGGAAAACAAGTTTAAAAAAGAAGAACAAGAATATTTTAAATGGGAAGAAAAACTTTGGACGTTATATCATAGCATTTTTAAGGATGCCGTATACACGATAACAGATGGAGTAATATTCCCTGATAAATACGCTTCAACTCCGTTCAAAGTAATGATTATGAACCGAGAACCTTATGACTCTCAAAAAGTATCATACAGTCTCAACCAAGACGGACTTGCAAGACAGATTAAAGAAGGAATCCGTCCCTTCAATAGCCAGACTGTTTTACGTACCCATACACGTCAATATCTAAGTTTAATTCACCTATTGTCTGAGAAAGCATTTAATGGAGTTTCAAAGGAAGAAGCTATAAACTTTGTAAATCAATCTACGGAAGATGATTTAATCTATTATCTTTCTAATACCGCATACATCAACGTAAAGAAATCTAATGGCGTAAATGTATCTGAGAAGAACGATTTAAAAGCATATGCAAAAAAAGGAATAGATATATTAAAAGAACAGATTCGTTTTTGTAACCCCTCTATCATTTTAGGCGGTAATGTTTGTGATGGTATAATAGACAATTTATTTGATTGGGGAGAGACCCTTTATAATGGTAAAGGCCATCATGCTTTAAAGATATACGAGATATTAATAGATGGAAAATCATATCCATTCATAGATATGTACCATCCTTCATACTTTGGTAAGTATAAGGAAAATGGAGAAATAAGAGACATGTCGGAGTATTTTCTTGAATTATTTAAAGGTATTATAAGTGTTGAGAACGAACGCCCTAGATACTGGAGTAAGTACATGAATAATAAGTGTTTTGAAACAAGTAAATTATAATATATTAACCCATTGGCGGTATTAATTTAAGTTAGTCGATATGAGTAAAAGTTGCCCATTTCGCTGATTCTCAGTATAACCAAGAATTGCTCAAAAACTGTCAAACCATCTGGTTTTTGTCGTAATATTCTGACAGACAGGCAGTTGATAACCTGGTGATTGGCAGCAAACCATCTGGATGGTTTGCTGATGAAAAGAATTGTCAGATGTGAGGAATTCAGACGATAGGAATTGTATGCATTGCAGAATCCTGAAAACTTTACAACATTAACTTATTGGGCAGACGTCTGGTAGGAATTCTGCCCATCCGGGGCAAGCTGCGTACCCATGATGGGCAAGCGTCGTGCCCATTTAAGAACAACTGACATTGGGATTAAGTGTGCACTAAACTAATTCCGCCAACGGGTATGAAAATGAGTTATGTACTTTTAATACTATAAAATATTATGTAATAAGTTTAGTTTTGGATATTCTCGTTAAGAGAATAATTGCCAGTAATTTAAAAGAAGTAGAGATCTCATTTGAAGAATTGATGCAAGAAATTTGGAAAAATAGCACATTTGATATGAAATGGTCTATCTCTCCAATTCGGGTAGAGCTAATAGTTGCAGAAATGTCTTGGATGAATCTTATTGTTAATACTGGTGAAACGAGTAAGAATCCTAATATCAAATTAAAGGATGAAGGCTACAAGGCATATCAGGACCAAAAATACCATTCTATGGCTGCAAGTCTAATGGAGGCAAAAGCAAGTAGGAAACTATCTGTGCTAGCGATAACACTTTCAGTTATTACTTTAGTGATAACTCTTATCAGCATATTTTGCTAAGCTTGAAATTAAACTTTATAATGAATAACCCGCTACTAGAAGCTTGCATGAAATAGCTTCGAAGTATTAAGTACCCAATGAACTTTAAAAAGTAAAATACATCAACTAAAATTTCAATAGTAATGGAGAAAAAAAATGTATTGACAATTAATGATATTTTGTTTTTGGACAAACTTTGTCAGAGGACTTATACAGGAAACACTATGATGTCAAATGCTTCTTCTAAAGAGAATGCTCGCTATAAGAATATCAACCACATAATGAAAGATATCCTTCACGAAATTGGAAATGAGATTTTTACAGAGGAATATTTTAAGGTCGGCGGAAAAACTGGAAATCCGTTAACAAGGTCTGGTAAATTAGGTCTACCATGGGCTTGCATTTATAAAAGTGAAAATAAGCAATATGGTCCACAGCTCAGTTTGGTTATTCACAAAGATGGTATCAGATTTGGCTTTTTCTTTGGAAGTGCCTCTTCGCATGTACTAACAAAAGCCGAAAAAGACAGGAGATTAGACGAATTTAAATCTCTGTCAAAGGGATTACATGATAAAATTGTTTCTAACGAAGAGTTAAAAGTAGATTTTGAACAATTGTCAGAATTAGGATTCACTTATTTCAAAAAAAATCAAAAAGTTTCTTCAGATCAATGGTTAAACCAAATTGCAAGCAATCCAAGTGATTGCAGTATAACTGTTTATTATGATCTAAAAAAAAATAGAAGTATTGATTCGGATATTTTAAAAAGCTATTGTTATTCCATATTATTTTTGTATAATGCTGTAGATGTAAAAGGCGCACAAAAAAAGAATTGTCATAAAAGAAACTTTCATCTGTCTTTAAGAGAACGCTTTCATAAACTAGAATTATTAAAAGAGATTGGAGATGCAGGTGAACTTTTTATTTTTGATAAAGAAAAAGAAAAAATTAAAAGGCTAGGATATGATTATTGCAAATATCCTGAATTAAAATCAGAGAAAGATGATTCCTGTGGATATGACATATTATCGCTAGATGATAAAGGTAATGAGATATTTATTGAAGTTAAAACTACAATAAAAAAGAGAGGGGATTGTTCTGCAAAACAATTTTTTATGTCTGGAAATGAATGGAATACATACAAGAATAGTATTCATAATTATCGTCTATATAGAGTGTATGACATAAATCTAACTCCAGAATACGAAGAGATAGATTTATCGAAAGTTAATAATGTTCCACACGATTATGCAATTTCCTATTAAAAAAGAAACGGTCTCAAATCATCTTCTCATCAATTAATAATTTAACAAACTCACTTTTATTTACTTTCCGATGCAGAAATAAACATCGCTGATTATCAGATAGTTAGGTGTTAAACGGTAGAAAAGTGCGAAAACTGCTCAAAATAATTTTCAAAAATCGTATTTTTAACGTAATTAATATTTGTTAAGGCGGCAAAAGCCCCAGGTAGACTCAAAATTGGCAAAAACATAGAGTTTAAGCTGCTTTTGAAGGGATGTTCCACCTTTCTTAAACTATAGGATAAGTTCTTTTGTTCTTTCATTCGGTTGAATATTTCGTTAAATGTTGATATTTTATGCTCAATATGTTGTGGAGAAAAAAGTAAGCGTTTTACACCCTTTGACTTGTCCACCTGGATGAATCGAGCAGATATTTCAGAGAACTGAGTGAACATATCATGGAGAATTTCATGGGTTGTTATGCTTCGATATATTTACCTGGCTCGAATGATTCATGCTCCCCATGAAATACATACCCCAACTGATTGGACACACATTTGGTATTGCCTATCTCGACATCCACGTTGTAGTGGGAGTGGCCATATATCCAGTAATCGATGCCGCTATCCTTGATGTAGTCTTCCAGTTCAACCGTGAAAGCTCCGTTAGCTTGGCTATCGGCAAACTTGGGGCATTGCATCTGGAAGGATGGGACATGATGGGTTACGACAATTTTTATTCTGGCCATGCTGCTTGGTACAGCGTTCTTCAGGAAAGCCAGGCACTTTTCATGTTCGCGGTTGAAATCAGCAAAGGTGAGAATATCGCCATTGAAGATGATACGCCGGAAGTCGCTTACCACTTGTTCCGTATAATATGCCTCCTTCAGAGGAATCCTGGCCCACAATGTGGTTATGATGAAATCAATGTCACCTATATGTACTACGGCATTATAATAGCTGTGGACATTAGGGCGTATTTCAAGGCAATAGCCATCGTTCAGCTTTGCGATGTCGTAGAACTTGTAGAACTCATGGTTGCCCATACAGGCTATTACCTGCTGGTAGTTCTCCGATGCCCAGTCCCAGAAGGGATGTTTGGTATAGTTGTCATCCCCCAAGTAGCCGATGTCGCCAGCCAGAACGAGAATGTCCCCTGTCACTTGCAGGGGATTCTCCTTCAGGTATCGCCAGTTGTCGGCAAACTCCAGATGGAGGTCAGACGCATACTGTATCTTCATGACTGTTCTATGGCAAATAATCCATCTAATTGTTCAAGCAGAGCCTCGATGAACGAAGGATCCTGGTCAAGAGCCTTTGCAAGAGGTTCTGAGAGGGCATCCCAATCATTTCTGATTGAGGCGACAAATTCTTTAATGCAAGCGACGATTGGCTCTGGAGCCGTAATCTGACTGTCTTCCATGATGACCACGTTCTTCAGTACGTCAGAACGATGCTTCTTGATGTCCTTGCTGTTGACATGCTTGCCATTAGCCTTGTCCTGCAAAAGATTGAGGTAGGCACGTGACTTCAGGGCGATGAGGGCTGCTGAGTCAGCATGGCGAAGCCCGTTGGTCAGTTTGCTGTGGTCGATGGTGAAGTGATAGAAATCATCATCCATGATGATAGCACTCAGGCTTGACGTTTCCTCGTCCACAGGTAACGGCTCAATGGTCAGTCCCTTCGGTTCGCCGAGAATGTCTGGATGCCGTGACAGCAGTTCAATCATTTCGGGATAGTCAGGTTTGCCATTGACAAAGCGGTATAGCTCGTACTTAGGAGCTTCCCCTTCAGACTGCTTGCGCTTTTCAGGGCGATAACCGCCTTCACGCACGAACTGCCAGAAGTGTTCGGCAAAGTCAGCAGTCATCTTTTCGACAATGACAATCATGTCAATGTCGTGGGTTGCACGAGGACGTACTGCTGTCCCGGTCATAGCGATGTCACAAGCCGTGCCACCGATGATAACGTAGTTCTCTGAGTAAGCTTCAAATGCTTCGCGGAATTTCTCTAATCCTTCCATTCTATATCATTAATTAAACGTTCAACTTCGCCTTCCACTCGTGGATCTGCATCCTCACGGAGTGAAACGGCCAATGATAGTCTGTCCACCCATTCGGTTTTCGTACCAATTTTGGTGACAGGCGGGTATTTCCATGCCTCAATAATGATATTGCCGTCGAACTCATTAGGACGTACCAAGGTTCCAGAACTTCTGAATTCACGGAGCTGTTTGACAGTCATCATGATGATTCTTTCTGGGTCAGGGTTGAGCCATGTATAATGTGCCAGGGCATTGATGCCACATGCAGGGTAGTGTTCATCTGAAAGCAGGTCATCACAGAAGATGCGTTCTTCAACAGGATTGATGAGGACGGATTGAGCCTGTTCCCACAGATCCTTCCCCGTCTTATCGAAGTGTATGACTTTCCGCTTGGAACCATCGGCTACCTTCTGGCACAGTCCCAGGTCTTCAAGGCAAGTAATGCCAAGCGTAATGCTTGCATATGAATAAGGCATCTTGTCTTCTATGTCTCGTGCTGCCAGTCCTTCGATACTTTCTATCTGCAAATGGTATAGCAGCAGGTATTGGGCTACTGGTGTCAGAGCCTTTGCCTGTTTGGTCTTGCGAATACGCTCATTAGCCAGAAGCATCGGCAGGTGAACATATTTGTCAGATGCGATGAAATAAACATCCTTATCGATGAGCCTTTGCCGTTCATAGGCCGGACATGTCGGCAGCAAGAATACCGTGGGACGCTGTAACAGCGAAGTAAGATTGCTGGCTGTGACAGACAGACTGCGTGGCGAAGCAATCTTGCCTTTGGGTTCTGCGAATAGTAGTGACATTCCATGGAACTCGCCATCGTAGAACTTGTATGCAAGAGAGTCCCCGATGGTAACACCTTTCATCTGCGCTTTGCTTCGTTCTTGCAGCTGTAAGGGTCGTCCTAATATGACTATATCTTTCGTTTTAACCATTCTGCTTCATTTTAATACACTATTAAAACGATGCAAAAGTATTAAAATAATCTGATATGACCAAAGGTTTTCCCATTTATTTTGCTTTGTGCATCAAAAATCGGATGTTTTATGTTTTGAATGACTCTATAATCGCAACTTTTTCCTGTTTAGATCTCCGCCTCGTTCTCTACAACCTTGCCGAAATCACCGGCAAAGGACAAAGAACCTCGAAACTTTAACAACATCTTTTCTTGCTCAAAATTGCGTAAAAGGATGTATCGATGAGTAGCGGCGTTGAATAACAGTAAGTTACGATGATACACGTCAATAATAGCATGTAGCGATGATGTAGCAATATGTAGCAACGTGTAGCTATAGCTATTAAATGTAAATGGTGAATCCATGGTGATTTGATGGTGGAATGTATGGTGGAACAAATCACCATGCTTCCACCATAGGCGTTAATGTTAAAATTAAGGCCCGATTTGTTAAATTTGACTTGGCAGAAATCGTTTTGTTTTTGCCAAGAGTAAAACACGAAACTTGTTTGAGGTGGGTTGTCCTGGCAAATGTAAGCAGCCCTTCGAGTCATTTGCGATGCTCGAAGGGCTTTGGTTTGTGCAGACTTCTTTCCAATCAGTCTGTTAAACTCGCTGGCATAGAATACCCCAAGAAGGTATTGCTCCAGCTGCTCCACAGGCAGATAGTCGGTGCATCTTGTCCCGAACTCTCCTGGCTTCTCTACCACATATACGGCATACCTTGCCCCACATCGGGCATCGGCTGCACGGAGGATAGCTTTAGGGTTTATCTGAGTGACCCATTGCTCAATCATTGTTTTTCTCTGCTTGTTGGTCATATCGCCTAATAATTAGTTAGATACCATTCGTTGATATTCCAGACCTCAATATCATAGTTGGTTTCATAACCTTGCGTCTGGTAGGCAAACTCCAGTTCCTTGCGGAGCCTGCGCCTTGCCTCGGCTTCTAACACACGCTTTGAGGTCTTTTCAATATCTTCCTCGCTAAAGAACTCATCCAGCTCTATGCGGTGGTTCTTCACGATGGCATTCACGGCAGCCCATTTGCTGGTGAATACGCCAGCACATTCCCGATGGCTTGTGCTGTGCCATGCGTCAGTCTCGTAAACAACAAATATCTGTCTCATTTTGCTTGGGTATTATTGGGAATAGGCAGCTCCATTGCCACCTATTCCCGAAGTCGTTTATTCTCCAATCTCCGAAGTGATGAAGTCCATGTGTCCTGCGAAGATGTCGTCAGCCTCAATCTCATGCTCATTGCCCCGGTCGTTCTTCTCGTCACCTATAATGGTGAGACCTCCGTCCTTGTTCGCTCTGACCGAAAGGATTACCACGTCACAAGGCTCGTCATAGTCATAGGCTGCTACGATGGGGCATTCACCCTCGAAGTGCCATTCATAGCCATCATCCACCTTCTCGCCATGAAGTTTAAGTGCTTCTGCAAGTTCTTCCTGCTCACGGTGCTTCACCTCCTGCACACTGTCATAGATGGAAAAGTCCTTCAGTCGTCCGCTACGTGTGGCGTGAACTTCTTCGCCGTTCTCCTTGTCGGTGTCATACTCATGGAACTGCACCGGCACAAAGTCGATGGGTGCTGCCATCCAAGAAATGTTGTTCAACGAATAGCCGTGCTCGGAAAGGAACAATTCTATTTCGTCCTCCAGCATGTGGTCGGCTACGTTCAAAACCTCGATGCGCACGTTAGCGCTGTCCATTACGATAATCTTCATAATCTGATATGTTTAAGGGTTATACATTAGTCTTTATCATAGAGCCGTGAGAGGAATGCTTGCAGTTCTGCGTCCTCAATCTCTGCAAGGGTGCAAGGCTTGAAATCCTTGTCCTGCTCAATCCTCAAAGTACCAAGTCCGTACTCGCTTGCATCATAGGTGATACTTGCCATTTCGGTTGCAGACTGGTAGCCGTACTCCGTCTCTTGCAGTCCAGTAACGATGCCATAGAGCGTGAAGTCATTGCCTTCCTGCTGTCCTTCCATGATGTACCAGCGGATATTGCCAAGGTAAAACACTGCGATGCAAAGTGCATCCTTCTTCTTCGCGTCCTGAGAATACAGGGGATAACTGCTCAGAGCCTCTGTCAGCTCTGGAGTAATCAGTCGGTTGTTGAATTGCGTTGTTGCCATATTGCTTGAAATTTTTATTTCCCTTTTATCAAAGCCTTTCGGCTGTGTAGCGGGAAGATTTTTCTGCTTTCAGAAGTGCGGATAGGGCAAATAAGGCAAGACTGTCGTGAAGAATACTCTTTAAGCAATATTTGCCTAAAGGAAGATTGTTCACGGAACACGCCTTGCAGTTTGCAAAATCCAAGGTAACTTCGCAGAAAAATGATTCCCCAGCTATACAAAGCCGATATGATAAATCGAAAGAAAATGGTAATGGAACTGAACGGCTGAATTGCAGGATGCAAATTTAGTCATACATGAATGACGGTGGGTAGCGGCAACGGTACGGCTGCCAGATGAACGTCAAAGCGAGTGAACAAAGACCATTTCGGAAAGGCCGTCAAACTGAGCTGGCGAAGAATGTAGTCGGCCCTGTGGATGCCAGGGAGAAAGGTCTCTATCCTCTCGCCGTTCATCCGTTCCGCTATCGTGCCATCGGCTCAATAGCAGAACCAGCCCTGCCGTTCCGCTTTCGGGTGGGCGTAGTTCTTTGATACCCTGAGAGCAGAAGCGAAGAATGAGGTCAATGGCATAGCAGGGCAAACAAAAGACGAATGGACGGGATTCAGATGAGGAGCATGTACTCCAACGGAGATCATCCTCGACTGATGAAGCCTGTCGTTTCGTGTTTGCCCATCCCGAAGAAGGTGTCCTTGGTCAGTGCAGCTGTGCTTCACCGACGTAGGACACTTTCTGAGGGATATGCGCCATGAGAGGAGAATGAAAAAGTCCTGCCTGGTTGGGCAGGACTCGCTGGCTTCAGCACAGTACAATGGAAGCCCAATCTATGGGTTTCCCTTCCTGCTTCATTTTTTCAATCAGAGCCTTAATCTGATCCTTTTTCTTGTCTGTCACACTATCCATAATCATAAAGAATTGTGGGCAGGTGGTTAGTCTGCCCGTTGCCTTTAGAAATTCTTGTTGACGTATTTCTCAAAATCAATGTCATTGAGTTTGAAGAACTCCTCTGCCGGTACATAGCAATAGAACTTGTCGTCATCGGGGCTGCCTTCCTCTATATGTGCTTCAAAAACCTCTTCGGTCGTTACCTTGACTTCGGCATTCAGTTCCCTGATGAAGACGTTTCGATACAAGATGTTGTTTCCGTCAATCATCATGCCCAGCAGCGTTGGTCCTTCTTCGAGGCACTTCATTTCCTCGAATACCAGTTCTACCAGCTTGCCTTGCTTCTCCCTCTGCAGGGAAGTGTAGATGATGTCACCCTCCATTTCCTTGCTGGAGATATGAACCATCAGACGATGCTCCGCTTTGTCATAGTAGATGCTCTCCACGTCAATAGCCAAATCACCGAAATAGAGCGTTCCTATCTCCACCATGTCATAGTGGTTGATGACCTCTTGAATGAACCACTCCCTGCGGGTGTCAAGAGCTTCATCCGTGAGGTTGGTAAGAGCCTCGTGTTTTTCCAAGAGTCTTTTATACTCTTTGTTTTCAGTCTTTTGCTTTGCCATAATGATTAGAATTTATGGGCAGATGGTTAGTCTGCCCGTTACCTTTTACTTTGTCTGGAAGCACACTCTGCCTTTCCTGCGAAGTTGCAGCACAAGGTGATACTCCTTGTTCAAGTCTGCCAGCTTCTGTAGTTTCTGCCGGGTGTCCTCCGTGTTCTCCATCAGAGAAGCGTAAATCAGATTTCCGACTTGTCTTCCCTCGTTAACGTCAAAAGCCTTGAAGCCCTTGCATCCGTCAAACTTTGCATATACGATGTGCCAATCCATATTCACTGACCTTTATTAGTCCACAAACTCAAATTCATCCCTATAGCAGGTTATTTCTGCTCCACTGCCTAATACGATGCAGGTGTACTGATAGCCATGATAGCCACCGTCTATGCTATCCAAATCCACGCTGATGTCCCAATATCCACGATAGGGAACAAATAGCCTTGCGTATCTCATTGCATCCTCCTTTCTTCGTTAGAATGGCATGTCCTTCTCGTCAGGTGCTGGAGCGTCCTGTGGCGGCTGGTGTGTGTTCTTCGCCTTTGCCCCTTTCTTGGCAGCCTTCTTCGGGTTGTCGTTCTGCTCCTCTTTCTTCCCTGCATTGACGAAAGCGATGCTGTCCGCATTGATGGAGATTTGTGTGTGGCTCTCGCCTTGGCGGTCTTTCCACTGGGATGTGGAGATAGTTCCCTCCACGAGAATGAGCCTTCCCTTGGTGAGATATTCAGCCAGACGGACATGGTTCTCCCTGCTGCTGCGTACCCTTACCCATGTAGTGATGTTCTGACCTTTGGAGTAATCATCAACGGCTATGTCAACCGCCATGAATGTTCCGTGCGTTCCTGTGATGACTTGGCAATCCTTGCCGATGCGTCCGATAGTGTGTGTGTAAAGCATAATCTAAAATGTTTGATGGTGAATAATCGAATGAAATCTAACTCTTTTCTTTTCCCTTTAATCAGGAAATCTGCATTGCAGAGGGAAGAAGAAGGCTCACTTGGCCTTCTTCTTTGAAGTTTTCTTCTCCTCCGCAGGAGCTTCTTCCTCCTTGTCGGGAGTCTCATAGAACTTGGTGGCTACCAGCAGCACTCGCTGATGCTTGACACCTTCTTGATCGCTCCATTCCTCAGGCTTGAAGTAACCTTCCACGGTGAGCATTGCACCCTTGGTGAGCTTGTCGAATGACTCGGCGTTCTCGTTCTTACGCCATGCTTCCACGTTGACGAAAGCCGATACGCGGTTGTTCTCTTCGCCGTTCTTCTCGTTACGGCCGATAGCCAGTGAGAAACGTGCTACTGAAGCGGTTGTGAACTGACGGATTTCTGCATCCTTACCTACGAAACCTGTTACTGCGAAATTGTTCTCGATCTTTTTCATTGTTTTGAATTTTTAGAAGTGAAACATTTATTTTTTACGTTGCTATCAGAGTTGGCAAGGGAAGTATGGGAATGCAAGGAATTTCCGAATTATTTCACCCCTGGGCCTAAAAGTTTTTATTGGATGCCCTGCAGACGGCAAAAAGTTTTTGAAAAAATTCAGGGAATAAGGCACCTGGTACTTGCAGAATACGGCTTGCACTAACTTTGCGACGGAAAAAGTAATTGTACTCGCTTCGCCCGGAAAAGTCATAAATGAGGAAGTCGGAATAAGAACAATTCAGTGACAGATACGAAAAAGGAGGATGCCCGACAGTTCAACGCTCAGACTGGGCACGTCATGGCCATCGGACGGAGAAGGACACGCGAAGGGGCTGCGTATCATTCCGCTATAAGCAGGGAGCATTGTAGAACAATGAATGTCCATTGGCAGGTAAAGGGGCTGTGACGTGGAATGAAATAAATGAATGAATGGGAAAGAGATTGAGAATGTAGTAAAAGCAGTCTGTAAGGTATCAGGATGTGGACTACTACAGGGATGGAAAGGAGGATTTTTGAAAAGCAGAAGAAGGTCAAGTGAGCCATCATTTAAGAATGATAAGAAAAAGGTGATAACAGTGAGATACAATTCTTGTCTTTTGTAAAAAAGTGTAATAACTGATAGTATTTGATAAGAAATGAGACTTTTTTTGTTAATCTGATGAAGATTTTTCTGGATATTGATAGTTGTTACGAGATAATTTATTAAATTTGCACTAAAATTTAATTTTATTGTTCATGGAGAATTTAAATAGACTTAAAGCGGTACTCGCAGATGCAGGCCTAACCAACAAGTGGTTGGCAGAGCAACTGGGCAAAGATCCAGTGACCATTTCCAAGTGGTGTACGAATACTACTCAGCCTGACTTGCAGACTTTATCAAAGATATCTGATTTATTGAATATCGATATTCGTGAACTTTTAGTTAGCAGGAATCAGCCAGTTCAACCTCTAACGAAAGAAATTAAATAGTTTAATAGCATATTTGTTGTTTAATCAATTGTTTCACTCCGTAATAACAGTATATTGTCTTTATATATTATGCTTGATATAATTCAACATAATCCATTCCGACTAATAGGAGTTTTTTCGACCGCTACAAGGAAAGAGATCGTGGCCAACTTGGCGCGTATTAAAGCAAACATACGTGTTGATCGTCAGATTTCTTTCCAAGCAGATTTAGATGGCATATTGCCATCTCCTAAGAGGACTGCTGAAACTATTGCGGAAGCAGAATCAAAATTAGCCCTTCCCAAAGATCTTATACATTACGCACAATTTTGGTTTATTGAAAATACGGAGTTAGATAAAATAGCTATAAACAACCTTTCCGTTGGTTCATATGATAAGGCGATTTCAATATGGGAAAAGAAAGAAAACCTATCTTCTGTTCATAATCGGATTTTAACATTCCTCATAAGAGGAAATTATGGTAAGGCATTAGAATTGGCTTTCTTGTTCTATGGTAAATATTCGTTTGAATTTGCCCAACTGATATTAGGAAAAGAAAGTAATATTGTTACGTCAGAAAGCCTTGAACATGGATTCCTTGACGTATTATGCGATGAAATTAGTGCATCAGAAGTTTCTCTTTATATAATCAATAAGGATTGGGGAGAGTATGTTGGAAGTAAAATAGTTAAGCCGTTAATAGATGATATTGATCGCAGTATAACGGTCGCTAAAGAAACGAAAGGAAAAGGAGCGAATATTCGTTTGTCTGCCGGTACGAAATTAATGACTGATACGCTTACTCCACTACGAAATTTAAAGAGTGAATTGTCTGTGTCAGATTCGAGGTATCAGATAATTGCAGATAAACTTGGATTGACTATTCTTCAGTGTGGAATCGATTATTATAATGATTCTAATGATGATGACGCTGCATTTAAAGCAATGAAACTTCAGAAATACGCACAGTCAGTAGTCGTTGGAAAAATGGCTAAGGATAGGTGTGATGAAAATGTTCGTATTCTTGAAGATATAATTAGCAAATTGCCTCCATTGGAGGTGATGGCTAACCATAGGGCTATTCAGGCTTCTCTGGCTGCATTTGCAATAGAGCCAGACTTGATAAGCTGTTCAATTCAGTTGATTAAAGACTGTGCACCACATATAGTTAATATAAAAGAGAAATTAGGAAGTACTCACCAGTATTACCTTAAAATTTCAACCACAATTATAAACAATGCTCTTGGCAATATCATTGCTGAGGTTAATGAAGCTCAAAATTCTGATTTCAACACGCTGAAGACTACCCTTATTTCCGCTTGGCGTGCTCAGTTGTATATGGATAAGTTCGACTTGGATCCAGAATACAAAGAAGGTCGCTATAAAGAATGCAGAGAAGCACTTCACGGAATTATTAGCAATTGTAAGGGATTTGATGATTCTGGATTGTCTTTTATGTATCAATATGGTTGTGGGTGGTGTAATGACCTGGACGTTTCTGATGTGGATTTGCGCACTGAGGAAGAGTTTTATCAATCATGTCGCAATCTAACTTCATATAGGTCTTTTCTTAAGAGATTTCCTTCTGGTAAATATGCCTCACAAGCTAAGTCAAAAATAGAACAATTATCTTTCCAAGCTGCTAAAACTGTTGCAGCATTGGAGAAGTTTATTCAGCAATATCCTCATAGCCAATATGTTTCACAAGCAAAATCTAATCTTGTAGAATTGCGTTTTAGGGAATGTAAGACACTTGCTGATTATCAAAAATTTATTGGTGATTTCCCAAATAGTAGTTTTGTGCCAAAAGCTCAAAATGAAATGAACAAACTTATCCGTGAGGAAAATGAGCGCAAGGTTAGAATTGCTCGGCAAGATAAGGCTTTGTCTGCATGTAAAACCACGAATGATGTGGTTACATTATATGAATCAGAAAAGACAAATAAGATTGATTCTGAAAAATGTTCTTTAAGAGCGTATGAATTAGCTAAAAGCGAAGATGACTATCGAAAAGTCGTTTCAACATATGGTGTTCGTTCAACTGGCGGTCAGAAAGCAAAAACAAAAATTAATGAAATAGAACGGATAAAAAAAGAAAAAGCAGAAAAAAGAAGTAAAGCTCTGAAGCGGATGCTTTGGGCAATAATACCTTTGCTTATTCTTCTTGCCATTTATTTAATTTGGGGCATACGGGGCTTTGCTGTAGGTTGTACTATTGTTGCGGTTATTTCTGGATTTGCAGCATTTGGGTCAATGCAAGATAGGGATGGTGGCTGTGGCACTTTTTTCATATGTGCTGCTATTGCAGCCGTGTTTGGATTTTCTGCTGCTGGACTTCATGAATGGGCAGATAAAATTGAGAAAGAAAGCGAGTCAAAAGAACTATATGATCAAATTATAAGCAATCCATCAGAAGAATCATGTAAAAAATACATTCAGCGATTCTATAATACAGACAATGCTGATAAGGTTCGTAATATATGGTTGAGTTTGTTGTTGAATGAAGCAGGAGATTTTGATTACGATTCTTATGAAGGGTCTTCTTTATATAGCAGTTCTTCAAGTATAGATAATCCGATTAAGAAGTTGCAGGACTTTATTTCCAAGAATGATGGAAATAGTTATGGATACAAAGCCCAAACTGCGATAGAGTCTATCTGCGACTCATTGTATAGAGTTGCAGATAGTAAAGCGACCACCTCTGGTTGGAAGCAATATCAAAGAGTGGTACCAACAGACTATTTCAAAGATTCTGAATCTAAGATAGAGGAAATAGAAAATCAAGCATGGAATACTGAGTCTAAAGCATGGCAAATGGCTTTGTCAGAAAATAGCATTTCTGCATTTACAAAATACAAATCATTATACCCAAATGGTTCTCATATTAGTCAATGTGAGAAAAAACTGATTGATCTTGAAGTCTCTCGTGTATATGCAGGTGAGCATGGGTCACTTCCAGAAATGGATAGAACTGGGTATGGTGGTGGTCCAACGTCATATATTACGGTGACCAACAGTACATCATATACTCTAACTCTTTTGTATAGTGGCCCTGATAGTAAAAGGTTGGTTATTTCTGCAGGTGGAACATCCTCTGTCAGATTAAAGAATGGTAGTTATAGAGTTGCAGCATCAGTTTCTGCGTCAAATGTTAGTAACTATGCAGGAAACGAAAATTTACAAGGTGGCAACTACAGCGTGGATTATTATATAAGTACATACAGATATTAAAACAATGAAAATTATCAATAACAACCCATATCGTCAGCTTGGCGTTTATTCAACTTCTACTCAGAAAGAAGTTGTTGCAAACCAGGGTAAGATGAAGGCTTTCCTGAAAGTCGGTCGTCAGGTCTCGTTTCCACTTGATTTAAATGGACTTTTACCTGATGTTTTGCGCACAGAGCAAAGTGCTGCAGACGCAACATCAAAACTGTCTCTTCCAACAGAGCAACTAAAGTATGCTCAGTTTTGGTTTTCAAAAAACACTCAGTTGGATGAAATTGCATGTGGGAAATTAACGAATGGTGATATTGATGGAGCAATTGAAATATGGAATAAAAAGAGTTCAGCTTCGTCATTGCAGAACCTTCTCGTTTGTGCTTTAATTAAGAATCAGTTAGAGAATGCAATTAGTTATGCTCAGACATTATATTCATCGTACAGCGATGAGTTTGTTAAAATGGTATTGGGAGACAATGCTTTAGCAACTTCTGATAATCTGGCTCATGACTTTTTGGATATCTTATGCGATGAGTTTAAGCCCACCCAATTCTTAGGTTATATTACAAATTCCGAATGGAAGGAATTTGTTGGAAGCAAAAGTACAAAGCCAATCATTGATAAGCTCACATCTGCTATTGATGTATGTAAATCATCAAGAGGAAAAGGTCCTACGGCTCGTTTGAACGCTGGTACAAAATTGATGAATGATACCAAAGCCGATCTTACACAATTAAAGCAGTTCGTTTCTACTAGTGATTTGCAATATCAAATGATTGCGGATAAACTCGGCTTGGAAATCCTGCAATGCGGTATAGATTACTACAATGATTCAGATGCAGCGGAAGTAGCTCATAAAGCCATGGTTCTACAAAAATATGCACAATCTGTTGTCGTTGGAAAAATGGCAAGAGATCGTTGCAAAGAGAATGTTGATATTCTCACAAAAATTATAGCTGAACTTCCCCCATCAGAGGTGTTTGCAGAAGACAAGGCCATCAAAGATAAGTTGGTTAATACATCAAAGCAGTCCAATACTATTTCTAATGCAGTTTCGCTTCTTAATGGCACAAGAGATGACTTAGTAAGCATAAAAAATAAATTAGGTGTATCATCAGCATACTATTTGAAGCTATCTACAATAGTCGTTAATTGTGCCCTTGGATTTGTTATTGAAGAAGTGAATAGAGCACAAAGTAAGATTATAAGTTTTGAGGATTTTCAATTACAAATGTATGAGGATCCTATTTTCGGTAGTATATTAGGTAGGAGGAGCAGTTCTTATTCCTCGTTATATACTTCATCACGATATGGTTTAGGTGGTTTAGATGCTTCAACCTATAATGCATGGGTTAAACTCCACAATTCTCAGGTTGACTCCTTTAAGAGTGTAGCTCAGTCTGCATGGAATGCAATAAAACTCATGGACAAGTTTGATATGGAATCGGATTTTAAGAATAAGCGTTACGATGAAAATAGAAGAATTCTTAAAGGTCTGTGTGAAAAACTTGGTATTTCCACTTCAACTTGGTCTGGCGGTAGCGGTAGTGGAAGTGGTTGTATGGTTGTAATAGCCATTGTTGTGACATTAGGCATTTTAGTTAGTTGTTTATAAAATTTTACATATATGAAAAAATTACTTCTAACGGTAGTATGTTTTACTACAATTTCATTCTGTTCTTTGGCGCAGGAACCTGTAAAATCAGTAGATTTGACCTCTGTAACAATAGAGCAGAATAATATTAAAAGAGAATTTAATTCATTAAGAGGCGAAGTCTCTGTACTTAAGAATAAGAATGCAAAGGCAGAATCTCGCATTTCTGCTTTAGAGTCTTTAAATAAAGATTTAAGTCTTAAGCTTGATAGCTTGCAAAAGGAATACGACAATCTTGCAAACAATCAAAAAGCAGATAAGTCTGAACTTTCTACAATCATTGGAGAGACCAATGAAAAAGTTCTGGCAACAGAAGAAATACTGTCCTCTCGTACATTGTGGGGCTTGTGCGGAATAATTGCATTAATTGTAGCACTTGCAGCTATCGTTTGGGCATTCTTGAAAAAGTTTAAGTCTGGTACAACATCAATTGATGACGTTCGTAAAGCACAGTCTTCTTTAGAGGAAGCACAAGAGAATATCCGCAAAGCTCAGGAAAAGATGCAAGAAGAAACAATTCAACTCGATAATAAATTAATTGAAGTATTGAGTAAGCAATCAGTATCAGCTCCAACAACAACAGATGATGGTGAGATTGATCACTCCCTTACTCTTAAAGTTGCTGATGAGATAGTAAAGATAGAAATGAATCTTTCTCGAATGGACGAGAGTATAAAAGGATATAAGCAACTTTCAAGAGGTGTTCAACGAATAAAGGACAATTTCAAGGCTAATGATTATGAAATCGTTGATATGCTGGGAAAACCTTATCAAGCAGGAATGAAGGCAGCTGTTACTTTTGTTACAGATGACACTTTAGAGCCTGGCCAGCAAATCATATCTCGAATTATAAAGCCACAAGTTAATTATAAGCAAGTAATGATTCAGGCTGCTCAGATAGAAGTTAGCCAAGCAGAATAATTTTTTTTCAACAATTATGGCAAGATTAAAAATTGATTACGGTATCGACCTGGGTACTACCAACTCTGCTATTTGCAGGATGGAAAAAGGTGAACCTGTCGTTATTAAGACAGACGTTCTTATGGACACAATGCCTTCTTGTGTTTCGTTTACAAAACGTAAAAGCGTTAAGGCCGGAAAGACAGCCCTTAATGACATGTTGAGTGATAAACTACGTGCGTTTAAGGCAGGTAAGAAAGAGGTTTCAAATGCCTATGTTGAGTTCAAGCGTACCATGGGTACTGATACAAAGTATACCAGTACATATATGGGCCGTGACTATTCCTCAGAGGAACTGTCTGCAGAGGTGCTGAAAACGCTAAAGTCTTTTGTTACAGATGAAAATATTTCTTCTGTGGTAATTACAGTACCTGCTAAGTTTACCGTAGGTCAAAAAACTGCCACGTTGGAGGCCGCTAAGATGGCTGGTTTTACGAAGTGTGAACTTCTTCAGGAACCAATAGCTGCAGCAATGGCTTATGGCTTAACCACAGAATTAAAGGACGGTATATGGATGGTCTTTGATTTTGGTGGTGGAACTTTTGACGCTGCTTTGTTGAAAGTAGAAGATGGCATCATGCAGGTTTTTGATACTGAAGGAGATAACTATCTAGGCGGAAAAAATCTTGACTATGCTATTGTTGACAATATAATCATCCCGTATTTGCAAAAGAACTTTGTTCTGGATGAAACTCTTGACAATGATGAAAAGAAGGGTGTGCTCCGTGATGCAATGAAGACATTTGCAGAAGAGGCAAAGAATCAGCTCTCATTCAAGGATAAGGTTGACATACTTTCAGACCTTGGTGACTTAGGGGAGGACGAAGACGGTGAAGAAATGGAACTTGATTTAACAGTTTCAAATAGTGAAGTATATGATGTTATGCGTCCTTATTTCCAGAAAGCGGTTGATATCTGTAAGGAACTGGTAAGTCGCAACCATCTTTCTTCTTCACAAATTAATAAGTTGATTCTTGTAGGAGGTCCTACTCATTCTCCGTTGATTCGTCAGATGCTAAAGGACCAGATTACCCCGAATGTTGACACATCTATTGACCCAATGACTGCTGTGGCTACAGGTGCCGCTCTATATGCTTCTACTATGGATGCCGTGGTTGACCAGAAGGACATTAAAGTAGGAACCGTCAAATTAGAAATTGGTTACGAATCAACATCAGTAGAACAGACAGAATGGGTTAGTGCAAGGTTAGAACCAGGTAGCTCATATTCAAAAGTTTTCGTTGAATTAGAAAGAAGCGATAAGGCATGGTCAAGCGGCAAAGTGGAAATTGATGCTACTGGTAATGTAATCGAAGCCAATCTTCTTGAATCAAAGCCAAATTCATTTGCAATTGTTGCCTACGATGAGAAGGGTAATAAGGTACCTTGTTTCCCAAATGAGATAACGATTATCCAGGGTTCTAAAGTTGGAGCAGCACCACTTCCATATAATATCGGTATCGCTACATGGAGTGAAGTGAAAAAGCGTCCAGTCTTTAGAATGGCTAAGGGCTTGGAAAAGAACAAACCTGTACCTGCAGTAGGAGTTATTAATGACCTAAAGACTACAAGTAAGTTGCGTCCAGGTGTAGAAAGCGATGTCCTGAAGATACCTGTTTATCAGGTCGATGATTTCAAAGGTGCTGAAGGTAGGAGTGCTTCATTGTATGAATATGTTGCAGATATCGTTATTACAGGTGAAGATGTTGAATCATTAATCACTGAAGATTCTTCTGTAGACGTAACGTTAAAGGTTGATACTTCTGAACAAATGACCCTTGAAGCTCATTTTCTTGCAACTGACACAACTGTAGAGAAATTGCTTGATACAAGTAAGAAACAATCGATAGAAGATGCAACAAAGGTTATTGACAAAGATTTAGCTGAAGCTCAGCGTAGTATCAGCCGACTTAGCGGTGCTGGAGTGAATATAGATGACTTGCAGAATAAGCTTGATGCAGTAAAGAATGAAGCTGCTAATAGTTCTGAGAAAAAAGCTGTCCTGCAACATCTTAAGGAAGTTCTTCGTGAAATAGAGGATCAAGATGATGCAACCGAATGGGATCGAGTCGAGAAGGAACTACGTGAAGAATTTGACCGACTTGAAAAGGCTCAGAATGACCTTGGTAACGATAAGACCTTACAGATTGTTAACCAATTGAGACATCAAACAGATCAGGTCATCCACAGTAAGGATGTCAAGATGGGGCGTGAGGTTCTTGAACAAATAAATGCCCTCTTTGTACATTTGACTCTGCTATATCAGTGTATGGGCTTTATCGAGCATTACAATGGTCGTTTCGGTTCTGTAAGATGGACGGATTCTAGCCGAGCACGTCAGTTGATTAATAGAGGTTTGGCTGCTATCAATAACAATCCTACGGTGGATGTTCTGCATCCAATAGTTTGTGGATTGATTGATTTGATGCCAGATGATGAAAAAGAAGGTGCGGGCGGTATGCTCAGATAGTTTTATTCGCCTTCTGTGTTTAGCCACAGAAGGCGAATCATAGATATTACTGCAAATTAAAATTTTAAGCCATATATGCTTTACAAAAAGAAGGATAATATTGGGCCCTACACGGTTACATTTCAGCATAAAGAAGGTTCTTATGCTGAAACGTATCGTGTTAAGGATTCTCAAGGCAAAACACGTTTCTTGAAACTGATTGATTATTCTAAACTTAATAGACATCAAATAGACGATAATGGACGTGTTGTGGAGGTTGAAATCTCAAAATGTCTCAACCACCATAATTTGTGTAGTTATATTGACTCCGGAAGCATATTGGCTAATGGAGGGCAACGAACATATATTGTGACAGAGTTCGTTAGTGGTGAAACACTTGCTCAGAGAATCATTCGAGATGATGATATCAGTGTTTATGATATTAAAAAGATTGCTAAAGCTGTACTGTCGGCACTCGATTCAATTCACAACCAAGACGAGCCTATTGTGCATGGAGAGGTAACGATTCAAAATGTAATGCTCAATTTAGTAGGAGGTTTGGAGGATTTGAAGTTGATTGATTTTGGACATGCTCGGTTTTTGAATCAACCACCTGCAAAGCCTAATTTAAATGAATTGAATCCTTTTTATTTGGCACCTGAGAGATTTTCTGGTGTTTGTCAGATACAATCAGATATCTATTCTGTCGGTGTAATGATGTATCACCTGCTATATGGAGAGTTGCCTTGGTTTCTTGACATTTCAAGAATCAAAGGTGATAAAGTGGAACGCATTTTAACGGAAAGGGAAAAACCTCTTAAAATTCCAACAACTGATATTTTTGAGTTGGATGAACAGTTATTAAACTGTACAGTAAAGGCGTTAAGTTATGATGTGGAAAACCGCTTCCAAACAGCGCAGGAGTTCATAAAAGCAATTGATGGTGAAATAAAAGTTGAACGCCAGCCAACGTATAGAAAAGTTAAATCAGACGAATCAAAAAAGGAAGATAATGATGCTAAGCGGTCTCTTTCAAGAAAGGTGGAGGGACCTGGATTCGCAGCTATTGCTGGCATGGATGACCTAAAACGCCAAATGAGGGAAGAGGTTATAGACCCACTTCATAATCCAGAGGAATATCATAGATATGGAGTGACAATTCCAAATGGAATGTTACTATATGGACCTCCAGGGTGCGGTAAAACTTTTTTTGCAAAACATTTTGCTGAAGAAGTCGGATTTAATTTCATGCAAGTAACTCCAGCTACCTTAAAGAGCAAATGGATAAATGCGACTCAGGAAAATATTGCAGCAATGTTTCATGAGGCTGAAGCAAATGCTCCGACCATCATATTTATAGATGAATTGGATGATTTATTAAAGGATCGGTCATTAGCTGATGATAAAGGTATGTCTGGCATTAACGAGTTCCTGGCACAGATGGACAGAACTGGTGAGAAGGGTATCTTTATCATTGGTGCCACGAATAAGCCTGATGTTCTTGATTCTGCTGTATTGCGTGCTGGCAGACTTGAAAAAAAATATTATATTGGAGTTCCCGATAAAGCAGCAAGAGAAGCGCTTTTCAAGTTATATTTAGAAAAACGCCCATATGATTTTGGTATAGACTATGGATTGCTTGCAGATTTGACACACAATTATGTTTCTGCTGACATACAGTTGATTGTAAATGATGCGTCAAGAGCTGCTTTAAAGGCGCATAGTAAGATTACTATGGAGTTGCTTCAGAATGCAATTTCAAAAGTAAAGCAATCTATATCTGATAACGAATTAAAAAAATATGAACGTATCAGAGCTATTATGAATGGTGAAAAGATTACGTCCGATAGACCAAGAATAGGATTTAAGTAACTTTTTAAATATTTAAATTATGAATAATCAAGATTTACTTTTGAAAACCATTTTCGCATGTATGGCATGTGATGGTGACATTGCACCCGAAGAAATCCAGGTGCTACGAGAGCTAATTACAAACACTGATTTGTTCAATGAATTAGATGTTGAAGTTATATTAAAGAAATATGTAGATTCTATCAACCAAGATGGAGTGTCATTTTTGAACAAATATCTGAGTGACGTTGCTGAGGATGCATTATCGAAGGAAGAACAAATGTGTTTGGTGGATTTAGCTTTTAAGACAATCGAAGCAGATAAACGAATTGAATACTCAGAAGTGAAATTCTTCAAGAAAATTCGAGTTAGGCTTTCACTCACAGATGAAGAAATCCTCGCCAAATATCCAGATAAAGAGGACTTTTTGCTTCCAGATATCAATGTTGCGGACGATCCAGAATGGAATAATGTGACTTTTGCAGAAATCACTTTAAGTCTGGATAAGGACCCCCAAAGTGCTGATAAGGAACAAGAAGCTGAGTAGTTTTGTCATTATATCTGTCAAATGATGTATTAGTGTTCAATTTTAAAAGTGTTTTGATATTATGGGTTTTTTCGATATTTTTAGACGAAAGAAAGAGCCAGAGATGCCTGAGGCACTAGCAAAGGTTTATAAGTTGTTTTTCCCAGAAGGAAGAGAGCAACAAGTGTATCTGACTAGCCAATTAAGTCAAAAATTAGGCAATCGTTATAACGAAGATGTAGTTGCAAATAACTATATTTTTGTTTTGACATGTCTTTTTATGGATGAAGATAAAACCCTGAGCACAATTACGGGGAAGGTAAAACGTCGTATAAATAACCAGCTGACAGATTCTGACATTCGAATTATCTACAACCATGCTGTAGATAATAACAAGCAGTTGTCACAGACCATTGGCTTATTAAATGCAATGGAAATGATGTGCAACACAGGAACTGCTGAAGATGTTATGCCGGAAGGCTATGGTGAATTCGGATTAGATATAACGAATCCAGTTCCTATTCATGGCGTACCTCAAAATGAAGTGTATCTAAGAAAATTGCGCCTTTCTGACGGTTCAAAAATATCATGGAAAAGGATTGGGTCTTGTAATGCTCCAAACATTGAACACATAATCGACAGATATGAAATATGTGATCAATTTGGTAACAAGGTGTGCAATTTGTACTTATGTCCTTACAATAGAAAGACAAGTAATAAAGTACCAAAAGGATTTATTTTTGAAGGGCAGAAACCATCCGTGGCTGCTCCTTTGAATAAAAGTTTACAAGGTAAAATATTACCGTCCAAAGGTGTTTCCTATGCAACAGACGATAATGGCGAGCCACTACTGGTTTTCTATCGTTCATCGTCAAAAGTATTTGTGAATAAAAGAACTAGTAACGATTCCGTAGGATATTTTCTGAATATAAGACGACCTTTACTCCTGGATGTCACTGGCATGGACAAAATAGAAATACCTCCCATGCCTTCAGAATGTGATGGAATCATCCTAAAAGGTTATGGAATAAATAATTCTACAGGATTCATTGTTAGAGATTTCCAGTCACAAACGATGGAAATTCCTTTGGGAGATTCAAATTTGTCAAAATCTCCAGCTACATCTTCCAATGAGGCATACCTGTTGTTATTTAGCGCATCATGGTGTGGTCCTTCTAAGCGATTCGTGAAAGAGATTAATGAAGCCGGAATTAACTCTTACACATATATTGATGTTGAACAAGAGGGTACTGAAGATCTGCAAGAGAAGTATAATGTAAGGAGTATTCCTATGACTTTTCTGGTCAAGACAAATGGAGATATTATCAACAAATGGGTTGGGTATGATGACGAAGATCCAGGACAGACCCAATTCGTGAATTATATACGAACTTGTGGGTACAATATTATTCCCTATAATGGTGAGAAGTTATAATATATATCACTACTGTCCAAAGAAATTTTCCCATAAGGTCAGCTGACCATCATTGGAGTCATTCTGAGTACGTTTTGGTTTAACGAATAGCTCGCCTAAGGGTTTCCTCTCAAAGAGTACATTCCCGA
>Ga0172377_10001234_pt1 | contig 25438 bp, 31 predicted proteins | sample Pumphouse3metaG_FD_119749 | JGI IMG/M metagenome (GOLD analysis project Ga0172377, IMG submission 119749) | Leachate microbial communities from a municipal landfill in Southern Ontario, Canada - Pumphouse #3 metaG | ecosystem: Engineered > Solid waste > Landfill > Unclassified | place: Canada... | reverse complement strand
GTCGAAAAAAAACAAAAAGAGATTAAAATTTATGCATTATCAGGAAATAACGAATAAAGAAGCGGCAAATAGCGGTGAGATTAATTTGTATCTTGAGGGTATTTTTTGGAAAGCTTATCAGCAAGTCAGCTTATCTTTTTATAGAAAATGTGGCTGATTTTAAATCATCCGGGAAATTTATAATAGTGATAAGTCAATCTGCTTGTTTCTATAGGTTTTTTAAAGAATTATATTTCTTTAACCCGTTGGAGGAATTAAAAATGTAATAAAATGATTCATAAAAAGTTGCACATATCATTGGTATTTAGTACTTTAGTAGTGATCAAACAACTAAAAATGATTACCGATATGCACAACTTGAAGACAATATTCGATAAAATATTTGATATATGCAAGCAATTTAGTTCTGATTTGGTAAATACTTATGGAAACATGCCCCGGCGTGGTGTTGTGCCTAAATTCTCTGATTTGGAAGTTATCGCCTTAAGTTTTACTTCTGAAGCATTGAGTATAGATAGTGAAAATTATCTTTTCAATAAATTGGAGGCAGAATATCAATGTGATTTTCCGAACTTGATTTGCCGTCGTCAGTATAATGATAGGCGAAAGATTCTATTTGATTTGAAAGATACAATCAGGCGTAGAATTGCTGATGCCATTGATGAAGGGGAAACCTATTACTGCATTGATTCCATGCCTATTGTAGTTTGTAAATATGTCCGTTCAAATCGATGTAAACTAGGTAAAGATAATTATGAGACAGCTCCTTCTTTCGGGTATTGTGCTTCGCAAAATATGCACTATTATGGATATAAGCTCCATGGCGTTTGTTCTCTTAACGGTGTGATACATGCCTTTGATTTAACCAAAGCCAATGTACATGATATAAAATATCTGCAAGATGTAAAGCAGGAAATGTGTGATATTACTCTTTTGGGAGATAAAGGTTATTTAAGCAAAGACCTCCAACTGGATTTGTTTGAAACGGTACATATACAGTTAGAAATCCCGTATCGTATAAATCAAAAAGACTATAAACCGACTTTCAAACCATTTGCCAAAGCCCGAAAAAGAATAGAAACCGTGTTCTCCCAATTAGATGATCAATTTATGATGGTCAGAAACTATGCCAAGCAGCAAAAAGGCTTGTTTACAAGGGTGCTAGCTAAAATTGGAGCAATGACTATCATGCAATATATTAACAAACTAAACAATAAACCCATTGGAAGAGTCAAATATGCGTTTAATTAATTCCTCCAACGGGTTTCTTTATTATTAGCTTAGCGATTATTTGTGATAAATAGTTGTTCATGATTGAAAAGCAAGTAATTTATTTGCAGTCTGAGAAATTATATTTAGATTTGTCTTGTTATTAATTCGTAAAAAATAAAAGATATGGCATTTAGTAATTTATGCAACGAAATTTTTGACAAATCGGTTTCTGATTATCACATTGCTGATAATATTGATGCAGAGATGAAGAATCTTTATACGTTGAAAACGATTGAATATTATTTGTATTTAAAAAATTGGATTGATGCTGTTCAGTGGCATCTTGAAGATATTATTCGTGATCCGCAGATTGAGGCTAAATCAGCTTTGGGATTGAAACGGAGAATAGATAAGTCTAATCAAGATCGTACCGATTTGGTAGAATTGATAGATAGTTATTTCTTTGATAAATACAAAAATATAAAACCACTTCCAACTGCAACGATTAATACCGAAAGTCCGGCTTGGGCGGTTGATCGTCTGTCGATTCTGGCGCTGAAGATTTATCATATGCGGCAGGAAGCAGAGAGAAAAGATACAACTGTGGAGCACCACGCCCAATGTCAGAGTAAGCTGAATGTGCTTTTAGAGCAGAAGAAAGATCTTTCTGTTGCCATAGATCAATTATTGGCAGATATTGAGGCCGGTAAGAAATATATGAAAGTATATAAACAAATGAAAATGTATAATGACCCGGCATTGAATCCTGTGCTTTATGCTAAAAAATAACTAATGTCACGTATCCTAATTATTCGTTTTTCGGCTATCGGCGATGTAGCGATGACTATTCCCGTAATTAGTGCGCTAGCTACACAATATTCTCAACATGAAGTTTTTTTGTTGAGCCGTTTATCTTTGCAGCCTCTTTTTAAGGGACTTCTGGAGAATGTTCGTTTTATCGGTGCCGATTTGGGCGGTGAACATAAGGGATTGTTTGGTCTTGAGAAATTGTACTCGGAATTGAAAGCAGAACATTTTGATTATGTTGCTGATTTTCACAGTGTGCTGCGTTCGCAATACTTGAGTACCAGATTCCGAATTTCCGGCGTCCGCGTTGCTGCGATAAAAAAAGGACGTTTGGGAAAGAGAAAACTTGTCCGCCGTCATCATAAAGTGCTTAAAAGTCAAAAGGATTCGTTTCGCAGATATGCTGATGTCTTGGATAAATTGGGCTTTCCCGTTTTGCTGAATTTTACTTCTATTTATAGTGACGGGAAAGGTGATTTCTCGCAAATAGAAACAATTGCCGGAAAGAAAGAAGAGGGTATCAAATGGGTCGGTATTGCACCTTTTGCCAAACATATAGGGAAAATTTATCCGTTGGATTTGCAAGAGCAGGTTGTTGCTCATTTTGCATCTAATCCAAAGATCAGGATATTTCTCTTTGGCGGAGGTAAAAAAGAACAGGAAGTATTAGAAAGCTGGTCAAAAAAATATCCCACGGTTACATTTACCGCTGATAAATTAGACTTGCGTAAAGAATTGAATTTGATGAGTCAATTGGATGTGATGCTTTCTATGGATTCGGCCAATATGCATTTGGCATCTCTTGTCAATGTACCTGTTGTTTCCATTTGGGGGGCTACTCATCCTTATGCCGGTTTTATGGGTTGGAAACAGTTGCCCGTCAATACCGTACAGCTGGAACTTCCTTGCCGTCCTTGCTCCGTATACGGTAAGAAAAAATGCTATCGAGGAGATTATGCTTGTATGAGGGGAATCAAGCCGGAGCAAGTGATTGCAAAGATTGAGGGTATCATTTTCTAGCTAAATATTGTAATTAAGAAAAGAAAAATAAGAAAAAAAGGTTCGGCCTTGAAAATAAAGAATGAAATATTTGGAGAATTCGAATCAGACCGTTAACTTTGCAGCGCTTTTTAACAGAAAGTAGTATGTTTGGACTATGGTGTAACGGTAGCACAACAGTTTTTGGTTCTGTCAGCCCAAGTTCGAATCTTGGTAGTCCAACTTGATTTAAAGAAAAGGATATGTCCATTATAAGACATATCCTTTTCTTTTTTCTCTTATTATGTTTATGTATTACAGTCCGAAAGCTGCTTTAATCTTATCTACATAATCAAGTTTTTCCCATGTGAAAAGTTCTACTGTAATATTTTTATCTCCATTATACCGTGAATGGAAGTGCTTGGTAATCACTTGTGGCGTTCTTCCCATGTGCCCATAGGCAGCAGTCTCAAAATAAATAGGATTACGTAATTTCAATCGGTCTTCAATTGCTCTTGGGCGAAGGTCAAATAACTCTCCAATTTTTTCAGCTATTTCTCCATCTGTTATCTTTAGGTGACTGTGCTCATATGTATTTACATAAATGTTGATGGGGCGGGCTACGCCGATGGCATAGGATAGTTGTACTAATACTTTATCGGCTACACCTGCGGCTACTAAATTCTTTGCGATATGACGTGCGGCGTAAGCTGCGCTTCGATCTACTTTGCTGGGATCTTTGCCCGAAAAAGCACCACCGCCATGAGCTCCCTGCCCACCGTATGTGTCTACGATGATTTTTCGTCCGGTAAGTCCCGTATCTCCTGCCGGACCGCCAATTACGAATTTCCCCGTTGGGTTGACATGGTAAATGATGTGGTCGGTAAATAATTTCACTATCTTTTCACTATGAATAGAAGTGATAAGACGAGGTATCAATATTCCAATGACATCTTTTCGAATAATGGTTACCATTTCTTCGTCAGCTTTTAGCTGAGCTTCCTCAGTGTCATCTGCAGGCTGAATGAAGTCGTCGTGCTGTGTAGAAAGAACAATTGTATTAATAGCGACAGGAACGTCGTTATCGTCATATTCTATTGTTACCTGACTTTTGGCATCCGGGCGAAGATAAGTCATTTGTTTTCCTTCACGACGGATTTTTGCTAATATAATAAGTATGCGGTGAGCTAAGTCAAGAGGAAGCGGCATATAGTTTTCTGTTTCATTGGTGGCATAACCAAACATCATGCCCTGGTCGCCTGCACCCTGATCCATAGGGTTCTTTCTCTCTACACCACGATTGATGTCGGGACTTTGTTCGTGAATGGCTGAAAATACCCCGCAGGAGTCACTTTCAAACATATATTCACCCTTTGTATATCCAATGTGTTTAATAACCTCTCGGGCTGTGAGAGGAAGGTCTATATAGGCTTTTGAACCTACTTCACCGGCTAGTACTACTTGTCCGGTGGTTACTAATGTTTCACAAGCTACTTTCGAATTGCTATCATATGCGAGTAATTTGTCCAGTATGGCGTCTGATATTTGATCGGCAACTTTGTCGGGGTGTCCTTCCGACACCGATTCTGATGTAAATAAGTATCCCATCTCTAATGAATTATAAATTTATAAAAAGTAAATTGTAAAAGGGGAACGGATTGCTGAATACATGATTATGACGCAAAAAAGATGCCGACAGTGGTTTTATCTACCTTTAGCATTTTTTTTCGTGGTTGCAAGCTATTCAAATCTTTCCACTTTTATTTCGCAGCAAAATTAATGATTTATTTTTTAATGGGATTCAGAATACAAAACTTTAACATATAAAAGGATGATTTCTGAGAGATTAGGGAATAGAAACTTATAAAGTTTCTTGGAATAGTTCTGTCATTGTTTTTTTGAGGATGGGATGTAATAAACCCGGCGCAATTTCGGCCATTGGTTCCATTACAAAGCGTCTTTTTACCATTTGAGGGTGTGGTATGATGAGTTCTTGGTTCGAAAAAATAAGATCGCCATAGAGTAGTAAATCAATGTCTATTAATCGATCTTGATATTTGCCATCAATTGATTTTTCAGTTCTTCCTAATTCTTTTTCTATGTCTTTAGTAATATGAAGAATTTCTAACGGTGAGAGTTTGGTTTCTATACATAAGACAGCGTTGAGAAATTGATGTGTGGAAGAAAAGCCCCAAGGAGAAGAGGTGTAAAAATCGGATAGGGAAGATATCTCTCCTATCCGATTTTTTATTTTGTTTATGGCCGATTGTAGAATGAGAAGTTTATTTCCCAGATTACTACCGATTCCGAAATATACCTTGACCATTAGTTTATCCTTATAAGAAAGAAACTAATCAATGATCAACATTGCATCTCCATATGTGCCGAAACGATAATTCTCTTTTATGGCAACTTTGTAGGCATGCATTACGTAATCGTAACCTCCGAATGCGGAAATAACCATCAACAAAGTGGAATAAGGCATTTGGAAGTTGGCCAGCATGGCATTGGCGATAGAAAAGTCATAAGGTGGAAAGATGAATTTATTGGTCCATCCGTCATAAAACTTTAAACGGCCATCACTACTTACTGAGCTTTCTATTGCGCGCATAGTAGTTGTTCCGACTGCACATACCTTTTTGCCAAGATCTTTGGCTTGATTCACAGTGTTTACAGTTTCTTCTGGAATTAACATTTGCTCTGAATCGGTTTTATGTTTGGTCAAATCTTCTACATCGACACTACGGAAATTACCCAATCCGGCATGAAGTGTGATAAAAGAAAAATCAATACCTTTGATTTCCATTCGTTTCATCAGCTCACGACTGAAGTGTAAGTTTGCTGTAGGCGCAGTTACGGCACCTTCGTTTTTAGCAAAGATGGATTGAAAGCGTTCGGCATCTTCGGGTTCTACAGGACGGTTAATAATAGAATGGGGTAACGGAGTTTCACCCAGAGAGTAAAGAATCTTTTTAAATTCATCATGAGGTCCGTCATACAAAAATCTCAGGGTACGTCCGCGTGAAGTGGTATTGTCAATGACCTCGGCAACCATTGAGTTGTCTTCGCCGAAATAAAGTTTATTGCCGATGCGTATTTTACGGGCTGGATCAACCAATACATCCCACAATCTAAGTTCTTCATTCAATTCTCGGAGAAGAAAGACTTCAATTCTTGCTCCGGTTTTTTCTTTGTTGCCATATAGACGTGCCGGAAAAACTTTTGTGTCGTTGAATATGAATACATCTTTATCATCAAAGTAGCTAAGAATGTCTTTGAACATTTTATGTTCTATTTCACCCGTACGCCGATGTAGTACTAACATGCGTGACTCGTCCCTATATTTTGTAGGGTATTGGGCTATTTTGTCTTTTGGTAAAGTAAATTTGAATTCTGAAAGTTTCATGCGTCTATAATATTATTTTTTTTCTGTTTCTAAATCTATTTCTTGTTTGTCGAGCCAGTCTTTAAAGAGATGTGGGTCGAGACAATTTTCCAATTTAATTTCTCCTACGCGCGTACGTGTTAATTTTGTCAGATGAGCACCACTTTGAAGGGCTACACCAATATCTCTGGCTAATGCGCGAATGTAAGTGCCTTTGCTGCAAACTACACGAATAGTTATTTCGGGCATGTTGTAATGAAGCAGTTCAATATCATCTATAACAAGCAACTTAGGTTTTAGTTCAACATTTTCACCTTTGCGAGCTAAATTATAGGCTCGCTCTCCATTTATTTTGCACGCCGAGTAGATTGGTGGAATTTGCTGAATTTGACCTATAAATTGTTTTAGGGTTTTTTCAACCATTTCCTTATTAATATGATCTGTCGGATAGTAGGCATCGGTTTCATGTTCTAAATCGAAAGATTGTGTTGTTTCACCTAACTTAAGGGTTGCAATATACTCTTTGGTGTGATATTGAAATTCTTCAATTCGTTTTGTAGCTTTTCCGGTACAAATGATCATTACTCCTGTAGCCAAAGGGTCAAGTGTGCCGGCGTGTCCAACCTTCATCTTTTTTATTCCCAGTTTTCGTAACAGATGATAACGGACATGTTTGACCAATGCAAAAGATGTCCAATGTAATGGTTTGTTGAAATAGAGAATTTCTCCTTCTTTGAAGTTCATCATGCGATGTTGAGATTATGTCCTGTCATCAACATTATCAATATCAGTCCGCCGACAATAATGCGGTACCATCCGAAAGCTGTAAATCCGTATTTGGTTACAAAGCTGATAAAAAATTTTATAGCTAGCATGGCCACTACAAAGGCGATAATGTTTCCGAGGATTAATGTGGGCATGTTATTAGCGATTACTTCAGTTCCTCCGTCAAGAAAAAGCTTTAACATTTTGTATCCGGTAGCAGCGAACATCGTTGGTACGGCAAGAAAAAAAGAGAATTCGGCAGCTTTTTTGCGAGTCATCTTTTGCGCCATACCTCCGACAATAGTTGCCATAGATCGTGAGACACCCGGTATCATGGCTATACATTGAAAGAGACCGATATAGAATGCTTTTTTATCAGTTAGTTTAGTGTTCTCATCTCCGTTCTTAAACATTTTGTTGCAAAACAGCATGAAGATACCACCCAATACTAACATTACGGCCACTACTTCTACGCTCTCAAGTAGCTGATCAATTTTGTTGCTGAATATGAATCCGAAGAAGCCTGCCGGAATAAAAGCGATGAGCAATTTCCAATAGAAATCATATTTGTGCAGAAATTTTTTGAGGGCAGATGAGTTCTCTGATATTGGTGTATGGTTGAGGCGGAAAAAATGTTTCCAATATAAACAGACAACTGAAAGAATTGCTCCGAACTGTATGATTACTGTAAAAGCTCTGACGAATTCTGTACTTTTTATGCCCAGCATATTTTGGACAATAATCATGTGCCCCGTTGATGAAACGGGCAAAAATTCAGTTAATCCTTCTACTATAGATATAATAACAGTTTGTAATGTCGTTAAATCTTCCATTCTTATTTTTTATTATCTTTATCTTTAGGTTTGCATAGTATAGCAACAATTATCATGAGATAGCCAAACAAACAAACCATTGGTGCTACTTTTATCCTTCTTGCACTAAAGATATCAGGTTGAAAAAGTTTTTCTGATGATGAAGGACCGGTCATCAGTATAAAACCGAGAATAACCAAAATCATTCCTATAGCTATTAGAATGAAGTTTCTTTTATCAAAAGCAAATTTTTGTTTATCAGTCATGGTTCTATGATTATTTTTTATTTATATATAATACAAAGTTCTTGCTTTCATCTTCAAATATTTATTGATAGAGAAATAGGCACATAGAAAAGTGATAATGATACCAAAAACAAATACGCTGGAACATACAATCAACATTACGTTTGGTGTAATAATTTTGATTAGTTCGTTTTCGGTACAGATGGCCCAATAGGAGCCGCATAGCAATAGGGAATTAGCAAAGATGGCAGAAATAACTCCGATCCAAATGTGTTTAATTAAAAACGGGCGGCGAATGAAATTCCAATTGGCACCTACAAGTTTCATTGTATGAATGAGAAAACGTTTGGAATAAATAGTTAGTCGTATGGTATTGTTAATCAAAGCAAAAGAGATAAATGTAAGTGCTATTGCCAAGGCCAATAGTACCAGACTCATATTGCGTATATTTTTATTTACGGCATCAACCAGGTCTTGTTGATAAAGAATATCTTGGATATTATTATTTCTTTTAATGATACTTTTTATTTTAGCAATACTGTCACTGTTAATATAATCTGAGTGGAGCTTGATTTCTAAGGATGCTGTAAAAGGATTGTAACCCAAAAAATCTTTTGGATCTGTTCCCATCGCCTCGGTTTGCTCTTTGAGGGCTTCGTCTTTAGAGATGTATTTGGATTCTTTGACAAATGGTTCTTTATCAAGGTTCTTTTGCAAGGCTAGAATATTGACTTCTTTCATATCATCGCTAATTAGTACGGAGAAGTTAATATTCTCACGAACATAGACGGATAACCCTTGTGCCGTTAGAACAAAGAATACAACCAAGCCAAGCAATAATAAAACAAGAGAGGTGCTGATGCTCGATGTTATGAATTGCATGTCATAAAAGAAATGTGTATGTTTATTATTCTTCATTGATATATTTTTTCCGAAAAACGTAAATTATTGAACTACTCTTTTCTTTATTGTTCAACGAATGAAGCCAAGCCAATAAACCACAATAGGCACCGGTGAAGAAATTAAATTTGCAACCCTTGTACTTCTCGCTTAACATGGAGATATAAAAAGCGTCGAAAGGCATGGAATATTGTTTTGAAAGATAAAAATGATGTTTAATCGCCATTTTCTGCATTGTTTCGGGAGTGAAATGCCATAAATGACGGGGAACATCATAGGCAGCCCAATATTCGCCAAATTTTTTGGCATCGTATGAAGAATGATTCGGTACTGCTATAATTAAAACTCCATTTTTTTTAAGTAATGAATAAAGGAGTTCCCAAACGTCATTTATCGATTCCAGATGTTCCATCACATGCCATAAAGTAATGGCATCAAAACTTTCTTTTTTATATTTATATAAAGCCTCATCACCCTTGACCTGAATATTAAAATGTTCGTGGGCAAAGTCTTGAGCTTTTAAATTTTTTTCGATGGCTTCAACTTTCCATCCACAACTCTGCATGGCGTGTGGAAAATATCCTGTACCTGTTCCTATATCCAGTAAACGCCCGACTTTGAGATGTGATGTGTTTATGACAAGCTGTACTTTTTTCTTGAGCATGAAAGAACGGACATAGTGATAAACGATATTTATGGCTCCGGTACGAGTGTCTGAATGTGATATATAGCTTGGCGTTTCGTAATATTTATCTATGGATGAACCTTTGGGAACGTCTTGAGTGAAAGTAAAACCACAATCTGTACATGTATACAACTCGAATGTCTCCTTAGTTGCATAAAAATCAGTACAAGTCATGAGACTTTTGAAATGATTGCCACCACATAGTGGGCATACATCTATAGTGATTTTATCCATTATTCCTTTTTAAAATAGGGCAATACCTTTAACTAAAAGAATCAATGACCCTCAATTTTTTTTGCAAAGAAACGAAAAAAACTAATGTTATTGCTTTTATTTAGGTACTTTTTATAAATAATTGTATAAAAAGAGGTATGGTACTCCATTAATTTAGGTCTACGTGAATTATCAGAGTAATGATAATTCACGTTAATAATTACTTGACTTTTCTTTTGGTTTACAGATTTTTCCATATCTTTGACCTTTCAAATAATAAAAGAAAAGCCATGAGAGAATTTTTTCAAATGATGAGACGTTTTGTACCTCCGTATAAAAATCGATTATGGGTGGCTATGCTTCTTAATTTGTTGTCTGCTTTATTTAATGTTTTTTCTTTTTCTTTGTTGGTGCCTATATTGGATATCTTGTTTAAAACAGGTGCTAGTGGTGTTGTATATCATTATATGGAGTGGGGAAGTGGAAGTTTTAAAGCAGTAGTAATTAATAATTTCTATTATTATATAACCCATATGATTAATTTATATGGGCCATCGAATACGCTGTTGTTTCTTGGCTTGTTTCTTACTTTTATGACTATTCTTAAAACGGTGAGCTATTTTGGCGGTTTGGCAGTGATGGTGCCGTTGCGTTCGGGAGTAGTTCGTGATATCCGCGTGAAGATTTACAAAAAAGTGGTTCGTCTTCCTCTAAGTTTTTTCTCGGAACAACGCAAGGGTGATATCATCACTCGTATGAGTGGAGATGTGAGTGAAGTGGAAAATTCCATTATAGGCTCTCTTGACATGTTGATGAAAAATCCGATTTTGATTATTATATATTTTGCTACTTTAATTGTAACCAGTTGGAAACTGACCTTATTTACCATTTTGGTTTTACCGGGCATGGTTTGGATTATGGGTAGGATTGGTAAAAAATTAAAGCGGAAATCTTTAGATGTCCAGAGTAAATGGAGTGATACGATGACGCAAGTTGAGGAATCACTAGGTGGGTTGCGCGTAATCAAGGCTTTTAATGCTGAGAATTCGATGTCGAAAAGATTTGAAAAATGTAGCAATGAACTTCGGGCTGCGGTCAACAGAGTTGATATTCGTCAGGCCTCGGCACATCCTGTAAGTGAGACGTTAGGCACGCTCTTAATTGTTTTTGTCTTGTGGTTTGGTGGGGCTTTGATCTTAGATGATAATTCTTCTATCGATGCGTCTACTTTTATCTTTTACATGGCTATATTGTATAGTATTATCAACCCTTTGAAAGATGTAGCCAAGGCTAGTTATAGTATTCCGAAGGGGTTAGCTTCTATGGAGCGTATTGATAAAATTTTATTAGCTGAAAACAATATTAAGGAGGTGAAAAATCCTTTGTCTCTTCACGACTTGAAAGATAAAATTGAATTTAAAGATATTTATTTTAGTTATAATGGTGAACACCAAGTTTTAAAGGATATTAATATCGTTGTACCTAGAGGAGAGACCATTGCGTTAGTTGGCCAGTCGGGATCCGGAAAATCCACACTTGTTGATTTGCTTCCCCGATATCACGATGTACAGTCTGGTCATATATTGATTGATGGAAAGGATATTAAAAATGTTCGTATTGCTGATTTGCGAGGGCTTATCGGTAATGTGAATCAAGAAGCTATCTTGTTTAATGATACTTTTTTTAATAATATTGCTTTTGGAACGGAAAATGCCACTATGGAGCAAGTTGTTGAGGCTGCAAAGATAGCCAATGCACATGATTTCATAATGGAGAGTCCTGGAGGATATCAGATGAGTATCGGTGATCGTGGAGGAAAGTTATCCGGTGGTCAGCGTCAGCGCATCAGTATTGCGCGAGCTATATTGAAGAATCCCCCTATTTTGATACTCGATGAAGCAACTTCGGCTTTGGATACGGAATCCGAGCGATTGGTACAAGAAGCTTTGGAACGATTGATGAAGACACGAACAACTATAGCTATAGCTCACCGACTTTCAACGATTAAAAATGCAGATGAAATTTGTGTGATGCATGAAGGACAAATAGTTGAGCGAGGAAAGCATGATGAGCTGCTAGCGTTGAATGGATATTATAAAAGACTTAATGATATGCAGGCCTTATAGAATAATTTACTTTCTTCCGAAATCTGCAGGAATTTCGCCCCATTCTTTTGTTTTCCATTTTATAATTCGTGTGGAATAGATATTGTTTTTTAGCCAATTTTCGGCCCGCTCAATCATGCTAAAGAGTTTATCGTTTTTTTGCGTATGCGGAAGTTTAGTACCACATTTCTTTTTCTTTATCCAGCCTATGGCAATAGCACTATCACTGTAGATAGGCATATCAAATCCCTCTTTTTTAAGTAAGGCAAGTCCGTGAACTATGGCTAAGAATTCACCGATGTTATTAGTCCCTTGCAGTGGGCCGAAATGAAAGATTTGTTGTCGACTTGCTATGTGTATTCCACGATATTCCATTTTTCCGGGATTGCCACTACATGCTGCGTCAACGGCTAAACTGTTGTCTTCAACTTCTTTAGGGTAAAAAGAAGGTGTGGGTTTGATTTTAGACGGATCCTTTTTCTTATTATTAATATAGTCTAGTGGAGATGATTGGAAAGCTTGTGCAGCTTCTTCGTGGGTGTTGAAGGAACAGAATTTAGCTCCTTTATAACCTTTAATCTGAAGTTCACATTCTGTCCATGTGGTGTAAATTCCCGGATCTACACCTTCCCATACGACATAATATTTTTTTTTATTCATCTCTTCATTTATAATAAGGAGGTAAATATACGTATATTTTTTATTCTTAAAAATACTTGTTCTGAAAAAGTGATACCTTTTTCCCGAATTTAGAAGAAATAAATTCGTATTAGGTTTATTTATTATACGATCACCTTAGAAATCAGAATCAATATTCTATCTTTGTTCTGAAAATAGTAGTTAAATATGATTAGAATATTTCTAACCGGCTACATGGGCGCCGGGAAAACGACACTGGGTAAAGCTTTTGCAAAGAATTTAGGAGCGGAATTCATTGATTTGGACTGGTTCATTGAGTCGCGTTACCATAAATCTGTGCATGATCTCTTTGTGGAAAGAGGAGAGGATGTGTTTCGTGATTTGGAGAGGAAGGCACTTCATGAAGTGTCTGATTTTGAAAACGTGATTATTTCTACCGGAGGTGGTACACCTTGCTTTTTTGACAATATGGACTATATGAATCTTAAGGGTATTACAGTTTTCTTGAATGTTCATATAGATATTTTATTCAGTCGTCTCAGAATAGCTAAAGACAGGCGTCCTATTTTACAAAATAAGTCCGATGAGGAGTTGAAGCTTTTTATCGGAGATGCGCTTAAAGATAGACTTCCTTTTTATGAAAAAGCTAAATATACTTTTTGTGCTGATGAACTGGAAGACTATCGACAGATAGATTCATCGATTAATAGATTGTGCCAATTATTGCAAGTATAGTGCATAGCTTTGAGGGGAGGGAAAATCTTTTAATACGAAAAGATAATATATTTTGCGAAAAGTGTGCAAATATGTAGATTAATAATTATTTTTGCGAAATTTACTTTGGTAATAAATCTATAAAAAGATAATAACGAAATGAGAAAATGGCGTATAGAGGATTCCCAAGAGCTTTACAACATAAATGGCTGGGGGACATCTTACTTTGGAATTAATGAGAAGGGACATGTTTATGTTACTCCTCGTAAGGATGGCGTTTCAATTGACTTAAAGGAGTTGATAGATGAATTACAATTGCGCGATGTAGCTGCTCCAATGTTACTCCGTTTTTCTGACATCTTGGATAATCGTATAGAAAAGACCGCTAATTGTTTCAAGTTAGCTTCGAAAGAGTATGATTACAAGGGAGAAAATTTCATCGTTTACCCTATTAAGGTAAATCAAATGAGACCTGTAGTTGAAGAAATTATAAGTCATGGTAAGAAATTTAATTTAGGTCTCGAAGCTGGTTCTAAACCAGAATTGCATGCGGTTATTGCTGTGAATTCGGATTCGGATTCATTAATTGTCTGTAATGGATATAAAGATGAAGGTTATATCGAACTTGCTCTTTTAGCTCAGAAAATGGGGCGGCGTATTTTCTTGGTTGTTGAAAAGATGAATGAACTTTCTTTAATAGCCAAAATAGCTAAGCAGCTTAATGTGCGCCCTAATATTGGTATTCGTATCAAATTAGCCTCTTCGGGTAGCGGCAAATGGGAAGATTCGGGGGGTGATGCTAGTAAATTCGGCTTAAACTCAAGTGAATTGCTTGATGCTCTTGATTTTCTTGAGGAAAAGGGAATGAAGGATTGTTTGAAGTTGATTCATTTCCACATTGGTAGTCAGGTTACTAAGATACGTCGTATCAAAACAGCCTTGCGAGAGGCTTCTCAGTTCTATGTTCAATTATATCAAATGGGCTTTCCCGTCGAATTTGTTGATATAGGTGGGGGACTTGGTGTGGATTATGATGGTACTCGTTCTTCGAGTAGTGAAAGTAGTGTGAATTATTCCATTCAGGAATATGTTAATGATTCTATTTCAACAATGGTCGATGCTAGTGATAAAAATGGTATTCCCCATCCGAATATTATTACAGAGAGCGGTCGTTCATTAGCTGCTCATCATTCGATCCTTATTTTTCAGGTATTGGAGACAGCCTCTTTACCTGAATGGGATGCAGATGAGAATATCGACCCTGATGCACATGAATTAGTTAAGGAATTATATGAAATTTGGGATTCTTTAAATCAAGTTACAATTCTTGAGTCGTGGCATGATGCGCAACAAATTCGAGAAGAGGCCCTCGATTTATTCAGTCATGGTATTGTAGATTTGAAAACACGTGCCCAGATAGAGCGGCTTTATTGGTCCATTACAAGAGAAATTAATCAAATAGTTCAAGAGTTGAAACATGTACCTGATGAATTTCGAAGTTTACCAAAATTGCTTGCTGATAAATACTTTTGTAACTTTTCACTATTCCAGTCTCTTCCTGATTCATGGGCTATCGATCAGATTTTTCCTATTATGCCTATTCAGCGGTTGGATGAAAAGCCGGATCGTTTGGCTACATTGCAAGATATAACTTGCGATTCAGACGGGAAGATAGCTAATTTTATTTCTTCAGGGGGCGTTGCGAATGTTCTCCCTCTTCATAAATTAAAGAAAAACGAACCTTATTATATAGGAACTTTCTTGGTGGGTGCTTATCAAGAAATATTGGGTGATATGCATAATTTATTTGGTGATACGAATGCTGTTCATATCTCTGTTGACGAAAATGGATATCATATTAATCAGGTGATAGACGGTGAAACAGTAGCTGAAGTGTTGGAATATGTACAATATAGTCCGAAGAAATTAGTACGTACGTTAGAGACTTGGGTCTCTAAGTCAGTAAAAGAGGGCAAAATTTCATTGGATGAAGGGAAAGAATTTCTTTCTAATTATCGTTCGGGACTTTATGGATATACTTATTTGGAATAATCGATGAAAGAGAAACTTGTTGTTTTGAAAGTTGGCGGGAAAATTGTAGAGAATGATGATCAGCTCCAACAATTATTAGATGATTTTTCGGCGATTGAAGGTTCTAAAATATTAGTACATGGTGGAGGGCGTTCTGCGACGAAAATTGCGGCCAAGTTGGGTATTGAAAGTGAAATGGTAAATGGGCGACGTATAACGGATCTTGAGATGCTGAAAGTCGTTACTATGGTTTATGGTGGTCTGGTTAATAAGAATCTTGTTGCCGGACTTCAATCTCGTGGCGTCAACGCATTAGGATTGACCGGAGCAGACTTGAATATCATTCTTTCTGTCAAACGTCCGGTAGCTAATGTGGATTATGGGTTTGTAGGCGATGTTCAAAAAGTGGACGTTTCTCTGCTTTCCGTATTAATCAATAAAGGAGTAGTCCCTGTGATGGCTCCGCTTACGCATGACGGTAAAGGTTCTTTGCTTAATACGAATGCCGATACCATAGCCGGTGAGATAGCTAAAGCATTTTCGACATTATTTGATGTCATACTCATTTATTGTTTTGAAAAGAAAGGTGTACTTTTGGATGAGAATAATGAAAATAGTGTGATTCCTCTACTTACTCATGAGCAATTTAAGAAATTTGTAGCTGACGGAGTAATACAGGGTGGCATGATTCCTAAGTTAGAAAATTCTTTTAAAGCCATAGATGCCGGAGTGAGAGAGGTAATTATTACGTCGGCGTCTGATCTCCATTTTAAAAATAACTTTGGTACAAAAATAAGAAAGTAGTTGTAACTTTTATAGTTCTTATCCGTCATTATTAAAGAGATGCATGAATTTAGCTTCCAAGATGATATTTTGCCATTGAAAGATAAGCTCTTTCGTTTAGCTTTACGAATTACTATGGATAGAGCTGAGGCTGAAGATGTTGTTGAGGAGGCAATGGTAAGGGTTTGGGAGAAGCGGGAAAGTTATTCCAATTATGATTCTGTAGAAGCTTTTTGTCTGGTGGTTACTAAGAATTTAGCTTTAGATATGAGCCAGAAGAAAGATGCCCAGAATTTGTCGTTGGATGAATCCATGGCTGAGAGTGAGATGGATGAAAGTGACCCTTATCATCAATTGGCTAATAATGAGAAGCTGAAACTTATTCATCGTCTGATAAATGAATTACCTGAAAGGCAACGGTTGGTAATGCAATTGCGTGACATAGAAGGTGAATCGTATAAAAAGATAGCTTTGGTTATGAATATAACAGAAGCACAAGTAAAGATAGATATTTTTCGTGCAAGACAAAAAGTTAAACAAAGGTTTTTAGAGATTGACGGATATGGATTATGACTATATTGACCGATTATTAGAACGGTATTGGAAATGTGAAACTTCCCTTAAGGAAGAATCTGAATTGCGGACTTTTTTCTCAAAGTCTGATATGCCTAAGCGCTTTTTGCCGTATAAAGATCTATTTGTTTATCAACAGATTCAAAAAACGGTAGGGTTGGGGAGTGATTTTGATGTTCGTGTATTATCCAAAATAGAACCACCTGTAGTTAAAGCCAAACGGTTGACTATGTTTGTGCGCATCAAACCTTTTTTGCGCGCAGCGGCAGCTGTAGCTTTAATTGTTTTGTGTGGAAATATTACAGAGCGTTCATATTTCGCAGATGATAAGTTAGATTATAATTATAAGGATTATAAGGATACCTTTCATGATCCGGAAGTTGCCTATAAGAAAGTGTCTTCTGCTTTGATGATGTTATCTGAGGAAATAAAGAAATCCAAAAGTCAGCATTTCCCTGACAGCTTATACCAAAACGATTTAGATAGTGTTTGCACAAAATAATTATGAGACATGTTCTTTTTATTTATTTTGTTACTTTTTCTTTTCTCTTTGTCTCGGCGCAAGATTTTGTGTCGCGTTTTATGGCTTCTCATCATTCGGATTCTAAATTAACATGTATTACTATTAGCCCAAAGATGATGAATGAAATCCTCGAGTTAAATGAGAATGTTGACACTACGATTCTAGGAATGATATCTAATTTGAAAAGTATGCAAATGTTATCTTCTAATGTTGCGGCGGTGCGTTATTATAATGATGCCTTGTCATTAGTGAATAAGTCTGTGGGTGTTTATGAACCTTATTTTTCTATTAATAATACATATGAAAATGGCCAGATTATGATTAGAAAAAGGTTTGGTGCTATTGTAGAACTGATTATGTTCTCTTGTAAAAGCAGACGTTTTTTTGTTATTAATTTCACCGGAAGTATGAATATTGAGTTTATTAATAGGCTTTCTGTACTTCTTCACCAAAAATGTTCTTGATTTTGGTTAAAATGGCATTCGCTATTTTTCTTTCATCTTTTATAGCTGTTTTTATAGAACAAGTTCCTTTTTGTATTTCTGTTTGTAAAAGAAGAATTCTTTGATATAAATAGAGGCTTATATTTAGGTTCCTGTTTTTGATATGTGCAAAAGAGTTTATTAGTGGTCTAATAGAACCATTTTGCATTTTGTATTTTAAAATTCTTTCTATTTCTCTTGTTATTATGAACTATAGTTCATATCTTTACCCCCTAGAAAGAAAGAATAACATGGTACGACCCCAAAAAACAAGAAGAATAGCTAAGATGCCAGAAGTGTTAGGTTTTAATCCTTACGGTGGTAAGATATCGCCTAAAAAACTTGAACCGATTTATCTCTTATGCGAAGAGTATGAAGCATTACGGCTGAGCGATTACGAGCGTTATAATCAATGTATGGCTGCGGCAATTATGCAAATATCTCGTCCTACGTTTACTCGTATTAGCCAATCTGCGCACGAAAAGATAGCTACAGCTTTTGTAGAAGGCCGCCGGATTATTATTGAAGGTGGTAAAGTACAGTATGATGCAAATTGGTACACTTGTGAGGATTGCGGATGTTTGTTTAATAGGATTGATGATTATTCAAGTATTTGTCCTTTGTGCGGAAGTAATGACGTTTGTGGTTATTCTCCTAAGGAAATTGAAGAAGGATATCTTGTTGATTCTTGCCAGTGTGGAAAAAAAAGAGAGAAACATTGTGGATTTGGAAATAAGCATAGAAATATTTAATATAAAAAATAATACATGATGAAAATATGAAAGTAGTTATTACAAGTTCCGGAAGTACTCTACAAGATAAGGTAGATGCTAGATTTGGGCGCTGTCCTTTTTTTGTTTTTTATGATACGGATAATAAACAAACAGAGATTCTTCCTAACCCAAATATGGATGCTGATGAAGGAGCCGGGCCGGCTGCTGTTAGGTTTGTGGCTTCGCGTAATGTTAAAAAGTCTATCTCTGGAGAATTCGGATTTAAAATTAAATCCTTGATGGATTCTGCCGGAATTCAGATGATTGTAGTTAAGGCGGATAAGACGGTTAAAGAAATTATTGATTTATTGAACAATTAAAGTTAAAATTATGCCAAGAAGAAAAGGAACAGGCCCTCAGGGTCAAGGTTGTTGTACCGGTAAAGGTATGGGAAATGGTTGCACTAATCAAAACGGTGATAACGTTCGAAATTCAGCCAAAGGTCGAAATTTTATTAATAATAATGGATTAGGTTGCGGAATGGAGCGCGGTAATGGCTGTGGAATGGGTAGTAAGAGATTTCGCAGGCAAGGTAGCAAGAATCAATAACTTGTTTTTGCTAAGAAACTATTTATAGTATTTGAAGGCGTTATGTCGTATCGGGTCGTTTATTTGAGAGGGTTTTCGTTTTATATAATAAAATAGAGTTTGTATAAATTAAAATAATAAATAAAATTATGGATAGAAAAATTGCTATTCCTACAGAAAATGGTGTATTGTGTTCACATTTTGGACATTGTCAGTCTTTTTGTTTTGTAGATATTAAAGATGATAAAATCTCTGATAAGAAAAACATTGTACCTCCGGAACATGAGCCGGGTCTTTATCCAAAATGGATAAAAGAGCAAGGGGCTACAGAGGTGATTTGCGGTGGTATAGGTCAGAAGGCGAGAACTTTATTTGCTGATGAGAATATAAAGTTATATATCGGTGTACCAAATAAGGCTCCGGAAGAACTTGTTGATGATTTGTTATGCAACCGCCTTCAAACAGGTGTAAATAGTTGTGATCATTAATGAAGATCGCTATAGCAAGTGGAAAAGGTGGAACGGGTAAAACGCTTGTAGCTACTAACTTGTTTTATACTTTTCAGCGGATGGGCCTTTCTGTATCATTGGTAGATTGTGATGTAGAAGGGCCTAATGCGTTGAATTTTTTTCAATTACACAAAGTTAAAGTGATTTCGGTGAAGGAGTATTGTCCAAAATTTGATTTACAGCAGTGTATTTATTGTGGAAGATGTGCAGATTATTGTGATTATAATGCAATATTTATTATTCCCAATCAGTCACAATTGCATCTGCTTTCTCATCTATGTCATGGGTGTGGTGCATGCGCAGTCGCTTGTAATAATGGTGCTATAGAGGATTCGGAAATAGAGGTTGGAATTGTTTCTCTTTTTTCGACAACGATGGAAAGGGAAAAGGCATTTCTAGTTGAAGGTCGTATAAATGAAGGTGAACATTCTGCAACTCCAGTTATCAAGGCAGCCATTAATCAGGGCGATTCACTGAATACGGATTTTTTGATTTTAGATTCTCCACCAGGTGTTTCATGTCCATTTATTCAAACTGTTGCGAAAACGGATTATGTGGTTTTAGTTACAGAACCTACACCTTTTGGCTTGAGTGATTTGCGTCAGGCTGTAGAAACATTAAAGCATCTGCACAAGCCTTTTGGGGTTATAATAAATAGGGTTGGTTTGGGTAATCATGATGTTTATGATTATTTGGAAAAGGAGCATATTGCATTGTTAGCCGAAATTCCTTTTGATAAAAAGGTTGCCCACCTGTATTCGGAAGGAAATTTGCTTGTTACTTCGCAACCGATTATGAGTAAATATTTTGAAAGTATATCGAAAAAGATAATCAAGAATGGAAATAGCAGTTGTTAGTGGAAAAGGAGGAACGGGAAAATCCAGTATAAGTGCGGCTCTGGTTTCATTGACCAACCATTCCATTGCTGTAGATTGTGATGTGGATGCTGCTAATATGTATCTTTTGTTTCAACCCAAAATAGAGAAGGAATTTAAGTTTATCTCAGGTAAATATGCCTTGATCGATCAAGATAAATGTATACAATGTGGTAAATGTAAATCTCTTTGTCGTTTTGATGCTATTTCAATACATGAAGGCCAAATAGAAGTGGATACGGTATTATGCGAAGGTTGTTCTCTTTGCTCTAGAATTTGTCCGGTAAAGGCTATATGTATGAAGCCAATAGATCAGAGTCGAATGTATATTGGTTCGTTTCGCTATGGCCGGATGGTATATGGTCGGCTTTTTCCGGGAGAAGAAAATTCCGGTAAGTTTGTTAGTGTAATCCGTCAACATGCTCATCGTTTGGCTGAAGAAGAAGGATTTCCAAATATTATACTCGATGGTCCTCCAGGTATAGGATGCCCAGTCATATCTACCCTTACAGGCGCTGATAAGGCGGTCATTGTTACGGAGCCGTCTTTATCTGGTTTATCTGATATGAAGCGTGTGATAAATGTCGCTCGGAATTTTATAGATTCAATATATGTAATTATTAATAAGTACGACTTGAATGTAGAAATGTCCGAAAAGATAAAATTATATTGTTTGCAGTCGTCTATTCCTGTAGTTGCGGAACTTCCGTTTGATAAACGGGTGGTTGAAGCGATGGTTGCAGGTCGTACAATTATTGAAAGCTATCCGGATTCTTTAGTTGCAACTCGATTGATGGAGGTTTATCGAATTATTTTTGAAGCTTAGTATAAAGATACTTTTTATGAATATTCTTCGTTCTCTAATATATTTTTTTAAGAAACAAAAGAAAATGAGATATTCTTGTAACTTTCTGACGAATAGCCCGTCAGTTATATACAGGGGCATTCAAATAGAGTTGCTCTTTTAAATTTGATATTTTCATTTGCTTTAAACATAATATAGTTAGTGTGCTTAATTAAAACAATTAGAAACTGTGAAGTTTCAATTTTTAAAAATTTCTAAATCTAACTAAATAAAAAAGGTTACCGTGTGATGCAGTAACCTTTTTTATTTTTATATCTTTTCTTTTCGATTATGGCATGTATCATGTTTAAAAAAACTATTTTTGTAGGAGAATATAGATATGTGATTAATAAACTATGCAAAATTGCACTATAGAAGATAAAGAACTTGGCCTAATAAAAGTACAGGTTAATGTCCGCGCCCGCCAGTTTGTTTTTCATATCAAGCGTGATGCTATTTATGTTTCGGTCCCTCCCGGCGTGGTTACGAAAGACTTGAAACATGCTTTAAATAATGTTCGTGATAAATTAATAGCTTGTCGACAGAATTTTCCTGAGCCGATTATAGATTTGGATTATAAGATTGATGCCGAACTTTTTAAACTTACCCTTGTAGAAGGTTCGAAAGATTCTTTTTTTGCCAAAACAAAGTTGGGTTCGATGCAAATTATTTGTCCGCCACATACAGATTTTAGCGATGAACAGTTGCAAAAGTGGTTGAGAAAGGTAATATGTGAATCTCTTAGGCGTAATGCCAAAAAAATACTTCCTCCGCGCTTATTGGCCTTATCAAGGGAATACGAGTTGCCATTCCAAAAAGTAAGCATTAATTCAAGTCGTGGCCGTTGGGGAAGTTGTTCAGTCAAAAAACATATTAACCTTTCTTTTTTTCTTCTACTTTTGCCTTCTCACCTTATTAATTATGTGCTACTGCATGAGCTTTCACACACGCGTGAAATGAATCATGGAGAAAAATTCTGGAAATTGCTCAATAATATATCAAAGGGTAAAGCTACTGTATTAAAAGAAGAAATTAAATCATATCATACGGATATATAATTATTCTTATAATTTGGAGTTTGGAAAATTCTTTCTTTCAGAACTTATTTCGCTAGTTGCTTTATTCCATCGGAATCCTTTTCGAACTTATAGTTACCACCTTTTTCGCTGAGATCGAAAGTGTATACTTCATTATTCTTGCGGTTAACGATAAATAGTGCACTTTCTTCGGCAAAGCGATCGATCTTAATTGTATAAGGCTCTTTGATGATTTGTTTGTTTTTTATAAGGCTGTCGTTGATGAATATTGAAATAGAATCTCCTGTAAACCCACTGACTAATTCAATGGTGTAAGAGCCTAAGAAATGGTGATCTCCTATTCTTTTTCGTTGAAGTTGAAAGCTCATATAAATAAAAATAACCACGATAAATAAGACAGCAAAGGCCAATATTCCATTACCAACCATAAACTGTTTGTTCGTATTGAGATGATTTTTCATTATTCTTTGTCTTTTAAGGCTCTAAAGATACGAATTCTTTCTTTTTATAAGGAAAAGAAGAATACTTTTTGCTTTCTAAATAAATATAGGATGATTTTTTCTTATATTATTTTGTAGGAGAATAGATTATTTGTATCTTTGCGCCGAAAAGGATGATAGGTGGAGGGGCAATGAAGCTCCTTTTTTTGTTCTTAATTGTTAATCCATGATAGAAAAAAAAGCTGTTACTCAAATAGTAGAAGAGTGGTTAAAGGGGAAAGAGTACTTCCTTGTAGAGGTAAATGTGAGCTCTGAAGACAAAATTGTGGTTGAAATTGATTACGCTGAAGGTGTATGGATTGAAGATTGTGTTGAGTTGAGTCGTTATATTGAGGACCATCTTGATCGCGATAAGGAAGATTATGAATTGGAAGTTGGTTCGGCCGGTATAGGCCAACCTTTTAAAGTTCTCCAGCAGTATTATAATAATATTGGACAGACGGTTGAGGTGATGACTGTTGATAATAATAAATACATTGGAGAACTAAAAGATGTAGATGAAGAAAGATTTGTCATTACAGTGAAAGAAAAAACAAAACCTGAAGGCGCTAAACGTCCCAAACTTGTAGAAGTGGATAAGATTTTTGCGTATGAGCAGGTAAAATATACTAAATACTTAATTAGTTTTAAATAATTATGGCCAAGAAAGTTGAGACTGTCAGTTTGATAGATACATTTGCGGAATTCAAGGAATTGAAGAACATTGATGTTAAAACACTTGTGAGCGTTCTTGAAGAATCTTTTCGGAGTGTCATAGCAAAAATGTTTGGTACCGATGAAAATTATGATGTCATTGTGAATCCTGACAAGGGTGATTGTGAAATCTGGCGCAATCGCAAGGTTGTTGCTGATGAGGATTTTGAAGATCCTAATTTGCAAATATCACTAACAGAAGCAAGGAAAATTGATTCTTCCTACGAGGCGGGTGAAGAAGTGACAGACGAAGTCATCTTTTCAAAATTCGGGCGGCGTGCCATATTGAATCTCCGTCAAACATTGGCATCTAAAGTGCTTGAACTTGAGAAGGATAGTCTTTACAATAAATATATTGATAAAGTCGGAAAGATTGTCAGTGCAGAAGTTTATCAAATTTGGAAAAAAGAAATTCTTTTGCTTGATGATGAGCAAAACGAACTTCTTTTGCCAAAAACAGAGCAGATACCAGGTGATTTCTATCGTAAGGGTGAAACTGTTCGTGCTGTGATTGACCGAGTAGAAAACGAGAATAATAATCCTAAAATTATTTTGTCTCGTATTTCTCCTGTTTTTTTACAGCGATTATTTGAAATTGAAGTACCGGAAATTAATGATGGGCTGATTACTATTAAGAAGATAGCGCGTATACCGGGTGAACGTGCCAAGATAGCAGTAGAATCATATGATGAGAGAGTTGATCCGGTAGGTGCTTGTGTAGGAGTAAAAGGCAGTCGTATTTATGGCATTGTCCGTGAACTCCGTAATGAAAATATTGATGTTATTAACTATACAACGAATATCTCGCTATTTATACAGCGTTCATTAAGTCCGGCTACGGTATCTTCCATTCGCTTGCATGAGGAAGAAAGTAAGGCAGAGGTTTATCTCAAACCGGATCAGGTGTCGCTAGCTATAGGTAAGGGTGGTTTGAATATCAAACTAGCTTGTATGTTGACCGGTTATACGATTGACGTATTCCGTGAACTTGAAGAAAACCAATCTGAAGATATTTATCTAGACGAGTTTAAAGATGAAATAGATGGTTGGGTTATTGATGCGATTAAGGGTATTGGCATTGAAACTGCCAAAGACGTGTTGAATGCACCTCGTGAAATGTTGATTGAAAAGACTGATTTGGAGGAAGAGACCGTTGACGATGTCATACGGGTTTTGAAGGCTGAGTTTGAAAACGAGTAGTAAGAAAATGTGCTGAAAAAGCATCTGCTTTTATCAGTAGATTGTGCACTGATATAATTACATATATGTCCTTATCTTCTAGTTTCGCCAGGCGGTATAAAAAGCATTTGCGCGTTGTTAAATTATTAAAAAGAAGTATGTCGATAAGATTAAACAAAGTTACAAGAGATTTTAATGTAGGGATAGCGACTGTAGTTGAATTCTTGCAGAAGAAAGGTTTCCCTGTTGAGGAAAATCCTAATACAAAGATTACAGAGGAGCAATATCAGGTACTTAAAAAAGAATTCAATAAAGACAAGGATCTTAAGGTTGAGTCTGAACGTCTTATCCTGCAACGCCAGAAAAAATACCGGAATAAAGCTTCTGTCATTTCAGAGGAACAGAGCGAAAAAAACGTTCATCAGAAAAACGAAGATGTTGTTGAGGTAGAGATCCCTGATGAGGTTCGTCCTAAATTTAAACCTATAGGCAAGATTGATTTGGACAATTTGAGTGGCGGTATTGTTAAGGCAGGCCAGAAGAAAGATGCAACAGTAAAAGATATTAATAAAGAAAAAGAGGGAAATCCTATTGTTCAAAGTGTAAAGGACGAAAAGGAAATTCAATTAGAACAACAAGAATTTATTG
>Ga0172377_10001233_pt1 | contig 25448 bp, 23 predicted proteins | sample Pumphouse3metaG_FD_119749 | JGI IMG/M metagenome (GOLD analysis project Ga0172377, IMG submission 119749) | Leachate microbial communities from a municipal landfill in Southern Ontario, Canada - Pumphouse #3 metaG | ecosystem: Engineered > Solid waste > Landfill > Unclassified | place: Canada... | reverse complement strand
TGGATTAAACAATTGAAAGGAAATGGTATACAAATAAGCATGGATAGATATAAACGTTGTCGTGATAATGCATGGATAGAACGCTTCTGGCGTACGATAAAAAGAGAATACATTTATATAACATCCGAAGAGAATGGAACAGATTTATAAAGCATTATAACACTAGACGTCTCCACCAAGGGATAAACAATGAAGTACCTTCAAACAGGTATTTAGAGTGCCAAAAAATGGTGGCTTAATTAGTTTATTTGAAACGTTAAAGACATTTGTTATATAGTAAAGGTTATGTAAATATTTTCCGAGCGACTTTGACAGAGCTGATCAAAAGGCATTAATGAAGGCTTATTAGAGAGAATAAGAAAATTAAAAACTTTAAAAATATTGACTTAAAAATTAAGGTTAAGGGTCTAAAAAGTGATAGTACTACACTGTTTAGAGATAACAACAAAACAGTAAACAAATATCAGTTATAAGTTATAAACCGAGTCAACTTTCTTTAGGGATATAGATTAAACATAGTCAACCTAAATCAGGAAAAGACAAATTATAATAAAATATAAAATATGGAAATATTTAAAATTCCTTCTAATATAAGAATTCTTTTTGTTTCTGATAATTTTTTTATTGGTGCTAAAGGATATTATCTTTTTAAATATGATTTTAATAAACAAAAGTTAAGTTTTTTTTCTAAAATATTAGATTTAAAGAATACTTTTGTTTCTAAATTGCCTATACTTAAGAGACTTTTTCGTGCAGAAATAACTCATCTTTACCATTTTCAAAATGACAACTGGTTTTGTATAGCAAAAAAAGGGATTTTCAAACTTAATAAAGAGGCAAATTTGTTTGAAAAATGTTGTAATATAGAAAGAGGATCTCGTCCAATGTGTTTATGTCAAGATAAAGAAGGTGTTATCTATTATGGAGAATACTTTCATAATATTAATAGAATTCCTATTTCTATTTTCAAATCTACAGATAATGGTAAAAGTTGGATAGTTGCATATACTTTTAAAGGTGGTGAAATGGGACATATTCATTCTATCCAATTAGATCCTTATACAAATAGATTATGGTTATTGACAGGAGATATTGGTAAAGAATGTATTATAGCTTATTCTGAAGATGGTTTTGGTACTATACAATTTGTTTATCGTGGTGTTCAAAAATACAGAACTTGTAATTTGCTCTTCTATAAGGATTTTATTGTGTTTGCCACTGATTCTCAGTATGAACAGAATAAAATTAGAAAAATGGATAGAAAGACCTCTAAAATAACTGATTTAGTTTGTATACAGGGAACAGGAATTTATGGAGGTAAACATGGAGATTTAGCTTATGTTTCAACGACTGTTGAACCTTCTAAAGTCAATAAGGATAAATGTTCCCATTTATGGATTTCCAAAAATGGTATAGAATGGTTAGAAATAGCTAAATTTAAGAAGGATTTTTGGAATGCACGATTATTCCAATTTGGCAGTATTCGTTTTCCGAATTATGAGAATGGAACAAAAAATCTACCTCTTTTTATTGACGGTAGGGCTCTAAAAGGAATAGACGGAAAGAGTATTATGATAAAAGTATAAAATGAATTTATGAGAATATTAATAGTTACACAATATTTTTATCCAGAAAATTTTAAAAGTAATGATATTGCTTTCGAAATGGTTAAAAAAGGACATCAAGTTGATGTTCTATGTGGTATTCCAAATTATCCTCAAGGAAAATATTATAAAGGTCATGGAGTTTTTAGTAAAAGAAAGGAAAATATAAAAGGAGTTAATGTTTATAGGTCTTTCCAATTTCCTAGAGGTAAAGGAGGAAGGTTACGATTAATGGTTAACTACTTGAGTTACGTAATTTCTGCATCATTATATATACTTTTCTTTTTTAGTTTTAAAAAATATGATTGTACCATAGTTCATGAAGTTTCACCTATTTTTCAGGCTTATCCAGCATTATTACTTAAGAAAATAAAAAAGATACCTATGTATTTATGGGTTCTTGATTTATGGCCAGATGCAATGATGTCTGGAGGAGGTATTAAAAATAAGAGTCTTTTGAGTTTTGTAAATAAGTTGGTTTGTAATATTTATAGACATAGTGATAAAATACTAATTAGTAGTAGACGTTTTCGTGATTCAATAACAACTAAAGGTGACTTTGATAAGAAAATTGAGTATTTCCCGAATTGGAGTGATGATATGTTGTTTCCTTTAAAGAAAACAGTTAATAGTATACCTCAATTACCTAGTGGTTTTAAAATAATGCTAGCGGGAAATCTAGGAAAATCTCAAAATTTGGAAGCTGTAATGGAAACAATTTTAGAGCTTAGAAATATTTCAAATTTGAAATGGCTTTTTTTAGGAGACGGAACTAAAAAGAAATGGTTGGATGATTTTATTGAGGAAAATGACTTAAAGGGAACAGTTTCTGCTATGGGGAGATATCCTGCTGATATGATGCCTGCTTTTTTTGAAAAGGCAGATGCATTGTTATTAACTTTGAAAAGTGGATTTCCTCATTTAAAAATGGTTGTTCCTGCTCGTTTACAAACTTATATGTCATCTGCAAAACCAATTTTAGGTATGATAGATGGGGGAGCTGTTGATATCATCAAAGAAGCAAAATGTGGTTTTACTGTTCCTGCAGGAGATTCAAAAGCCTTAGCAGAAACGATTAAACAAAAAGTTCTTACTGATTTAGAAACCTGGAGCGATATGGGTAAAAATGGAAGGAAATATTATACTAATAATTTTACAAAAGAAATTTGCATAAATAATCTTGAGAAAATTCTAATTAAAATAACTAAATAAAATGATATCTAAGAAATTAAGTTTAACCTATCGATTTCTTCGCTTTATTGGATTGAATTATTCAGAAGAAGAATATGGTAATGTAAGTATTCTAAAAGTCATCGGCAAATTCTTTGGTAATATGTATCATGCTTTATTATTAAGTATGATGGATTGGGTGATTTTTGAACCTATTAATCCTAGAATGTTACGGCCTTTTCTTTTAAGAAGTTTAGGTTGTAAAGTTGGTAAAGGTGTTTTTATAGGAGATCATGTGAGAATAGATGAAAATCATGCAGATTTAATTGTTTTGGATGATCATGTTCATATAGCAAGTGGCACACGTTTATTATGTCATCAGCGAGATTTATATGACTATTGTGTAGGTGATGATTATGCAAAATTGGGCTACAGATTGGGTATAATTCATATGTTAAAAGGTAGTTTAGTAGGAATGGAATCTTTTGTTATGCCTGGTGTTACTATTGGAGAGGGATCTATTGTAGGAGCAGGTTCTTTAGTAACGAAGGATATACCTTCATGGACTATAGCTGTAGGTCGACCAGCAAAAGTGATAAAAAAAATTCCAGAAAGAAAAGAATAAAATGAATATATTAACATTTGATATAGAAGATTGGTATAATTGCGATTTTATATCAGAAAATTTCAATTGGGATAAATACGAATGTCGTATTTACGAAGGTGTTAGAAGATTATTAGACGAATTAGATACTCGTAAGCAAAAAGGAACTTTCTTTTGTTTGGGATGGTTAGCTGAAAATCATCCAACTATAATAAAAGAAATAGCTGATAGAGGACACGAGATAGGATGTCATTCTTATCAGCACGAACTTTCTTTTCGATTTACTCCTGAACAATTTAAAGCTGATACCTTAAAGACTAAGTATTTAATAGAAAGTGTGATAGGAAAGGAAATTAATGTTTTTAGAGCACCTGGTTTTTCTATTACAGAAAAAAACACTTGGGCTATTGATTGCTTGGTTGAAATGGGATTTAAATATGATTGCTCTGTCTTTCCTGCTGTCCATGATTATGGAGGTATGCCTCATTATGGCAAAGCTGAGCCAACAATAATAGTAACAAAACAAGGTTCTACAATTAAAGAATTCCCTATTAATATACATAATTTCTATGGAAAAAATCTTGTTTTCTCTGGTGGTGGTTTTTTCCGTTTCTTTCCTTATTGTTTAATCAAAAAATGGGGAAAACAGACTGATTATATGATGACTTATTTTCATCCTAGAGATTTTGACGAGGGACAGCCTATGATGAAATCATTACCTTTAAAGCGTAAATTTAAATCTTATGTAGGAATATCAGGTGCTTTTAGAAAGTGGCAGAGATTACTAGATGATTTTGACTTTATTAATGTAGAAGAAGCTGCTAAAATAATAGATTGGAAAAAACAAAGAAGAATTAAGTTATGAACATATTAATAACGGGAATCCATGGTTTCGTGGGTTCAAATATTGTTAAGGCACTTTCTAAAGCGAATACACTTTATGGTTTGGATATTATTTCTCCTGAAAAAAATGGTGTTAAAAAAACGTTTAGTTGGGATGATTTAGATAATGGAATTATTCCTGATGTAGATGCAATTATTCATTTAGCAGGTAAAGCACATGATACAAAGAATCAATCTAAAGCTGATGTTTATTTTGAAATAAATACAAAATTAACACAAAGAATTTATGATTATTATTTAGCATCTTCTGCTACTAAGTTTATATTTTTTAGTTCTGTAAAGGCTGCTGTTGATAGTGTACCAGGAGATGTATTAACTGAAGAAATACCAACTAATCCCGTAGGTCCTTATGGCGAAAGTAAGGTGAAAGCTGAGGAATATATACAAACAAAATGTAATAAAACTGATAAAAAGACATATATTCTTCGTCCTTGTATGATTCACGGCCCTGGGAATAAAGGTAATTTGAACTTATTATATGGTGTTGTTAGTAAAGGAATTCCTTGGCCATTAGGTAGTTTTGACAATAAAAGATCTTTTACTTCGATAGATAATCTTTGTTTTGTTATTCAGGGTTTACTGGAGAAAAATATTGCTACCGGTATTTATCAAATGGGAGATGATGATCCATTGTCTACTAATGATTTGATTAATATTATGTGTTATGTAATGGGTAAAAAAGCTCGTATATGGCATTTGTCTAAAAGGATGATGTCATTTTTTGCTTTGTTGGGTACTTGGTTAAGATTGCCTTTAAATTCAGAACGACTTCATAAATTGACTGAGAATTATGTGGTTAGTAATGAGAAAATAAAAGGAGTGTTAGGTATAGAGAAAATGCCTGTTTCTGCTCGGGAGGGGTTAATAAAAACAATAAAAAGTTTTGAAAATAATAAATTGATTAAAAAATAGGGTAGGAAATGAATTATCTTTTAATAGCAGTACTTTTATTAATTTTAGAATTATTTTATTTTCGAATAGCTGATAAGTTTAATATTATAGATAAACCGAATCTGAGGAGTTCTCATACTCATATAACTCTGCGAGGAGGAGGAATTATCTTTTTATTGGGGATGTGGCTTTATGCTTTTTTTTATGGTATTCAATATCCTTATTTTTTATTGGCACTAACTTTAATAGCAGGTGTAAGTTTTATAGATGATGTACATTCTGTACCAAATAAAGTGCGACTTATTATTCAGTTTGTAGCGATGTTTTTATTGTTCCATGAATGGGGCATTCTTACTTTTTCAAATTGGTGGATAATCATTATTGCGTTGATTTTATGTGTGGGTATTATTAATGCATTTAATTTCATGGATGGTATTAATGGTATTACCGGATGTTATAGTTTAGCTGTATTACTTCCACTTTGGATACTGAATTTGTCTTTACATTTCATAGATACTAATCTTTTGGTGGTAGCAATGATAAGTGTGGGAGTATTCTCAATTTTTAATTTTCGCAAGTGTGCAAAATGTTTTTCCGGGGATGTGGGAGCGATAGGTATTGCTTTCATTTTAATTTTTGCAATAGGTAGTTTGATTATGAAAACGGGAGACTTTAGTTATATTTTCTTATTAACTGTTTATGGGGTTGATACGATATTAACTATCATACATCGTATTTTATTACATGAGAATATTGGTGTTGCGCATCGTAAGCATGCTTTCCAAATTATGGCTAATGAATTAAAAATTCCACATGTAATAGTTAGTTCTATATATATGATATTACAATTATTGATTTCTGCAGGTCTTATCTGGTTTCCATGGAACAGTTGGATATATTGTATTTCAGTCGCTATTGTGATGACTATTGCTTATATCCTTTTTATGAAACGCTATTATTGTTTACATGTAGCGTATTTAAATAATAAAAATAAAGAATAATTAGATTAGAATAAATCAATAATAAAATAACATAAAAATGAGTATTTTTAAAAATAAAATCCTCCTTATAACAGGGGGTACAGGATCATTCGGTAATGCTGTATTAAGTCGTTTTCTTGATTCAGATATCAAAGAGATTCGTATTTTCAGTCGTGATGAAAAGAAACAGGATGATATGAGACATCATTTACAAAATTCTAAGGTGAAGTTTTACATAGGAAATGTACGTGATCGTTCAAGTGTGGATGGAGTTATGGCAGGAGTGGATTATGTATTTTCTGCGGCAGCATTAAAACAAGTACCTTCATGTGAGTTTTTTCCTATGGAGGCAGTACGTACTAATGTAGAGGGTACTAATAATGTATTGGATTCTGCTATTGCACATGGCGTGAAAAATTTAGTAATTCTTTCTACCGATAAAGCAGCTTATCCAATTAATGCAATGGGAATTAGTAAGGCTATGATGGAGAAAGTAGCTATTGCTAAAGGTCGTGCTTTGGGTAAAGATGCTAAAACGACTATTTGCTGTACTCGTTATGGTAATGTTATGGCTAGTCGTGGTTCAGTTATTCCATTATGGATAGAGCAGATTAAAAATAAAGAGGTTATTACCATTACTGATCCTAATATGAGTCGTTTTATGATGACTTTAGATGATGCTGTTGATTTGGTTATGTTTGCTTTTGAGCATGGTAGTAATGGTGATTTATTTGTACAAAAAGCTCCGGCAGCTACTTTAGCAGTTTTAGCTAATTCATTAAAGGATTTATATAAGAGCGATGAGGAAGTAAAAGTAATAGGTACTCGCCACGGAGAGAAATTATATGAGACATTAGTAACACGTGAGGAAATGGCTAAGGCTATCGATATGGGTAATTATTTCCGTATTCCGTGTGATACCAGAGATTTAAATTATGATAAGTTCTTCGTTGAGGGAGATGAAAAGATTTCTCATTCGGATGATTACAATTCTGATAATACAAAAGCTCTTAGTAAGGATGAAATGAAAAAGTTATTATTAAAATTAAGTATTGTTAGAGACGACGTATTATAAGCATTGTAAGTATTAAAACTATTCGTAATGAAGATATTGATTACAGGAGCTAAAGGATTTGTAGGTAAAAATTTAGTTTCTCAGCTTAAGAATATAAAGGATGGTAAAGATAAGACATTTGCTCTTAATCCTGATTTTGAACTTTTTGAGTATGATATAGATACTGATCCAGCTTTATTAGATAAGTATTGTTCTAAGGCTGATTTTGTATTTAATCTGGCAGGAGTGAATCGTCCAAAGGATGAAAAAGATTTTATGTCAGGGAATTTTGGTTTTGCTACTACTTTACTTACTACTTTAAAAAAATATCATAACACTTGTCCTGTTATGATATCATCATCAATACAAGCAGCACTTGAGAATCCTTATGGTCGTTCAAAGAAAGCTGGCGAAGAACTTATGTTTAGCTTTGCTAAGGAAACTGGAGCTAAAGTTTTAGTATATAGATTCCCAAACGTGTTTGGGAAATGGTGCCGTCCAAACTATAATAGTGCTGTGGCTACATTTTGCTATAATATAGCTCATGATTTGCCTATTCAGGTTAATGATCCTGCGCATGAAATGTCTCTGGTTTATATAGATGATGTAGTGGCTGAATTGATTAATGCCTTAATGGGAAAAGAAAATATGAATGGTATTTACGCTAAAGTACCCGTAGATTATCATACCACGCTTGGCGAAATATCTGATTTATTAAAAAGCTTTAAAGAGAGTAGAGTAGATCTTTGTGTTCCTGATATGAGTAATCTTTTTACTAAAAAACTCTATTCTACTTATTTATCTTATTTGCCAGAAGATAAATTCAGTTATCCACTTAAAATGAATATTGATGACCGTGGTAGTTTTACAGAGATTCTTCGTACTAATGACAGAGGTCAGTTTTCGGTTAATATTTTAAAACCTCATATTACTAAAGGACAACATTGGCATAATACCAAGAATGAGAAGTTTGTTGTAGTTAGCGGTAAGGGTGTTATACGTTTTCGTAATATGGATAAACCTGATGCTAAAGTGTTAGAATATTTTGTTTCCGGAGATAAGATGGAGGTAGTAGATATCCCTACCGGATATACACATAATATTGAGAATACCGGGGATATAGATATGATTACCTTTATGTGGTGTAACGAGTGTTTTAATACTGAGAAACCAGATACCTTTTTTGAAAAGGTATGATTTTATAAAATAAAATATAAAATGGCAAAATTAAGACTTATGACTATAATGGGGACAAGACCGGAGATTATCCGCTTGTCTGAAGTTATTAAAAAATGTGATACTTATTTTGATCAAACAATAGTTCATACAGGACAGAATTATGATTATAATCTAAATCAGGTATTCTTTGAAGATTTAGGATTACGTAAACCTGATTTTTATCTTAATGTAGTAGGTAAAGATCTTGGTGAGACTATGGGAAATGTATTGGCTAAATCTTATGCTTTAATGGTAGAGCAGAAACCAGATGCCGTAATGGTGCTTGGTGATACTAATTCTTGTTTATCTATAATATCGGCCAAACGACTTCATATTCCTACTTTTCATATGGAAGCTGGTAATCGTTGTTTTGATGAAAATCTTCCTGAAGAGACTAATCGTCGTATAGTAGATCATATTTCAGATTTGAATATGTGTTATAGTGAACATGCTCGTAGATATTTAAATCAAGAGGGAACAGCCAGGGAACGTACTTATGTGACAGGTTCTCCTATGGCTGAAGTTCTTTCTGCTAATTTTGAGCAAATTAATAAGAGTAAAGTGCTTGATACTTTAGGTTTAGAAAAAGGAAATTATATTTTACTCTCTGCACATAGAGAAGAAAATATAGATACAGAAAAGAATTTCTTAAATCTTATGAATGCTATAAATGCTATGGCTGAACATTATAATATGCCTATTTTATATTCATGTCACCCACGAGCTAAGAAATATATAGAGAGTAGAGGTTTTAAGTTTGATCATCGTGTCATTCAGCATCAACCTTTAGGTTTTCATGATTATAATAATCTACAGTTAAATGCTTTTTGCGTTGTATCTGATAGTGGAACATTGCCTGAAGAGAGTGCATTTTTTAACAGTAAAGGTTTTCCTATTCCTGCTGTGTGTATTCGTACTTCTACTGAACGTCCGGAAGCTTTAGACAAAGGCGTATTTATATTGGCTGGTATTACAACAGAACAAGTTCTTCAAGCAGTAGATACTGCAGTTTCTATGAATAAAAATGGAGATTTCCCTTTAGATGTTCCTAATTATGTTGATGAGAATGTTTCTACTAAGGTTGTGAAATTAATTCAGAGCTATACAGGGATTATAAATAAGATGGTTTGGAGAAAATATTAAAAAAACGTTTAATCGGTATATAATAAAAAGGAAATGATCCACTAGCGAATTTAAATCTGATTCGCCTAAAAGATAAAAAAGGTTGTATAAATCAAAAAGTCATATGATCTACTGAGTTGAAATTAACCTAATTATAGTTTATTAATCAAATTTTGGTATTTTTTTAACATAATATCAGGGGTAAATTTCTTCTCATAGATTTGTCTGGCATTGTTAGCTAATCTTTTATATTCATCACTGTTATTTTCGGGCAATCTGTTTATTACATCAGGGAGTTCGTTAAGATCATGTGCCATAAATCCATTAACTCCCGGTTTGTTGACTTCCAGTACCGGTTTAATACTATTTGTTATAAGTGGTTTGTAAAACATACAGCCTTCGATTAAAGATAATCCCAGTCCCTCATTTAAAGAAAATATACACACATAATCGTAGTCCGGTAATGTGGCAAAGATATTTACATATCCCAAAAACTTAAATTGGTAAGAATCACCAATAACTTTTATTAGTTCTTTTTTTAAAGGACCATCTCCGGCAAAATCAATTTTGATATTTTTGTTGATTTTATATTTTAAAGCATTTACAACTTCTATCTGACGTTTTACTTTTGTGATATTTGCTGGAAACAAAATCTTTATATAATTATCTTTTTTCCTTTCTCTTTTATATTGATTATAATTATCGATGCGACTGTCGTTGATTATTGTAATTCTTTTAGGATTAATATGAAAATAAGAAATAAGATTATCTTTTACTCCTGAAGATATAGCAACTATCGTTTTTGGAAAAAAAGACAATAATCTTCTATTATCGTAAGTATTTCTGGCTGTATAAACAGATTTTCGTTTTCTGAATGTAATAAATAAAAACAATACAAAAAGTGTAGTTAATAAACGACCATTACAGAAAATGAGATCTTCTTTTTTTATTCTTAACAGATTTGTAAAAGAGAATTTTTTAAAAATTATATTATCTTTTTTGTGATTGTTGTTTATTTTATTCAGAGGTGTAGTAGTTAATACTATTATTTCATTTTTATTGTTTGATAATTCTATAGCTAAATCAATAGAGCATTGTTGTGTTCCTCCTAATGTTTTAAAATTATTATATAATATATAGATTTTCATTAATAATTTGAATAAAAGGTGTTTTTAACTAAAATAAACGAATATAGCATCCATCCTTCAAATTCCAGATAAGGAATTTTATTTGTCCAGAATAAACCTTTTTCACAAGCTATAGTATTTTTTCTTTTATCAAATAAATTATTATAAGTGTATTTAATTAGTCCCTTAATATTTTCTTTGTCTATGTAATATAATGAAAATATTTCTAAAGCGGTAGAAATATCCCGTGTATCTGCTTTTTGAAAAAGCCAAGTGTTTAACGGAGTATATCTTTTATCATAACGAACCGGAATAAGTTCATCTTTTTTATTGTAGAATAATTTTGTTTTATAATAATTAAGGCTTTTATCAATTGATTCTGAAATGTCAAAGGACAAAAGAGACCGGCAACTTAATAATGCTTTAAGAATATAACCCTGATGAAAATTATCAATTGTTGATCTGTCGGGCTTTGATGCATAATACCAGCTTCCATCATCATTTTGTTTTTTTAAAACGTACAAAATGCCTCTTTCTCCTAATTCTATATACTTCGGGCAATTGTAACGATGACCTGTCTCTATTAAAAAAGAACTAATTTGTGCACTTGCATTAATAATTTCTTTTTTAAAGTTATATCCGTAGTAAAAGTAAATTCCTTCTGGACCATGATCTTCATAGCCTAATTCGTCTGTTAGATAATCAGCAATTGATTTTAGTATATCTTCTTTTTGCTTAGGATTTAATCTGTCTTTTGAATCAGAAAGTAAAGCCTGACCAAACCATACTGTATTTAGTGGGGTAGGGTCTTCTTCACTGTTTTCGTACATGTTTACAGCTATTCTTGTACCTTGTTTTAGTGAAAAATTGTTACTTTTTTGTGACCGTAATTTCAGAGCACGTGAGAATAAAAGATTTATAACTTTTATATCATCAATTTTCAGATAAGCCATAAGCAGAGAAACAACACCTTGGGGGGTAAAAGGTATATTCTTATTACAGCGGAAATTTATAGGGCATAGCCTGAAAAATGTTCTTAAAAAAACATTAATGGTGTGACTTTTAGTGAACAAGGCAGGTGGAACATCATTACATTGGAAATAATTATAATCATTTTCGGAAAGCCATTTTTTCAGGCCTTTAATCATTATTTCCAATTTTTTATATTCAGTCATTTTATTCCTGTATTTATAATAAATCCTTTATTGTTACAAAGTTATTTTCATGTGAATATAATTTACAAAAAACTATAAATTTTTTTATAGAATAACTTGTTGCCAGTTTGGGATGTCCGATTATAGTAGTAAGGGTTTTCCCTTCCTTTTTTCTTAAATCACAGAGACGGGGTAAGTATGATATTTTATATCCATCAATAGTGGCCATAGCCTTGCTTTTTTTTGTTAACCTGTTTATAATGCTTTCGGATGAAGTTTTAACAGTTATTCCGTCGCCCCATGTTTTGTCAGATTTTATTCCTATAATTTTTCTTGATGCTAATTTCCAGTAAAAGCAGGGAGATATATTTAATGAGGAAATAGGAATCTCAGTAAATTCGCCATTAATATCTTCTTTACAAATATTATTGCTGAAATTGTATAATTCCTTAGTACAAGAGTCTTTGTAATCATATTTCTGATATTTGGAGTTGTAGCTTGCACCTGTGTAAACAGAGCAATCTGCTTTAATATTATTTTGTTTAAATAAATGGGTTAATAATACAGTAGGCTGTGCAGAAAATCCTCCTGCTCTGAAAGCAATTATCTTTTTGTTTGTAATTTCTTCTAATAGTTTTTTCGATTCACTGAAAATCTCTTCAGCTTCATCTTTTTTGATATCAGAAAATTTATAGTGAGAAGAATCAATTATCCATTTATCTTTGTTATAAGTTGAAAAAAACCAGTGTGGATGAATATGTAATTCAATATCATGTCCTTCGTTGGAGAGCTTATTTAGATTGAAGCATATCTTGTCATAATCATTTTTTAATTTTAAATGTTCCTTGCCAAGCTTTTTTAGCATATATATATAAGACGCATCAACAAACAAACTGAATTTTATTCCATGGTTATTTGCAACAGAGGTTAACTCATTGAGAGGAATAATCAAATCATTTGTAACAGATCCGGTTTCCTTTCCGAGAAATACTTCATAGTCTAATGTTATTAATATTCTCATTAAATTATTTTAATTCTTTTTTAATAGTTGTTTCAATATCTGTGGCAACTTTTGAAGCCATAAAATGTTTTCTTGCATAATGATAATTATATTCTGAAATTTTTTTACATTTTTCAGGAGAGTTAATTAACTTTTTTATTTCAAAGGCAAAATCTTTTGGCTCTAAACTTTCAGTTATATATCCCATTTTATCATTTTCAAAGAAATCTGTTAAACCACCAACTTTTCGTGTTATAACAGGTAACCCAAATGCCATGGCTTCTAATACAGATGTTGGCATTCCTTCTGCATAAGAAGGGAATATATATATATCACCGCTATTAAAAGCATCTGTTAAATATATATCACTAAGTTCACCGGTAAATTCAACATCTTTAATATTATTATTTTTAACATATTCTTTACTTTTATCCAAAGCTTTTCCGTCTCCTGTAATTTTAAATTTTAGTAAAGGGTATTGTTGTTTTAATATTTTAAAAGTATTAATAGCTATTATTATACCTTTTTCAATTTCTACCCTGGAGAGGAATAATAAAGTTTTTATGTGGCCGTTTCTTTTCTCTATTTTAAATCCGTCTGTTAATTTGTCATCTACTATGGTAGTACCATGGAATATAGGCACATTTATTCCCAGTCTTAATAATTCATTTTTAAATTCGTTTGCAAGTACAAAAATTCCTTTTGCCCGGTTAAGTGTTTTTATAAGTTTCTTTTTATCCGGTTTTATGGAATATTTTTTATCCCATCCATGAAAAAAGATGAAGGTTTTTTGTTTCATAGTTGAGGATATAAAAAGAAATATCATGTCTCTTATCATTGATGTTCTTCTAAAAGATGGGTTCAATAATACAGCATCAGGATGATAAAAAATTATTTTTGAAATAAATTTTATAATGTCCCAGGGTAAATAGTATTTTCCTCCTAAATCTTTTTTACTTCTTTTCCCTATGATATTATATTTTACATTTTCACTCCAGTATGGTTTTAATCCCTTATAATGATTGGCAACACCGCCAATAAATTTAGGGCTTGGAATATTTATTAAAATTTTCATAATGGAGCTGTTTCAATTTTATTTAAGAAAGGTTGAATAAAATTCTTTTAACTCTGAGATTACTACATCAGGGAAAAAATTTGAGGCGATTTTTTTACTTTCTTTTCCGTATATCTCTATTTTTTTCGGATTGTTTATAAAAAACAATAAAGAATTTTTTATCTCTTCTAAATTTCCGGGAGTAACTAATATACCGTTTTTACCGGGAATAACGATTTCTGAAATACCTCCTACAGGAGTTGATATAACCGGCAAACCATAACTTAGTGATTCTAAAATTGAAATAGGGAGTCCTTCGTAATATGAAGGTAATATATATACATCTGCGTTATTTAATTCCTGAATTTTTTTATCACCTGATATCCATCCATGGAATGTTACTATTTTTTGCAGATTATTATTAGCAATAATTTGTTCTAATTGTTTAGTTTCTCCATAACCACCTATTCTTAAAAGAATTTTATCTTCTAATAACTTTTTATTTTCTTTAATAACTGTTAGTAAATCATATATTCCTTTTAGTTTTTCTATTTTTCCTAAAAAGAGAAAAGTTAGCTTTTTATTTTCTTTTGTTCTTTTATTTATTGTAGGATAGTCTATTATATTATTTATTATAGTAATCTTTGTTTCATTTATTCCAATACCGGAGAACCAGTTTTTCCATGAATTTGAAAGGACTATTAATTTATCGCATTTGTTTAAAACTTTTATAATGAATGATTTGTTTGATGATTCTTTGTAAAAGTCATTAAACCGTCCGGCATGAATATGAAGTATAACTTTTTTATGAAAGAATTTAGCTAAATTTATGAATATAGCTGTCCGATAAAAAGATGAATATGCCGCAGTATGAATATGCGTAATTTTTATCCTTTTATCAAATAGCAGTAAAAAAAATACTTCTGTAAAAGCATAAATAACATATAGACTTTTTATAATAGAATTAGAATTTCGCCATAAAGGGATATATCGTAGATTTTCCCAATATTTATTATAAATCTGTATAACACTTTCCATTCCGCCCTGTGCCTTATATTTATAACAAACACCAATCATCAGCACTTGTTTTGCTATATTTTTTTTTATTGTCGTTTTAGTCATAAATATCTTTATTTTGCCATATTGAGATTTGATTTATAATTATGTTAAATAATATAGTTCCAAAAGAATTTATAATTAGAAGTATCTGCATTTCCTTTTGATTCTAAAATGAAAGTTGCCAGTGCAAAGATTATAAAGAGCCCTATTAATGAATAATATAATGTTTTGTTTTTGTTTTTTGAATATTCAAATAAATAGGACAGGGAGGGAATTTCAAAGATTAAGAAATAAAGAGTGATTCTTTTGAAAGCTGAATATGCATTAAATAACATAAAGAATAATACCATTCCTGTGAAATATAGTATAAAATAAGTTTTTATGCTTTTTCTCTTATTAAAAAATTCATATACTTCCTGAAAGAAATAAGTGTTTAGCAAACATAATAATAGAAGAATAGAAGTTCTTCCTCCAAATGATAGTTTTATACTGTTAGCTATTAATACTGAAAAATTTTCGGAGTAGTCGGTGTATCCTATGGCATCATAAAGTCTTTCAACGTAGTGGACTTTATCTATCCAAAAATTATTTTGACCTAAATAAATACTTATTAATAAGATTATAATATAGGTAGGTCTGTTATATGGTAAATCTCTATTAAGGATAAAATAAAAAATAATGAAAGGCAGTGCTGATTTATGGATTAGTGTTGCCAGTAATATAGATATAAGAAATTTAATGAATTGCCTGTCTCTGATAAATTTATATGAATAAAGAAAAATGCAGGTGGCAATGGCTTGTCTTATACCATTGTTCCAGCTGAGAAAGAATATTCCTAAAACTATAATTATAGCGAAATAAGGATAAAGATATCGTTCGTCTTTAAAGGCATATAAAACAAAGAATAATTGAAGAAAACCCAGAAAAGCGAAATAAAAAAAGAAATGTATATGGAATAATGCAAAAAATTTAGCGATTAGGGAAAAACCTATTTCGTAATTATCTCTTGACAAAAAATGTCCGGTGTCTTCGAGGTATTGATAGTCTCTTAAATAAATTGTATGATCTACACCAACATCCCATCTTGCACCACAAATAAATGCAAAAGCTAATAATGATAAAATAATTTCAGGGGCGAAAAATGTAGTATTTATGCTCAGACTGTTCCTTTCATCCTGTCTTTCGCCGGCATATTTTCCTGAAAAGAACATAATGGCAGTTAAAGATCCATAAACAAGAATACTTGTTAAAACCATTTTTTCTCTAATTTTGTTAAAAGAGGATATAAAATATTATTTACAATCTTCTCCCATTTATACTCATCTAAAGTATCAGAAATATTTAATGTAGAGATATTTTCCCTGTTTTTTATAATATATTCTAAAGCTTTGCAAAAATCATCAGAATTGTCTTTTATTATAATTCCATTTTTATCGTTAATTACTTTTGTGTTTTCGTATGTAGCGGTTGCTATTGTAAAAAGACCTGACATTGCATATTCGAAAGTCTTGGTTACGGGCTGATATTTATAACAATCTCTGATGGGAACAAAGGAAATGCCTATATTACAGTTATCAAAAAAAGGTTTAAGTTCGGTATGGGGTATAATACCGTGAATTTTAATAATATCGCTGAGACCTGATTTTTTAGAAATTTCCTGTAGATTTTCCTTTTCATTATTATAACCGTCACCTACAATATCATAAGTGATTTTTATATCCTTATTCTTTTTAACAAATTTAGATATTCCGTAAATGGTTTTCTCTATATTTCTGTCACTTAGTGTGCCAACATAAAAAAGTTTTAATGAATTAAAATTCTTTTTTTTATCGGAAACAGGATTTGCGCCTAATGGAATTATAGTAGTTTTATTAACAGGTAATTGCAGTTCATTAAGCATTCCATCAGATAATACTGTAATATGGTTGTATAATAATGATGTTTTTTTTAGTTCCTGATTAAATTTTAAATTTTCAGAAGCAATAGTTGAAACACCTCCTGTTCTTATGTCAAGTATCATTTTTTTCCATGGCAATATTTTTTTAAGCCATTTTGATCCTTCAAAATAAAATACGAAAATTAGGCCTTTAAAGAATAAAGAATAAAGAATAGAATATATCATAAATTTTAATCCCCTAATAAAATAAGGACCTTTAGATGAGATATAAATGTTTGTTATACCATCCATTTTTATTTTTTTTCTTCCGGAATCAAAACATAAAAAAGAAATATCATATTTATCGCGTAAATTATAACAATGCATGTATGCATTATTATGATATCCGAATTGAGTTTTATGTATATATAATATTCTATTTTTCATATTTATCTTTTTCCCTCAGGAATATTTATTCTGTATAAATTTCTTTTACCATTATGTCCTGATTCGAAATAAACAGAACTTCCATCCATATTCCATTTGGGATGTAAATCGATTCTTTTTGTTCCTATATATTTTAATGGCTGATAAAAATGACCTAATTCTAAGAGATTATCTTCTTTTATATTGTAGATAAGTAATTGTGACATCCTTGCAAAATTAGGATATGTGTCTGTAATAATATATTTTTTATCAGGTGAAACGGAAGGATGTCCGTCTTCGTGTGGTAATTTTTGAGAGACTAAATCTATTTTATCAGATTTGTCGGTAAATAATACATAAGAATTTCCATATTCAGGAGTATAACAAAATGATAAAATTTTATTATTGCTATACCAGAATGAATGTGAAGTCATCTTATCTCCGTTTAGAATATAAAGATCTTTGCCATTTCTGTCTGCTGTAATTAATCGCATAAAACGTCCCATGGGGCCCACCCAACGATGTAGAAACATAAATCTGTTTCCATCAGGAGAGATATCTATATGATTGACTTTGTGTTTAGCATCTTTCATTGAGATTACAGGATTAAGATCAATTAATTCCTGTAATGATATAATTAATGAAGTTTTTTTTGTTTTAATGTCTGTTTTCCAAATGCCATCTTCGCTGTTTCCGGGAAGTTTTATGTCTTTTTTGCAGAAATATCCATAATCGGGACGCATTAGAGATAGTCTGTCAAAATTTAGACTGAGAACATAGTCTTCTTGTTTGGATAACGAATAAACAGGAAATTTAAGACTGTCTGCAATTTTATGTGTATTGGTATCATATATAATTGTTTCGTATCTTATTTTATCTTCATTAAATCGGTTGTAATAAATTAGATTTTGGTTAGTATAACCCCATTGAGCCATACATCCCTGTTGCCAGTTCCATGATTTAGTGTTTCCTATATTAAAAATATCTTTTTCGTCTTTAACATATATTTTTACTGTTCCGTTTTTTTCCGGAGAGCAAATTATAATTTTACCATTATTGTTTTCCGGAGAAATTGTATAGTAGCCAAAAAAACTTTCTTTGGTTTTTAAAATTCTTTTTATAGTGATATCATCTTGTAATTTACAAGACAAGAATTTTTTATCTATACAAAATCGGTATAAGAGATAACGACAATATCTGATAATGTCGAATAATTTGGTATGTTTTATCTCTTTTAATTTATTCATTAAGTAAAAATAACTAAAATAAATTATAATAAGTAATCAGTTTGTGATACTATGATTTTTTTGAAATCACATCGTAAATACTATTGAGAATAGATGAAGGAATAAATTTTTTAGCCTCACTTAGACTTCTTTGTGAATATTCTTTTCTTTTTGCAGAACTGTCAAGTAACAATTGTATTCCTTTGCAAAGTGATAAATCATCATGTTCGGTAATTATACCTCTGTTATTTGTAAGTAATTCACAGGCACAGGCGGTTTTTGTAGATACTATAGGCAAACCTAAACATGTTGATTCTAAAATAGCAACATTTAATGCCTCTGATAAAGAAGAACATACATAAATATCTGAATTTTTTATATATGGATAAGGGTTTGTTTTAAATCCTGTAAACTCTATAATGTCGGAAATATTGAGAGATGAGGCAAGTTTTTTAAGTTCTTTTTCCATATATCCGCAGCCAACTATTCTTATAATAAACAGGTAACCTTTGTCTTTTAGTATTTTACCTACTCTTAATAGTCTGTCGTATCCTTTAACAGGTTGTAATCTGCCTACCGAACATATAGTTGTTATGGTATGAGGCACAGTAAAGGCAGTAGCAAGTTCTTTTATTTTATCAGGGTTAAAATAATTATATATTACTTTTTCTTTTGATGCTGGAGGATCTAATTCAAAATATTTATTGAAATTATCAAGCATTTTATTAGAAACAAAAACTATAGTATCCATTTTTTTATAAACAGATAACTCTTCTTTTTTATCTTTAAAATATAATGAATAAGGGTGGTTTGTTAGAAAATCAATATGAACCCATGATATATTCTTTTTCCCATTTTCAAGGATATAGTTATGAAATTTTATAGCTTCATCAGAAGTAAAAGATACGATTGTGTCGTAAAAACAATTTTTAAATAATGCTTTGGTTTTGACTCTGCAATATTTATCATAAAGATGTAGCAGACGCAAACATTTATAAAAAAGTCTGATTATTAAATTCCATTTATAAAAAAGAGAATAAACTTTTCCTACTGACTCAGGAATTTCTTTTAAATGAGTGCCGGTATGACGAATAACAAATAAATCTACATCAAATCTATTATAATCAAAAGCTTTGAGTATATCAATAAGAACTTTTTCTGCGCCGCCACCTCCAAGAGAGGGTATAATAAATAGATTTTTTTGTTTCATTAAAATATTAAATTTTTAAAATATCTTAAAATCATTTCAAGAGTTATTTCTCTCCTTTTTAGAAGATATAATAAACCTTCAAAAGAGTTTTTTAAATCATATCGGCTGTATGATAACAGACCTTTGTAATAATTACAAAGTATTATATTTTTTGTTTTTTTATCTGAGTTTGTCTTTTTAAAAAAATAGAACTTAATGTCATATATGGATTTAAAGAATTTATAGTTCTTAAATTTATCTTTGCTATGAGAGGCAGATTCTGGTAAAACTCTGTATGTAGCAGTATCATCAGGCAGAAATTTGAATTTAGTATGTAAAGCAGCTTCCAGCCATAAGGGATAATCACTCATTTTCCATTTTTTTTTTAAACGTTCTTTATGATTTGTTTTTTCACATTGAATACTTAATTCTTTCCTTATGCAAACGGTTAATGCAGAGATATAAAATTTATGGGTTAAAAGATCATTAAATACAAATCCTTCTGATATTTTTACTTTATCCTGTTTTGGTCTGATAATTCCATCTTTATTATAAGAACATTTTGTATGCACTAATCCATAATCGGGATTTGCTTCCAGAAAATCAACCTGCTTCTGTAATTTATAAGGGTCTGTCCAATAATCATCACCTTCACACATAGCTATGTATTTACCCCGGCATGCATTATTCATTATTTTGGTTAATGATCCGTCTTGCTTTGAATATTGATTTTCTTTCTCATATATGGGTTTTATAATATCCGGATATTTTTTGGCATATTCTTTTATTATCTCAGCAGAGTTATCTGTTGAAGCATCATCATGTATTATTGCTTCGAATTTAAATGATGTTTTCTGTATTACAAAACCATTTAAACATTCTCGCAGATATGGTTCGTGATTAAAAACCCAACATTTTATACTTACTAATATCTGTTCTGCCATATCTTATTTTTTCTTCACAATTTTTATTAATTCCTGTAGCTCTTCGGAATTTCTATAATAAGAGATTCCTATATAAATACATGCTCCTAATATAATATCTACAATTATTTTTAATATAATTATATCTATAAAAATATTTACAATACTTATTATTATGTACATTATAATACATTTCAGTATTGTTGGTAAAATATCTTTCATTTGAAGAAGAAAGCCTGCATTAATTAATTTGCCTGTATAATAAGTGTTTATAACTAATGCAATAACAGAATTTAGTACCTGACCAATACATACTACTATCACTCCAAAAGGTATGGTGGCTATAAGCATTAAAGTTAATAGTATCTTTTTTATTATTTCTAAACGTAAGAAAAGATCAGACCTGCCTTTTACCTGAAGTAAATTTAAATTAATAGCGTGTATGGGATACCACATCATAGAGAAACACAATATTTGCAATAAGATTATACTGGATTCCCATTTATCTGTTAATAATAAACGAACTAATGGATCAGCTATTGCTGATAATCCAACCATCACCGGGAAAAAAATATAGGCAGATAATCTAAGTATTTTCCTATAATTAAGTCTCAGTCGTTCATTCTCATTTTGGATTTTGCTTAATACGGGATATGTTACTCTTTGAATGATGCTGGTAATTGAAGATGCCGGGTAAAAAGAAAAGTCTTTGGCTTTGGAATAAAAACCTAAATCACTGCTGGTATAAATTTTACCTATAACTATAAGATAAATATTATTGTATATAGTATCTAATAATCCTGATGCTAATAATTTAGAACCAAAACCAAATAACGATTTAAAAGAATTACGGGTGAATTTGCCTTTAGGCCTCCATCCTACAAATATCCATAATAAAACAAATCTTAAAAAGGCAGATATAACTACCTGCCAGGCAAGTGCCCATGCTCCATATCCTTTTATAGCCATATAGATAGCTATTGTGCCTGCAATAAAAACAGTGAAAAGAGATATGTAAGTCTGAGTTTTAAAATCCAGCTTTTTTGTTAAAATTGTTTGCTGAACTATACATAGAGAATTAAAGAAAACACTTAATGCTAAAAGTTTAGTTACAGGAGATAATAAAGGTATTTTGTAAAAATTTGCGATTAGTGGTGAACAAAAGTATAATATGCTGTAAAAAAGTATTCCTACACCTATATTAAATAAAAAGGCAGTAGTATAATCATTTTCAGTTATGTCTGTTTTTCTTATCAGTGCATTGGAAAATCCGCTGTTAACAAAGGTTTGAGATATAGCAATAAATATTGTTAGCATTGCTATTATTCCATAATCATTTGGAAGTAATAAACGAGCCAGGAATATTTGTATTATAAATTGTATTCCCTGTGCAGAAAAACGTTCAACAGCACTCCATTTCATGCCGTTTATCGTTTTTGTTTTTAAAGATTCAGACATATTTACAGTAACCCTAAATTATAGATTATTTTATTTTTTTATAAAGCTTATTATTCTGTCCATTTCCACCTCTGAATATCTTTGATCTATCGGGAGTGGAATTATATGGTCAGCGAAATTAATACCATTAATATTTATTCTGCTCCATTCTTTTATATCTGGCCAGTATTTAGCTACAAAAATATTATTTTCAATTAATTTCCCCCTTAAATTCAGATCTTCGGTATAATAGGGATAAATCATAGGCACAGAATCCTTTTCTAAAATCAACGAAATTTTATTTTTACAGGATAATTCTTTTTCTAAAATTTTGTAATTATTTATTCTTATTGATTTTACTCTCTCATAATCTATTGAACGTAATATTTTTTTTGTTAAATAAGACATTTTCATGATAGGTTTCTCTACAAGTTTATTTTCGTTTTTTTGGAAATCAATGTATCCTGATTTAATGTCGTTATCTATACGCTTTAATAAATGAGAACATTTATCAGAGGATTTTGAAATTTCTTCAATCTTAATTTTTTTTGTAGTGTATAAATATGCTCCATCCGGTACACCAAAAAATTTCCTTGCAGAATAAAAAGTATCAATATTCTCTTTTAAAATAGGAGGAGCAAAAAATGCCTGAGAATTATCAATTATAAGATTTGGAATAGATTTATTTTTAGCAAATTTTATTACTGTATTTTGTTTTAGTCCAAAATAATTAATATACAAAAGGGCTTCACCGATATTTATTTTATCAGAAATTATGGGTTCTAATTTATTATCTAATTCATAAAAAGTATAGTTAATACCTATCTTTTTAATTGGTTCAAGAAGAACTTTGCACATATAATAGGGTAAATAAATTTTAGAATACTTTCTGCTTTTTAAAATATATTCTAAACAATTACGTGCAGTATTTAATGATTCTGATGCTGTTTGATGGTATTCTTTACCATTACCTGTCTCTAAACCAAAATACCCACCTATATATTTATTTACTTCTTTCATTATTTGATTTCTGTGTTTATTGACAGCCAATTGTTTTGATTACATATTGTGTTTTCCATATCTTCTTTGGTTTCGAATTTAAGAACTAAAGTTCCAATGGCATCATTAGCTCCTCTAAAGTTATTTATTTTATCGCCTTTTTTAACCCATAAATCAATTTCATATACATTTTTTTTAATTTCATCAGCAATATAAAGGGATGAAAAAGTAGTGTCAGTGTTACTATGTAATATTATTTCTGCCCAATAACCATTATACGGAGGTTGTTTTATAGGTTCTAATTTTTCACCTACGGCTGCTTTTACGGCATATTCGATTATGTCAAAACCTGTAGCATATCTTAACATTTCAGAGAGTCTGTTTCCTCCGCCTCTTGGAGATAGTTCCATTATATAGGGTTTCCCGTCTATACCTTCTCTTGTTTCTACGTTATAAATAGAAGTGCCTAAATTTAATAATTTTATAAGTCTTTGTGTTTCACTTTTTAATAGCATCTTACTTTTCTCACTAATGGAGGATGGCCAGGTATAGGCAGCCGGAGTATATGGATTAGCTACGTGTCTGTCAAATATCTGATTAGAGAAGGTTACAAATTGTAAATCATTTTCTATAGAAAAACAGTCGGTATCTGAAGAATATCCTTTTTGTTGTATAAATTCTTCAATTATAAATTCATCTGAAAGAGAATTTTTTATTGCCTGTATAATAGCAGGTTTTAGCTGATCTTTTTTTTCAATTTTAGAAACACCTTTACTGCCGGCAGAATCTGTTGGCTTTACTATTATAGGCCATTTAAAGTTATCGGCTTCACATAGTGCCTTGTTGATATCGGTATAACCTTCAGCTTTAGGGACATTAAAGTTGTTTTCCGCTAAAAATTTACGAAACAATTTTTTATTCTGTAAAATTTTTACCGAGTTAAAGGGAGGTGAGGGTAATCCTAATTTTTCGCTAACATATGCAGCAGTGGTAACTCCGGGATCAACGGCAAATGACATTATACCATCTACTTTTAATGTTTTTGCCAATGCTAAAACTGCTTGTTTATCTATTATGCTTACATTATGATATTCATCAGAATATTTATGTGCGATATTATCCGGAATATAGTCACATGTTATAACATAGAATCCTAATTTATGAGCAGATTTAATTACCGGTATAAGATATTTAAGTCCTCCAAGTAGTAGTAGTTTCTTTTGATCCATAGTAAAAAGATATTCTCTTTGTTATTTTAGTCTCAGTTCTGCAAATCTGTTTATTTTCATTTCTTTTTTATAATCCATGAATAATTTTTTACAATCATAAACAGGTTTATAGCCTAATTCCTGTTTTGCATTTTCGATGTCCATTAAAAATCCGCCGCCACATGGTTTATAAGGTTCATAAGTTATTTTAGACGGATTATCTTTAGGTGAAAAGATTTCAACTATTGTTCTGATTTGTTCTTCAAGGGTTATTGGGTTTCCTGTTCCTACATTATAAAATCCTTCATTTTTGTCTACAAGAACAGCACGGCAAAGCATCTGGCTAAAATCATTTACATGTACCATATCTTTGGAATAACCGGGATCTCCCCATATAGATAAAGGTTCACTTTTTATGGCTTTAAAGATCATTTTGTATACAGGTCTTATAGTTTTTATTCCATTGGGAAAATAATAAGGATAAGGACTATAATTATATATTGTAGGTAGCCTGAATATAAATCTTTTAATACCATATTCCTGATTGTAATGTTTTAATAATTCCAAAGCAGTATTTTTGGCGATAACATATACAGCGTGGTCGCCTGTGTAACTGAAATTTGGAACCATATCAGATTTTACAATATTATCATGCGCATATAGGGAAACATCAAAAACAGTTTGAGTGTATAGAATTCTGTCAACTTTATTTTTTCTGCAATATTCCATTACATTATAACCACCTATAATTATGGAATCGATATATCTTTTAGGATTATACTTTTCCATATAAGAAGGAATCTGCGCTGCCAGTAACATTACGGCATATACATTTTCTGTAGGCAGCTTATTTAGTTCTTCTTCTTTTTCAATGTTCACCGAATAATAGGGGATATTCCTGTTGCTAAAAAAATTTGTTTTACGTCTTCCTGTTGCTATTATCTCGAATTCATTTTTATCAAAAAAATTTAATGCATAATTCACTAAATAAGAGCCGGTATTTCCTGTTGCCCCGAAGATTATAATTTTTTTTTTCATTTTTTAGTGTTTTACTTTTTAAGAATTAAGAATAGAATCTATAACTCTTTCAACTTCTTTTTCTGATATTCCCATATATATAGGTAAACATATAACTTCATTTGATTTTTTTGTAGCTATTGGCAGATTGCCCGGTGCTGCAGAGGATAAGCTTCTATAGGTTGAGAATGTGCTGATTAAAGGATA
>Ga0172377_10001232_pt1 | contig 25457 bp, 21 predicted proteins | sample Pumphouse3metaG_FD_119749 | JGI IMG/M metagenome (GOLD analysis project Ga0172377, IMG submission 119749) | Leachate microbial communities from a municipal landfill in Southern Ontario, Canada - Pumphouse #3 metaG | ecosystem: Engineered > Solid waste > Landfill > Unclassified | place: Canada... | reverse complement strand
TTATGCGTAAAATAGACATTGGCAAGGAATGTGAAAGAATAGCGCAATTTTTGGGGAGCTATTTGCAGAGCAGCGGATTAACCAAGTACATTGTTGGCGTATCTGGAGGCATAGATAGTGCCGTTTCAGCTACGCTAGCGGTTAAAGCCATTGGCAAAGAGAATGTTATTGGGGTAATGATGCCCTACACAAGTAGCAATCCCAATAGTTTAGAAGATGGGCGTTTACTTTGCAATTACCTGGATATAGCCTATCAAATAATAGAGATAAGCCCCATAGTAGATGCCTGGTATGCATCATACGAAACGGAAGCGAGTGCTTTAAGAAGAGGAAATTTTATGGCACGTATCAGGATGTGTGTTCTGTATGATCTTTCCTCCAAATATCGCGCATTGGTATTGGGAACTAGCAATCTCAGCGAGATTATGACAGGATATTTTACTCAACATGGAGATTCTGCAGCAGCAATTGAGCCTTTGGCGCAACTATATAAAACAGAAGTATGGAAACTTGCCAGGAATTTGGGTATTCCCAAAAAGATTATCGAAAAAACTCCTTCTGCAGATCTATGGGAAAATCAAACCGACGAGCAGGAAATGGGGATATCGTACCGTGAATTAGATGAAATTTTATGGAGTATCCACAATATGCAAGACGTAACTACTTATAATAAAGACAAGTTAGATACTGTATATAAGCTAATTGCGAAAAGCGCTTTCAAGCGTAATCCTGCCCCAGTACCGGAGGTTCCATGTTCTCTATAAGTGCTAGGGATCGTTGTAAAACTTGCCATACAGAACGAGCCTTAAGGCAATGTGTTCGCACTAAAAGAGGGATTTGTTGGAAATGCTGCAACGAACTAAGAATTGATCTAAAGTGCCCTCGGGAATGCCCTTACTCACCACGATTTGAAGAGATAAGCCCCTTCCCTGCTTTTAAAGCCGATAATAACCGTGAATCTACACAGGCAATGAAGTATTTTATTGATATTTGGATAACTAAAGTAAATGCACTGTTTGAAGATAAAAGTCCCCAGTTACTTGCAACCGAAGATAGAGATAAAGTCTTAGAGATATTAAGTTCTTACCAATATCCGGGTAATTTTCCGGTTGAGTATCTAATGCAAAAGCTTGAACTTCCTTATGAGCAAAAAGATATACATCCATATGCAGAAGAAATTGTTGCAGGATACTTAGATTGCATAATTGCTATGGAATACAATCTATTAAGCAATTTTACTCTGAACCAATCTCCACTATTGGATCTTGAACAAAGATATAATGAGATTATTAGTTCAATACCCAGCTTTAAAAAGCTTAAGCATTATAGTTTTATTCATACCGGTTTATCTGAAGATGGATCGCAATGTATTGTGTTTATAGAAATAAACTATAAAAATGAATTCTGTTTTATCTTAAAAGAATATGAAAGTAATTGGTATATAAGGCAATGCATTGTTGGTAATCCCAGCTTATATTTTAAGCTAAACAGTACATTTAAGAGTATCTCGCAGGCTTTAGCGGAAGCAGAAGAGCAACTTGCTTATAGCGAAATAAGTGAAGCGTTAAGGAGTTTTCCAGATTGTGCCGATTTGTATTACTATCGAGGATTATATTGGTTGTTATGCAAAAACCATGCAAAGGCGAAGGTTGACTTCTTGGATGCCGTTGCTTTAGACAACTATTTTGCACCACCCTATATGCATTTAGGAATATTATATTTAAACGAAAAAGAATATCATGAAGCAGAATATTGGTTTGCGGCACTGTGCAAAATCGAACAAGATAATATGGATGCGGCAAACAATTTAGGCATTGCCTTGTTGGCTCAAGGCAAAAAAGACGAGGCAATCAATACTTGGCAGAGCATTGTTAGAAAACAGCCTAATTACGAAATGGCAAAGAAGAATTTGGAATTGTATGGATAGATTCTATATGAAACTGGCTATGCGCCAAGCTGAGAAATCTAGAGGGAAATGTTCTCCTAATCCTTTTGTTGGGGCAGTTATTGTGAAGAATGGTAAGCTTATTGCTGAAGGCAGCACACAACCTTATGGGCAAGACCATGCCGAAGTTGTAGCAATAAAAAAAGCCGGAAAGCAAGCTCAGGGTGCAACTATGTATGTAAGCTTGGAACCGTGCTGCCACTATGGGAAAACTCCACCCTGTACTGATGCCATAATACAGAGTGGAATCAAGCGAGTAGTGGTAGGGATATTGGATCCAAATCCTTTGGTATCTGGAGGCGGGATAAAAGAACTTATCGCCGCTGGTATTAATACTGAGTATGGCTTATTTGAAGAAGATATCAAAGAGCAATTGGAATACTATTTGAGCTATATCAGCAAAAAGAGACCCTTTGTAATATGGAAAACGGCACTTTCATGGGATGGCAAATATGCTGCTAGTGACGGCTCATCGCAATGGATTACCAATCCTGCATCAAGGCGATTTGTACACAAAATGCGCTCGGAAGTGGAAGTAGTACTCTCTGGTATTAAAAGCGTTGAAACAGATAATGCTATGCTGAATGTTCGTGGTATTCGCAAAGCAAAACAACCACTACGCTTGGTATTGGATCCATTTCTTGATATCAAAGCTGCTTCTCTATTTGTAAAAAGTGCTAAACAATATCCAGCTTTGATAATGTATCACAGTGCTCCCAAAGAGAAAGTAGAATGCTTACAAAATCTAGGAATTGAGCTCATCCAAGTATCGGGAAATAACGATAAACTGAATTTGAATGAAGTGCTCTTAAAACTTTGGGAAAAAAAGCTATATTCTGTACTTTTAGAAACGGGCAATAAACTGAGTGAGGCATTCTGGAAAAATTGCTTGATAGACAAATGTGCAATCTTTTACGGCAACAGAATATTGGGTGGAGAGAATGGATGTCTAAAATCATACGATAGAAAATGTATTGATCGGGCTGTGCATTTGAGTAAAGTAAAGGTAAAGAAGCTGCAGGATAATGTTTTGGTGATGGGTTACCCAATGTGGTAAAGCTTATTCGTATACATATTCAATCTGCTTAGTAAGATTAGGGATTGTGCCAAAACGAGGATTCCATAAGTATTCCGATTGTAGAATCAACCGTCGGTTATCATTATATGCATAATGTATAGATTCTGTAATGGCGTCCACTTCGTTATACTTGGATTTTTCAATCAAACAGCCAATATCGTTGTAGTAATACTCTTTTCTAAACAGAACCGTATCTTCTGGACTGAGTGCTATAATGTTTACCAAATTGTTATTATCATCGTATGAGTATATGTGAGTTTCCAGCAAATCATCTTTAAAATCGTATAGCTTTTTCTGGCTTATTTTTGCCGAACTATCTAAGATTACTTTGAAATAAGAGGCAATGTAACCCACTTGGTTGTAATGCAGTTCCCATAATTCTGGGTGTGATTCACTTGATTTGATTGATGTTTTTTTGATGATCTTACCTTTGGCGTCATATTCAATAGTTGTTGCTTCGTGGGTTTGAGCATCTGTGTATTCTACAGATCTTGAGGATAGTAGATTCATGTGATTATATTGTAATAGCTCTGTATAAGAAGGTTCTATACAGATATTCTTAATTGTTTTTCCTTTGTAGGTACGATTTGCTTGCATGTGGTATTCTTCGATAATATTACCCTGAGAATCGTAGAAACAGGTACTTTGGGTTGCAAGGCTAAGTACATTCCTGCCATATTTCTGCTTTGCTACGTATGTTTTACGATATGCTTTCTGAAGCCCTCTGTAGGCTTCACCTTCCTGCGCAAATAGCGTCGCCATCAGAATGGTGATTACAGTAATCAAAACCGACTGTTTCATAAATATATAATCTCCTCAGCAATATTCAATATGTATGACAAAAACAGCTAATTCCAATAAATAAATAACGTCAAGATATTTGTATTACGATTTCATGATAATTCCTTGCAATAAAATTGATTAATTAGCACATCTAATCTTTTATAACAGCCCCAAACAGGATATTGTTCTTGACAGCATAGGGCTAATATGCTAGAATAGCTAAATAAAGAAAAAGTTGAGGTAAAGATGATGAAAATTCTATATGTTGATACCCCGTTCCAAAACTTACAGGGTGGAGATAAAAACCGTAGTAACTTCATTTGGTCTTGCCTATCCGAAGAATTTGAGGCAGATCTTTTGCTGATAAAAACTAAGGCATATGCGAGCAAGGCTGTGGAGGAACATCATGGATACCACAATCTTTTCACTATTGGAACCATGACAGCTTCTTATCATCAGCCAAAGGCAATTTATCACTTTCATCCGAGACAACTAGCCAAATTCAAAGATATAGTACTAAAGGGGCAATATGATATTATAGTCTTTAGATTTTTAAGTACCTATCATTTGGCATATATGGTTTCCAAAATACTTCCTCAGTGTAGAGTTGTAGTAGATGTTGATATGCTGTTCTCTAGAGTAGCAGCGCTTGCATGGGCACAAAATCCTTGCCTCAAAAACCGATATAACCTAATTGAAATGCTTAAATTAAAAGCATTTGAAAAGATAGCATTCAAACAAAGCTTTTTATACTATTTTACCAATCCAGTAGAGCGTGATATTGCAGTGAATGAATATGATCTTGATGCCGATATAGCTCATGTATTTCCCAATATGATGCAATTGGAAGAGCCGATAGCATATAACTCCCATAATGGAAAGTACATCTTATTCTTTGGCACAATGAGTTCTGTGGCAAATCAAGATGCTTTTCGCTATTTTGTTACAGAAATATATCCTTCCATAGAAAGTCAGCTTAGACGAGCAGGTATTCAGATATGGGTCGTTGGAAAAAATCCCCCGGAATACTTTGATAGATATCATGACGATTGTTTAAGAATAGTTGGCGAAGTAGATGATATGCAAGAGTTTATCTATAATTCTGAATTTGTAATATTGCCTATTAGGATTGCCTCTGGTACACGCACCAGGATACTAGAAGCCGCTCAGATGAGAAAAGCTGTTTTAACTACCGGCATCGGTATGGAAGGTTTCTTATTTAGCAATAAGGAAATTGTTCTCAAAGAAACCGCCGCCGAATTTGCCACTGCTATGTTGGATTTGATTGAGAATAAAGAAACAAGAGATGCTTTAGGCAAGAATTTATATCACGCCGCTCGTGCCAAATATGGTGCCAAAGCTCTGTCAGATAGGTTTATCAAGAGTATTAAACGCGCTAGCAAACAAGGGCCGGGAAGACGATTGAAAATTGCCTTAATAACAAATAGGTTTTATCCGGAAGTGGGTGGGGCTGAAACAAATATCTACTATCAAGCCAGAGAATTATCAAAAAATCATGAAGTTACTGTATTCTGCCCAAAGCGAATTGAACGGCAAAGTCTGGAGCATGTAGAAGGGTTTCGCGTACTAAGAATGTGGGACGTATTAAACAATCCCAAAGAGTATCCCAATCTGCGCAGCAAAACACTTTGCCCCTTGTTAATAGTACATATCCTTTTTTCAAACTACGATATTATTCAATGCTTTCCTGCAATCAACTATAACAACATTATTGCATATGTCGCTGCAAAAATTAAGAAAATACCTTATATTCTTTGTTTCTTCGATTTTTTAGATTACGCTTCTATAATTAAAGAACAAGGCTTTGTGGATAAAAACATTCTGGAAAAAACAAGCGTAAGGTGGTACCAAAAGATTATATTGCAAGGTATGAATCAAGGTTTTGCCATCTCAGAAAAAGAGCTGCATTTCTTAAAAAAGTATAATCCAAAAATCGACTTCTCCCCTGTTCCAGTGCTAAGTAATGAGTTTAATGCAGATATTGATAAGCCACCTTTGATGAACACATGGACAGGTGATCACTTTGTGTTTCTTTGTTTGGGCAGAATCTCGCATATTAAAGGACAGGATATAGCACTGGAAGCATTTTGCTCGGTTGCTGACCAAATGCCTACTGCAAAAATTGTGTTTGTAGGTAGGTCAGATTATGAAGCAGAATATTTGGAGAATCTGAAAACCACGATGTTAAAGGCAAATCTAATGGATAGGGTTCACTTTACTGGAATGGTGGAGCGCAAAGAGGTGTTAGCCTGGTTGAAATACTCAGATTTAAATATCATACCCGTGCGCTTTATGAATTCGGGCGCGGTGGTTGTGGAAAGCTGGATAAGCGATACACCTGTTTTGCAAAGCGACGTTGTAGATCCTAATCTTGTTGAAGAAGGGAAAAACGGTTGGTTGTTTGAAAGCGAAAACGTTGATGATTGCGCAGCCAAGATGCTGGTTGCTTACCACAATCATAAAGAGCTTCCCCAAATGGCAGCCTTAGGGAAAGAAAAAGTGCTTAAAAGTCACACTTACGAAAACTTGATAGAGCTGTATCAACAAAGTTATTATAATCTTTTAGGCAAATAAGAAATGAACGTTTTTAGCCCTTACAAACGCATCTTGATGTTGAATAGCTGCAGGGGCTTTGTTGGTGGCGTGGAGCGAGTGATAATAAGCTTAGCCCAAGATTTAAACGAACTTGGTTGTGAGGTTTATGGCCTTTTTGAACATGAGTTGCATATAGACCCAGTATTTGAAAGCGCGTTTGTAGAGTCTATTACGCTATTAGATAATGATATAAGCTCGCTCTTGAAACATTATGTATCACTTGGGATAGACTTTGTGTTTATTCATAAATGTAATAATCCAGGTCTGATAAGTGCATTTCAAAAGCACTTTAAAACTGCATTATTTGTGCATGATCACGATTATTACTGCTTAAGAAAGCATAAATACTTCCCTATTAAACGCATAAACTGTCATTTACCTTTTAACCCCATTGCTTGTAGCCTATGCAGCTTTTTGCTGCAGAAGCAATCGGGCAAGCTTTGCAGAATTGATCTCACAAAAAGAGTTAAGCTGTTGAGAACCATAAAAAAGTGTTCCATCTTCTTTGTACTTTCAGACTTTATGAGAGATAACTTGTTATTAAATGGATTTGCTGCAGAAAAGATACATCTTCTTAAGCCCTATCTAAGGCTGCATAATCTGGCAGAAAAATCTAGGAATAAAACTCCAATCGTTCTTTATTGTGGTCAATTAATACGGGGCAAGGGAATTGATCTTCTTTTATATGCAGTAAGTGAAATTCATCTACCCTATAAACTGCGTATTGTGGGTAGAGGGAACGATAAAGCTTATTTAGAAAGAATATGTGCAAAACTTTATTTGCAAGATAAAGTTGAGTTTGTAGATTGGGTGGAAAAAATCTCGGTAGAGTATAAACAAGCGAGTATAGTTGCAGTACCATCAAGATGGCAGGAACCCTTTGGATTGGTGGGAATTGAAGCATTCTCTCACGCCAAGGCAGTTGTTGGCTTTGATGTGGGCGGAATATCACAATGGTTAAAGCACAGAGTAAACGGTCTATTGATTCCAGCGGGAAATATTCATAGATTTGCTCAAGCCATAGAAACCCTTCTGAGCTCTGAAGAATTACGAAACAAAATGGGACGTGCTGGATATGAGATGGTAAAGCACAACTATAACCAAGAGGAACACTTAAAATCCCTATTGGTGCCAATGGGAAAAATTCGGAGTTAGACATGCCCAGTATCCAAGATTACTTGAGAATACTAATAGACTATATTCTGGAAACTATTACGGAAGTGATTCTATATGCGATTGTGGCTGCATCAGATTTGTTTATCGGGCTACCAATTAGATTATGTAGTAATAAACTACATTGTTTTGAGCAAACTGATCATATTATCTTGGGCAAAAATCTTGTTCCAATTAGCATCAAGTACATAAAATCCAGGCATTGGTTTGTTCAAAATGCGTTTGTATTTCCGCTTATCCTAGCTAGAAAGCTTAGATTAGTGGGAGTAAGTTTACGTTATCAAGACCATAATACGAATATTAATCCGGCTGCGCTAACCAAAACACCTGGTTTATTGAGTTTGTATTTTATCCGAAAGAGCTCTCGTTTAGCTTTTACCACGGCGTTTGAATGCGATCTAGAGTATCTTCATAAGAAGCATGGTGGATATGATTTAGTGTTATTACTGCAATCCCTTGTTGCCTTGATCTATCATCACGATCAGAATATGATAACTAGTTATATTAACATCTTTGATGTATCAATAATGAATATTAGTATGTCTGAAGCTATCGGCATTATTGATAAAAGCATTGAACATAACAAAAAAAGTCCCATTTATTTTGTTAATGCAGATTGCCTAAATAAAGTTTTTATTGACAAGGATTATCATCACGTATTGTGTAACAATGATATTGTTTTTCCAGATGGCAGTGGAATAAACCTTGCTGCTAAAATTCTTGGCACGACTTTAAAAGAGAATGTGAATGGAACAGATATGCTACCCTATCTTTGCGCACTTGCACAAATAAAACAATACCGTATTTATTTGCTAGGTGCGGCAAGTGGAGTGGCAGAAAAGATGAGAGAGAAATTGGAAAAAGAGTATCCTGATTTGAAAATATGCGGTTGTCATCATGGCTTTTTTGATTGGGATATCGAGCTTGATGAGGTAATACGTAATATAAACTTAGCTCATACTGATATTTTGTTGGTTGCATTTGGAGCACCTCGTCAAGAGTTTTTTATAGCAAAGTATGGAGAACAGATTGATGCAGCTGTTCAAATGGGAGTGGGAGGCCTGTTCGACTTCTACTCTGAACGAATTGCCCGAGCCCCGTTGTGGATGCGCCAGATTGGGATGGAATGGGTTTTTAGATTGATAATGGAGCCTAAGAGAATGTGGAAACGTTATCTTATTGGAAACCCACTATTTCTGTATAGAGTATATCGTTGGAAAAAAACAAAATTGGAATGGTGAACCCGCTTAGAGGAATTAATGACCCAGATAAAAGGACATGCCAAAAGCCAAAGAGTAAAGGAAATTGAGCGTTTAATGCAAATGAGGAAAAAGCGCAGTAATTTTCAAATGCAGATGAAGATATCCATCTGGGATTGGACGGTTGGCTTTGCCAAATTTCTAAAAAGCTTTCTGGATGTATTACTTTCGCTTATACTATTGGTTTTGCTGTCTCCTATATTGATAATAACTTCGATATTGATATATCTAAATGATCCAGGTCCCATATTTTATGTTGCCAATAGAGTTGGATTGAATGGAGCATATTTTGGTTTCATTAAATTCCGCTCCATGTATGTAAATGCAGATAAAATGAAAGATAAGCTGATGCAAATGAATGAATCGGAAGATGGAGTAATTTTTAAAATAAGAAACGATCCAAGAGTGACACCAATTGGCAAGTTTATTCGTAGATATTCCATAGATGAACTACCACAGCTAATCAATGTTTTAAAAGGGGACATGAGTTTGGTTGGTCCCCGTCCGCCTCTGCCTTTAGAAGTTATGCAATACACTTTGGAAGAAAGAAAACGTTTGCACGTAAAACCAGGCATAACATGTCTCTGGCAGATAAAAGGAAGAAGCGATATCCCATTTCGACAACAAGTTCAGCTTGATATGGAATATATTCGTTCGCAAGGCATAAAAAATGATCTAGTTATTTTACTTAAAACTATACCAGCTGTAATTAGCGGCAAGGGTGCATACTAATGTGCCTATCACCATAGCACTTTTAAAGGAGAGTAAGATGCAACTTAGCTTTACACAAAAGAAAAATGTTGGCATCATTGATGTGATTGGAAGACTCGATGCTTACAATGCTCCCGATCTGAGAGCTACTTACGATCAGGTGGCAAATAAGGCATTAAATTTTGTATTTAATATGCAAAAATGCGAATTCATCGATAGTACCGGCTTAGGCACAATTGTAGCATGTTTAAAATCTGCATCACAAGGTGGCGGAGATATCCATATTGCCAACCTGCAAAGTAAACCACGCATGGTGTTCGATATAACTCGCGCACATAAAATATTCCATATATTTGACGATCTTGAAGCAGCAATAGAAAGTTTTGAGCAAGATTTTGATGCTTGACACAAACAGGTTGAGGCATAGATGCGTTGCTTAATATATGCAAAAAGTGAAGATATCTCTTGGCTGAATGAATACTTTCCAGATGTGGATCCCTACCTGCTAAAAATTGTTAACAAACCATTATTAGAATATGCTATGGATTTTGTTTCACTTCTGCGGGTAAAAGAAATAAGAATTGTGTCCGATGCATCTACAAAAGGTATCGAATCCTTTTTTGGAGACGGAGCTAAATGGGGAGTAAACACAAGCTATGCTTTAGCTCATCCTGGCGACACAATCTCTTCTGTTTATCTTAAAAACAGCTCATTTTGTAAAGAACAGGATTTATTAATATGGAATGGTTTTTTCTTTTTGCAATATGATCGAAACCAAATAACCTGTGCACCGGAGTTTAGAAATAAGTTCTATACACAGAATAAACGTTTTGTTTTTTTGCCCCGAACTTACAAGCTTAGCGATCTGAAATCTGAAGATTTACTTGAATCATCGCCCTGTTTTGTAACTTGTAACATTAACAATATAGCAGATTATTACACTCTTTCTATGGCAATTCTTACTTCCCATAACAAGAAATATGTTTTACCAGGATATTCCAGTGAACAGGATACTTTTTTGGGCTTGAATATTAGCTATCCACAAAGCGCTGAACTGCATCCACCCATCATGATTGGAGATAAAAGCAGATTCCGGAAGAATACCCTAATTGGTCCTAACAGCATAATAGGCAACAATGTGATTGTAGATGACAACTCATCTGTAATTGATAGCATTATCTACGACAATACATATATTGGGAGAGATCTGGATCTGGATCACAAAATTGTATACAAAGGAAATCTCATTGATGCCCACACTCAAGAAGTGCTTCATGTCGATGACAAAGTGCTGGTATCGGAAGTAGAGCCGGGATTAGTTACAACCTATCTAAATCGTAACGTACAAAGAATATGTGCTTTTGCTTTATGCATAATTCAGTTTCCATTTTGGCTTTTACTCTTTCTCCCATTTATCATGTTACAGAAAAATACTCGTACTGAGCGCCTGTTAACAAAGAACATGAATACGGCATTTTTTACCGATGCCGATTTATTAAGAAATACCTTTTGGGGTAGAATAATTCTACGATTATCGTTAGACAAGTTCGAGCAGTTTTTGGCTGCGGCTATTTCTAGAAATATCTACCTTGTTGGAAACAGATTGCTGACTAATACTGTTATTCATCGCAACCTAGTCATGAATCTTCCCGTCTACAATCCTGGAGCTTTTTCCTTGGCTGAAAGCGTCGAAACCTACGATATTGAAGCTGAGATGTTTTATGAGCTTGAGTATATAGATTGGATTTCTACTCATTATAATATCAAAATACTGGTAAGAAGCCTATTCAGAAGGCTGTTTTTCGGTTACACTGCCTTTGATAAACCCCATAAATGAAGTATGATTTATGCAGCGATTTAGTTTGTATGGAAGCCCAAGATTTGAAGAAGATTTCTTCAATATGCTTGTTTCTATTCGATCGCATATTGTGCAAATGATCCCAAAGCATAAGATTAAGGCACTAATACTGGGGGGTGGATACGGCAGAGGAGAAGGCGGAGTATTTATTCATAATGAGATAGAGAAACCATATAATGATTTGGATTTATTTTTGTTTGTTGCTTCGCTAAACCATAAAGACCGGGTTGTTTTGAAGCGCAACATAAAAACAATACATAAAGATCTGAGTGAGGAATTTAGCATTGATATAGATTTTTCCAATCCTATAGATATTAGCTCTTTGCCTTATCGAAAGATCAGTTTAATGTATTATGATTTACTACAAGGGCATTACGTTCTTTTAGGAAACAAGCATCTACTTAATGCTCTACCAGAGTGGCACGCTGATGAATTGCCAGTTATGGAAGCACTTCATCTATTATTAAATAGATGTATGGGGTTGATTTTTGCACAAGACCTACTCTCAGGCAATAATCCTGATTCTCATACGGATTTTATTAACCGAAATATCCATAAAGCATTTCAAGCTTTAGCTGAAGCTGAATTGATCTCAGAAGGAAAATATGAAACACTCACAAGAGATAAAATACAAGCTATCCAAACACAAAAACTACCATTCTTATCGGAAAACAAGGCATTGTTAAATGAAGTAAGGGAATCGTTAGAATTCAAGCTGAGACCCAATATTCCAGTCTTCAACATGGAGGCACTTACTGATAGGTTAGAAATGCTAATCAATGCCAGCAGAGAATTATACTACACTCTATGGAGCAAGGTCTTAGAAAAGGATGTTTCTAATACGCTTGAATTGTCATCTGTTTTTGATAATTCTAAAGTTAAACCTAGCTTGAAAAATATGCTACTTAATCTTAGAGACACAAAATGCTATGGGGGATCTTTGTATAACTACTTTCAATACCCCAGATTTAGATTATTCCTCGCCTTACCGCATTTTATCTTTAACGAAACCATGCCATTATCTCTACTTACAAAAATATTGGGATGCAAACAAACAACAAATACTGCATTACTAAAACGACAATTTATAATGCTTTGGTATAGATATAATTAGGAATGAGTATATGAAAAGATTGGCGTTATACTTCTTCATTGATGCATTAGGTTGGGAAATTTACCAACATTATGGTTTTTTGCAAAGCTTAGGGCTAAATAGCCGTAAGCTTAAAACTACCTTTGGATTTTCCTCTGCTGCAGATCCATCAATCCTAACCGGAAGGTATCCTGATGAACACCAACATTGGTCAAGTTTTATCTACGATCCGATAAACTCCCCCTTTAAGCGCATGGGACTTCTTTCTAAGCTTCCTTCAAGGGTTTTCGACCGTTGGCGGGTCAGGCACAATCTTAGCAAACTAATTAAACTATATCACTCTTATACTGGATATTTTGAGTTGTACAGTGTTCCCTTTGCCTATCTTCCCTATTTCGATTATTTGGAAAAGAAGGACTACTTTGTTCCGGGAGGGATATTAGCTACAGATACAATATTCGATTGGTGTGTAGACCATGATATACCTTATTACTGTTCAAATTGGCGACATACTGAAGATAGAATATTGATTGAAAACAAGAAAATAATTAGTGAGGCCAAAATCAAGTTTGCTTATGTGTATTTACCCAAACTTGATGGGATAATGCATAACTACGGTCCTTTTTCTAATAATACCGAAGTCAAATTGCGTGATCTGGAACAGAAGATTACGGATATTGCAAACTTTGCTAAACGATTATATGATGAAGTTAGTATATATATTATTTCCGATCATGGCATGGCTCCAGTCACCAGTTCATTCGACCTGAAGAGAAACATTGATGCCTTGGGCTACGAATATGGAAAAGACTATTTGGCTTTTTACGATTCTACAATGGCAAGATTTTGGTGGCAAGATAACAAAGCCAAAGACGACATATTAAACTACCTAGCTTCATTAGATTGTGGCTATATAGTACCTCAAGAAGAGTTAAAGCGTTTAAGAGTATATTTCCCGCACCGTAAATTTGGCGATCAATACTTCTTGATGAACGAAGGTATTCTATTGAACCCAAGCTTTATGGGCATTAAAGTAATTCCCGGAATGCACGGTTATCACCCAGACGACAAGTATTCCTATAGTATAATGCTTTCAAACAGAACTATTCCGAATGAAATTCAATCTATAACCGATATCCGTAAAACAATGGAGAACGAACTTGCTTAACGACATGAATATTATTGATGAGAGGAAAAGCGAAGTAACTCCTACAATGGTGGTCGATTCCCATATCCTCTTAAAAGTGTACTTAAACAAACTAAAACTGATCCTCTTGGTTACTCTGGCAGCATTGATTATTGCCGTAATCTTTGTGAAAATAAAGGTTGTTCCTTCTTGGAAAGCTAATTGTTATATTATTCGAGCTCCCAAGAATATGAGTACTCCAGTTGAAATGCCATATTTGTATCAAACCTTCGACATTAATACAATTCTAGAAACGGTGCGCACTCGAGACGTATTAACAGATGTAATACAAAAGCTTGAATTAGATATTAGTCCCGAACAGCTTTTTCGTCAAATCGAAGTTCAACGAGGTAATCGGTCTAATGTTTTACGTTTTTCTGTATCTTGGAATGATGCTGAAATATCGGCCAAAGTAGCCAATGCTACCGCAGAAGCATTTATCTCCAATAATACAAAACTGCTAAATTCTGCGACCATGAAAATCCATGATTACTATCTTGAACAACGTCACATGAGGATTATGAACATTCAAGACTTGGAAGAACAATATGAGCAATACAAAGCAGAATATGGCGTTATATCTATTCCTCATGAAACCCAAACTAAGTTCGATCAGCTTAAAGAAATTGAGATTAAGATGATTGAGAATTCTCTGCGCATAAAAGATATGGATAGCAAAATTGCAGAGATGAATGAAAAGCTGGGGGATGTCCCAGAAGAGGTTATACAAACTTGGACTTATACTCAAACCGATGAAAAGAATTTGTTGGCTTTGCAGAAAGATTTAGAATTGCTACGCGCCAGATATACCGATGAAAATCCTAAAGTTCGCAAAGTATTACAAGAAATAGAAGAACTTAAAACCGCTATGCAAGAAAAAAAGCGAGATATACCTGAAGCCGTAACATGGGGACCCAGTGGCTTAACTCAAGTCTACACTATCGATAAATCCCGTTTTGAAGCTGAAAGACAAGGCGCCATTCAAATGAACGAAGAATATCAAAAAGAGATAAGTCAGATTCGTTCCACCTTAGAAAACCTAGGTCAAGTTCAAAAAGATTTTTTTGAAATAGAGCGCCAACTGGAGCTAAACAGAGATATCCTCAAACTTGTAGAAAGTCGTCTGGCAGAATCAAAAATGGCAATGCAATCTAATGTTAGTGATTATGAAATTCTTGAAGCTGCAAAAGCTCCAGCTTATCCTGAAAGTAGCCGGCGAAAACTGATTGTTGTTGGCTTTAGTATTTTGGTATTCCTCTCTTTAAGCATATTTATTGTTATTAAGGAGATATTGGATGTGCATACAAAGAGCGCCAAGGATTTTCACGAAGTGGTAAGAATCCCACTTTGTGGCATTCTTCCCAATGAGCACGAAGTTGATGAGAGAGTGTTTTATAGAAATATGCAGGTGCTTGTTGAAAACATTGTACATCATACAAACTCACTCCACACACCCGTAATCTGTTTTGGTAGCGATATTAGGGAAACGGGGAAATCATTTATCGTAAAAGAGTGTATAAACTTATTGGCATCTAATAATAAAAAAATTCTATATATAGATTCGATTATAGAAGCAACACCAGATATAAATGTAAATACACTAAACGGAAGATTATACGGATTAGATAAGGAGATCGAAATTGATAAGACTGATCCTTTTATTCACAATGCTTACTTTTTAGTTGATGATAGTACTTTCACAAAAGTATTGGAAACAAAATCCGTAGCGGAAGTTCTAAAGCTATTCGATTCCTATGATTATGTAATCTGGGAGCTTTTCGATTATGAATACAACATACAGCTATTTACCGGGATTTGTGCTGCTGCTGATACACTCGTTTTAGTTGCCAGATTTAACCGTAGTAGCCGCAATAGCTTACACCGGGCAGTAAAATTTATTAAAAATAGAGGTTTAACTAATATACATGGTGTACTTAACTATGTTCCCAAAGATTTTTATTCGGAGAGATACTGATATGAAAAGATACCGCATAAGCTCATTATTGGTACCCTTCATTTGTGTTGCCTTTTTATATTCTTGCTCTAGAAATAGTTCAAATTCTTATATTGAAGAAAACTTGGAAGCAATGCCAGAGTATTTAGAAGAAACGTATCTTGCCACTCAAACAACACAAGAAACCATTGAAGAATTATATCGCCTAAACGATATTGAGCTACCCGCTTACACATTAGGACCCGGCGATAAAATGAAAATATTTGTGTATGATGAGCCAGAATTAGATTCCGATGCGGTGCTAGTAAAACAAGACGGTACCCTATCCTTTAGATTAGTTGGAGAGATTGACGTTACCGGTTTAACCATTCCTGAAGCTACCACAATTATTGAAGATCGTCTAAAAGAATACATACATCACCCCAAAGTATCGATTATTCCTTTTGAAACAAAAAGTTCAAACGTTACTATTTTAGGCAAAGTAACCTATCCAGGTATCGTTGAAATAAAAGGTAGAATGAGGATTCTTGATGCACTTGCAAGTGCCGGAGGTTTAGCCTTGGGTTGGTTCCAAAATAACTCTGTGGAGTTGGCAGATTTGGAGCGTACCTTCATGATGCGTCAAAACCGTATCTTACCCATAGATTTTGTTGAACTTGTTCAGAATGGGAATATGCTTTACAATATACCTCTGTTAGATAAAGATTATATTTATATACCTTCAGCTATTAATCGAGAGGTTTATATAGTCGGTGAAGTAAACCAGGAAGGACACTATTTTTACCAAGAGAATATGACTCTATTGCAAAGCATCACTTTTGCGCAAGGCTTTAAAGATACAGCCCAAGCTACAGTATACGTGATTCGGGGCAATCTATCTCATCCGAGATTATTTAAAATCAATACAAAGGAAATTCTCAAAGCAAAGGTTCGTGATTTCAAGTTAAAACCAAACGACATTGTGTTTATACCCAAACATCCAATTGCAAAATGGAATGACGTTGTAAACAGTGTGTTGCCCAGTTTGCAGGCAATTCAATCTGGTTATCTATTAAATGAGATGTACAAAGATATCCTCGATAAATAATCTGGATCATTGCTTAAGAAGAGAGTATAATATGCTGTTTTGGGGAGCATAGCTTGACCGAAAGTATATCTCATCTGAAGTACATTGTTTTTTTTAGTACCTTATTTATAGGTGTACCCATCAGCTACTATCTAGCTCAGAAATTTCAGATTGTAGAGCGTCTTGTTTTTTTCTTGATGATGTTCTTTACGGTTAGGATGGAAGACATCAATTTTATTTCTAGAGAGTCCTTTAGATTAACCTCAAGAGGATTTGAAATCGGTTTAGTAGATATTTGTACTTTTGTTATATTTTTGCTTATCCTTAAACGACGGCATCAATTTCACTTGCATCTCCCCCCTGGCACCTGGCTATATTTTACGTATTTTTTACTGAGCTTCATTTCTATTGTTAACGCTGCTGTTCCACTCTTTTCTTACTTTGAGCTTTGGAAAATGCTCCGCATGTTCTTCTATTTTTACGTTGTCTACAACTATGTAAACAGCTACAAGCAATTCAACGACTTTATGAGGGGTGTAGCTGCGATAACCATTTTTATCTTTATCGAAGTGATGAAACAAAAATACTTGGAAGGAAGATTTCAATCTTTTGGTCCCTTTCCTCATCAAAACTCATTAGTGATGTTCAGCATTATTCTTGGATCTTTGATGTTTGCGTTTCTTTTAAATAAGAAAGATATCTCTTTTATGAGATTTTCATCTTGGGTGTTGTTTTTCGCCATGACCTCTATTTCCATTATTTCTACTTTATCTAGGGCAGGCTTAGTTCTTTATGTATTTGCCATTGGCTTGATTCTCGGACTCTCATTCTTAAGTGGAATTACCAGCAAAAAAGTTATCATTACTGTTCTCCTGATAATAGTGTCGTTAGCAATTTTGGCTAAGGCTTGGAATAGCATTAGTGAGCGCTTTCGAACTGCTCCGGAGGAATCTGCTAATGTCCGTAAGGATTTGGCAGTTGCAGCCGTAAAAATGGCGAATGATAAGTTCCTTGGAGTAGGCTTGAATAACTTTGGTGTTAAGATAAATCCACCCTGGCAATATAGCAATCACATAGAAATGCATAATCCAGACGATGAAGATGAACAAAACGGGTTGGTGGAAACCATATACTTAATGATAGCCGCAGAGTCCGGCTGGCATACTCTCGTTGCTTTCTTGGTGTTTATCTTCTATTTCTATTTCCTAAACATAAAAAACTTGCTAAGGTACAAAGGTACAGATTATCAGTATTTTTCAATTGGCTTAGCGGGTGGGTTGCTCGCCATTTACTTGGAATCTACTTTAGAATGGGTTTTAAAACAAACGAACAATTTCTACCAGTTAATGCTAATCTTCGCTATGATTGGTGTTATGACCAAGCTTGAAAAAAGGTATCAAGCTCACAAAATGAAAATCCCCTCAAATGATAGTAAGGCAATTAGAATAACTCAATCCAGAGGACATTATGCAGGATAAAGAGAATAAACGAAGCATTGGTGCAAAAGGCATTAAAGAAACCCTCAGCCATGAGCAACGCAAGGAATTAGTAAATCTAATGAAGCGGATGTTGCCACCCGTTCCATCTTTAGGTATTATTGATATTCGTTTTTCCTTTTGGTTTATCCGACATTGGTATCTTGTATTCATTTTTGGAAAAGATACTCGAAATCAGTTTAAGTCTTTAGATAAAGGTGATATGAATACCGGTCTCACTACAGTTGCAAAAGTATTTACCTATATTATTATGATCATAATAATGCTTATTTTGTTTCTGTATCTGCTATATCTTGTCAAATCTTATATGGGTATTGATCTCTTTCCGGATCAACACTTCATTGATATCCTCAAAGATAGGTTTTCATGAAGATTTTATGCATCTCAAATTATTATCCTCCTTTTTTTGAGGGGGGGTATGAGATTTCAGTAAAAGAAAGCATGGATTACCTGATTAATAGGGGGTATGAAGTATATATTCTTTGCGGCAACAAAGGTACTGAATACAATTCCTCAAACAATGCCAAACTCTTCCTCCCCGAAGAACCCAAAAGAATTTTACACTATATAGATTACTCAAATCCTTCCTTTTTCGATAAACACAATGTAGAAAAGCATAACTACCATGCTACGATTAATGCCTTATCTGCAATACAGCCTCATCTTGTTTACTTTGGAAACCAAAAAGCAATATCCATAGCTCCAGTGTTGGCAGTGCAAAAACTAAAATTCCCAAGAGTATTCGATATTGGCGATATCTGGCCTGATAGCTACATAAAATCAGATCTAAAAAGCAGGATGTACCGTTTTCTTAAAATGATACTTCCCGGAACGATCGGTGGTCATATCCATTTAGACCCAATAATTGTTGTATCCTACTGGATGCGTCGAGAAATGGCGCAAAGATACAAAAGCAAGCGAATATACCAAATTCCCAGAGGAATAGATCTGCCTCCAGAAAATACGAGAGTGCTCAAGAAACCTTTGCGTTTTATCTTTGCTGGCAGGATAGAGCCGAATAAAGGTTTAGATCTTTGTATTCAGGCTACAAGCAGGGTGCTTGCAGAATATCAAGATTTTTGCATCGATGTATACGGTGAAGAGGATCCTATATATGCCAATAAATGCAAAGATCAAATAAACAAGTTTCATCTGCAGCAACAGATCAGGTTTTTGGGCAAAACCCAGAACATTCATAATGTTCTTCCTCAATACGATGTATTGCTAATGCCCACTATGGCAAAAGAAGCTTTTGGGAGAATCATTATCGAAGCTATGGCTCATAGCCTTATCGTAATTGCCACAGATGCTTATGGTCCCAAAGAAATTTTACTTAGTAAACAAAACGGTGTATTGTTTAAAAGAGGTTCTGCCGCTGCTTTGGCTACCGCTATTTTAGAGCTTCTCCAGATGAAACTATCACAGTTAGAAATAATTCGAAAGCAAGCTCGACTTACAGTAGCTCAGAATTATGAAATAAATCTTGTCAAAAAGAAACTTGTATATATTTTGGAATCTATTGTCAACGATCCTAATACCCTTAAAGAGGAGAATCATGGGACATCTTAAACTATCTTCGTTTTTCATGGCGCTAATAATCATAATGCTTGGCGCTTGTTCCAAAAATAAACATGCTATCTTAAATGAAGAAATCGGTATGTTTTCACAATCCATCAAGATTAGCACTCTGCCCACTAAAGCTACTATTTACATCAATGAGCGAGAAATTGGCACTTCTCCGGTTAATTATAAAATTAGTCATGAAGATAGTCGCATGATAAATATCAAAGCCATCCCCATATATCCAAATCAATACACTCAAAACATTTTCGTGATGGTTCCGCCTATTCCAAAAACTATGACAATCTATATGAATCACTATCCAGAAGATTACGACCGAAGTAAAGAAAGTGAGTTTATTCCTCCTAAAAAACCGGACCCAGAGATTATTATTCAAACCAAAATTGATACTATCTACATAGAAAAAGAGGTTAAAGAAATCCTTACCTACAACCTCCCAGCTATCTTTTTCGATACCGACGAATATGATATTGAAGCAACAGAGTTTGAAAAACTAGAACAAGTTGCCGACCTAATGCAATCGAATACAGGCTTCTTTTTGGATATATACGGTTTTGCAGATCATCGCGCCAGTGAGAGATATAATCTATCCCTTACCCTAAATCGTGCTAAAGCAGTAAAAGATTTTTTGATTGCAAAAGGAGTAGCAGAACATAGAATGAAAGCTTATGGGCATGGCAAGGTATCAAAAGTAAGCTCAGAAGGAATAGATATGGATTTACAACAAAGCCGTAAGGTGCTTTTTTTATTAAAAACTGCCCAGCCCTGATATATGTTTGTTTTATCTAGTATTCTTTAAACTGATAAATCATGGAGAAATCAAACGGTTTAGGATTGCGTAAGCGCATGATCATCAATACTGTATCAAATTATGGTAAGATGATTATAAGCATAACTATCTCCATTTTCCTAACCCGCATATTATTTCTAGGGCTTTCTAGGGAAGAGTACGGTTTTTGGGCTTTGTTGTGGTCGATATTTGGATATTCATTACTATTAGATTTCGGATTTGGAACTGCCGTACAAAAACATACCAGCGAATGCAATGTTAATAAAGATTGGAATAAGTTTAACCGCATAGTAAGTACTGTATTCTTTACCTATGCCCTATTTGCTGTTTTGATAATTATCTTTGCCATATTACTTAGTTTTAATATTCAACGTGTTTTTGGTTTTGATATATCTAATATTGATTATTTCCGCAATGTTACTATCCTCTTTGGTATTGGATCGGCAATTTGTTTTCCCTTTGGTTTCTTCACTGAAATCCTGAGGGGTTTACAAAAAATGCACGCCAGAAATATAATCCAAACTACTTTTCTTATCCTTAATTTTGTGGGCATGGCAATAATGGTTCACTTAAAGCTTAATCTTAGAGGCATGGTATTTGTTGCTTTGGGTACAAATTTCCTTTCCAGCTTAACCATGATGTTTGCCGTACAAAAACTTATTCCGAATTTTAGTATTCGCTGGAGATATTACGATAAATCTTTACTACGGTCAGTTATGGGCTTCTCGCTTTTTGCATATCTAATAACTTTTACTAATTTGATTATTCTAAAAACTGACCAATTGGTTATTTCAATCTTTGGTTCTGTTGCACTTGTTGCAGTGTACCAAATTTCCATTAGGCTTGCTGATACCTACCAAAAATTTTCTGCGCAGTTTTTAGATAATTTGGGACCTGTTTCTGCCACTCTTTTTGCTGCCGGCAATAAATCTAAAATGACTGAAATTATGCTGCAATCTAACCGCTTGATGGGTCTTATTTCTTCTATGTTGGTTATTCCACTGTTGGTATTCGTAAAACCATTATTGAATATTTGGCTTAACTTAGACCATACTTCGGGAATGATCTGTGCCATAATATTGTTGGTATCCATGTATACCCTTCTATTCTTCAGATCCTCTTCTGTATATGTATTATTGATGGCAAATGAACATAAAGTATTAGCTTTTATTGCTTGCTTGGAAGCTACCCTAAATCTGGGTTTGAGTATACTACTAATAAAAACCTTACCGGGAATACTAATGTATTGGGATATTCATCTGCAAGATTCTGCAATCATTGGCGTTGCTTTAGGTACTTTTATTCCCAATATACTCCTCGCATTTCTCTTTAATATTCCCAAAGCTTGTAGATTTGCCGGTATTAATGCCCGGGAGTATTTCAAAATAACTGTTGGTCCTACTGCGGCAATTAGCCTTATTACTTTAGCCTTCGCTCTAGTTATTTATAATGTACACTATCCTGCCCATTTACTAACTGTTATGCTCTACATTGTGCTATGCATGACAATCTTTTTAGCCCTCACATGGACATTAGGACTAAAAAAGTGGGAACGTGATCAATTGCTGCAATTAATTAATCGCAAGTTTAGACTTAACTAGGCTTTTATCTCCAATTGATTACAGCCTTCTTTAGGCATGGTTCAGGCTAAGATCTTGCTGTAAGTTTAGGATCATAGTAGCTTGAACCTTCTTGTTAATGTACTTAAAACAAAAGGGGAACGACAAATATCTTGACGGATATCTGAAAATATTTGAATTTGATATTTAATGGATACGATGCTTATATATAGCTTTTATGTTTTCGAACATAGCTGTGCAGCCATACACATACTTAGCAAACAATAAATAAAGATAAAAGGAGTTCATTAGTGGAAAAACTAATGCTATTGGGTGATGAAGCCCTCGCTCAGGGTGCTATTGATGCCGGTATATCTGGTTTTTATGGCTATCCTGGCACTCCCTCAACCGAGATCATGGAATACGTTCAAAGATCTAAACAAGCTATTCAAGCCAATGTGCATCGCACTTGGTCTTCTAACGAAAAAACAGCTTATGAAGCCGCTCTTGGCATGAGCTATTCTGGAAAAAGAGCAATGGTGACAATGAAACATGTTGGTTTAAATGTTGCTGCGGATCCATTTATGAATTCGGCAATGACAGGTGCAAATGGAGGCTTGCTGATTGCTGTTGCAGACGATCCATCCATGCATTCATCTCAAAATGAACAAGACTCACGCTATTACGGTCATTTTTCTATGATTCCTATTTTGGAACCTTCAAACCAGCAAGAATGCTACGATATGGCTTTTTATGGTTTTGTGCTTTCAGAAAAATATCATATTCCTGTAATGATTAGACTAACAACTCGTCTGTCACATTCCAGAAGCGGAGTTGTTCGGAAAGAGCCAATCAAACAGAACATATTACAAAAACCTGATGATCTCTTTCAATTTATGTTGCTTCCTGCTATAGCCCGGAAGAAGTATAAAAAGCTTATTAGTTTACAACATAGCTTTTTGGAAGAATCTGTCATAAGTCCCTTCAATAGCTCTCAATTGGATGCAAAAGATTATAGTAAAGGACTCATCGCTTCAGGCTTGGCATACAACTATCTGTGTGAAGTGTTTAAGGATCAAACTATACCCTATCCTGTAATTAAAGTGTGCCAATATCCACCACCTATCCCTAAGATTCATGAATTATATAACAAATGTGAAAGCATCTATTTCTTTGAGGAAGGTATGCCTGTTTTGGAAGAACATGCAAAAGGGCTTTCATTTAATGGAACTAAGCCTATTCATGGAAGATTGGATGGCACCTTGGAACGGGATGGAGAATTGAATCCAAACAAAGTTGCAGCGGCTCTTGGCATGCCAGTCAAATATGGAAAAGAGGTTCCAGATATAGTAGTAGGTAGACCGCCTGCGCTTTGTGTTGGTTGCCCTCATGCCGATAGCTACCTTGCACTTAATGAAGCTGTTAAAGAATATGGAAGAGGGTATGTTTTTGGAGATATTGGCTGCTATACTTTAGGCTTTATGCCGCCATATAATGCCATAAATTCCTGTGTTGATATGGGTGCATCAATTACAATGGCAAAAGGCGCTGCAGATAGTGGTTTGTTTCCGGCTATTGCAGTAATTGGCGATAGTACTTTTACGCACAGCGGTATGACCGGTTTGATGGATTGTGTTTACGATAAATCTAATGTAGTAGTGATTATACTTGATAACAGCACCACTGGTATGACTGGTGGTCAGGATTACACTGCTTTTGGTCGCTTGGAAGATATTTGTTTGGGTTTAGGAGTAGAAAAAGAACACATCCGCACCTTTTTCCCTTTTATAAAAAACCACGAGGAGATGACTCGCATCTACAAAGAAGAAATAGCCTATAACGGCGTTTCTGTTATCATCCCTCGGCGAGAATGTGTGCAGACTCTCAAGAAAAAGAATAAAAGGGAGGCTAAAAAATGAAAAAAGATATAATTCTTGCCGGAGTAGGTGGTCAAGGCATCTTAACTATCGCAACCGTATTAGGGCATGCAGCATTGCAGAGAGGCTGGCTACTTAAACAAGCCGAAGTGCATGGCATGAGTCAACGGGGTGGAGATGTTCAAAGCCATCTGCGCTTATCTGATAAAGATATTCATAGCGATCTTATCACTATGGGAGATGCCGATATGATCCTTTCTGTTGAGCCTATGGAATCCTTGCGATATTTACCATATTTAGCCTCTGATGGGTGGATTATTACAAACTCTAAACCGTTTATTAACATACCTAATTACCCAGAAGTCGAATTGCTTTATAAATCAATAAGAGCAGTTAAAAACCATCTTCTGTTTGATGCGGATGAAATTGCCAAAGAAGTGAAAGCGCCTCGTGCTATGAATATTGTTGTACTGGGAGCCGCAATTAAACAATTGGGATTTTCGGTAGATGAGATTGGAGAAAGTATAAAAAGTATATTTGTGCGTAAGGGAGAAGCCATTGTAGATGCAAATCTGCGAGCTTTGCAGGCGGGAATCTCCCACAGTTGAACTCAATAATTATCGTTATGCCCGCAGATACAATCCTTCTGCGGGCTTTGTTTGCCATAAAGCATTTGACAAAAAAAGCCCCATACAGAGCTTGGGAATAATGGGTCATATCCCTAGAGGAGCCTTACAGTGAATATTATTAACAATAAAACCGGATGGATAGAAGTGATCTGTGGAAGTATGTTTAGTGGAAAAACTGAAGAACTGATTCGCAGAATTCGCCGAGCTGAGTATGCAAGACAAAAAGTTTTGGTATTCAAACCAGTCATAGACGACAGGTATGACGCCAACAATATTGTGTCTCATTCTAACATGCAAGCTCCCTCCATTCCCATCAATGAAGTTTCGGAGATTTACACATACCTGCAGGAAGATACTCAGATTGTAGCTATAGACGAAGCACAGTTTTTCGACGAATCAATTGTAGGCATCTGTAACGATTTGGCAGATCAAGGTTACAGGGTAATGGTTGCCGGATTAGATCAGGATTATCGAGGAGTTCCGTTTGGTAGTATGCCTCAATTATTGGCAATAGCAGAATATGTTACCAAAAACCTCGCTATATGCGTAAAATGCGGAAATCCTGCTAATCGTACTCAAAGAACTGTTCATAAAGGAGAACAGATTTTAGTAGGTTCAACCGAAGCTTATGAAGCACGCTGTAGAAACTGTCATGAGGTTCTAGATTAAATGGCGTTTTCTCCTCATGTTCTAATTATACTGGTTATTATCCAGATGATCAACATGTATAATTTGATCATTTTTGCCAGAGTAATAGCAAGCTGGATTGTGCAAAATCCTTATAACCCCATCTATAGATTTTT
>Ga0172377_10001231_pt1 | contig 25471 bp, 27 predicted proteins | sample Pumphouse3metaG_FD_119749 | JGI IMG/M metagenome (GOLD analysis project Ga0172377, IMG submission 119749) | Leachate microbial communities from a municipal landfill in Southern Ontario, Canada - Pumphouse #3 metaG | ecosystem: Engineered > Solid waste > Landfill > Unclassified | place: Canada... | reverse complement strand
CACCGACCTCGATAACTGCTGGTTATTCCAGAGGAAAGTCCATGCTCGCACTGGCTGTGATGCCAGTAGTGATTGCGCTAGCGGAAAAAATAACGCTAGGTATGCGGGAGCGCATAACGGCGGAAAGAAACCTAAAGCCTCGGCTATGGTTGATTTCCTGAAAGTGCCACAGTGACGAAGCTTAGTAGAAATACTAAGGTGGAACGCGGTAAACCCCACAAGCGAGAAACCCAAAATTGGTAGGGGAAGTGTACCTAGATAAACGAATCATGGTACGCATGCACATTGTGCATAGATAAATTGTTATCCTTGACAGAACATGGCTTACAGGGTCGGTACTCACTTAGGAGATTTATGAATTTACCAACAAAGATTACTATTTCACGAATTGTAATCGTGGTCGCGATGTTGATTGCGCTTTTCGTTTTATCTCTTCTCAACATCAGCGTTCCAATGTTAGGCAGCAGTGGAATAAATTTAGTTTATTTCATGGCAACGATTGTTTTTATAATCGCTTCAGCGACAGACTGGTTTGATGGTTATCTTGCTCGTCGCAATAATCAGATAACGGATTTGGGTAAGTTTTTAGATCCGATAGCTGACAAGCTCTTAATTGATGGGTTGTTAATATTTCTCATCGTTGCCCCCCATTATGCTTCAGGTAATCTAACGTTCTCGCTTTGGTGTGCCATCATATTAATCGCCCGCGACTTAATCGTCGACGCATTAAGACTTATTGCCGTTACGAAAAATAAAGTAATCGCCGCGAATATATTTGGCAAAGCCAAAACTGTTCTGCAAATGGTTGCGATTGTCGCTATTTTGCTTAACGGATGGCCTTTTTCATATTTTGATTCCGGTTTTCCAAATGGACTAAAAATCGCGGAGATTCTTGTATATTTAGCAACGGCCGTTTCACTTTTATCAGGCGTTATTTACGTGGTTCAAAATCGTCAAGTTTTAATGGAGGAGAATAAGAATGAAAGCGCAAAAACTAGTTGAAATTCTTAAAGCTAAGAACCTCACCATCGGCGCCGTAGAATCGATGACAGGAGGGCTATTTGCCTCGACTATTACAGATATTGCCGGCGCAAGCGAGGTCTTTCGAGGAAGCATTGTTGCATACTCTCCTGAGTTAAAAATTACTCTCGCGGCAGTAAGAGAAAAATCAATTGATGAATTTGGAGTCGTCTCATGGGAAGTTGCAAGTGAAATGGCATATAATGGTCGTACGCTTTTGAACGTTGACTACTGTATCGCCGTGACTGGTAACGCCGGTCCGACAACAAATGATGAAAAGCAAGAAGTCGGTGTTGTTTATCTCGCAGTGGCTAGTAAAGATAATGTGTGGGGAATACCCCTAAATCTAGTCGGCACGCGTGACAAAATAAGAAAGCAGACAGTTACGTTGATGCTCAACACGTTGGAGAGCATAATTAAATAATTTTAGTAACGAATGCAAATTTCGTTCCTATATATCTAGTGAGGATAAAATATGGCAAAAGATGCAAACAAAGACAAAATGTCCGCCCTCGATGAGGCGTTAAAGGCTATCGAAAAAACTTATGGCAAAGGCGCGGTTATGCGCTTAGGCGAAAGACGTCACGTCGAAGTCGACGCGATTCCTTCTGGTTCGCTCCTTCTAGATTATTCACTTGGCGTCGGCGGCTATCCAAAAGGACGGATTATTGAAATTTATGGACCCGAAAGCAGTGGTAAAACCACTCTTGCTCTTCACGCTATTGCGGAAGCGCAAAAAATGGGAGGACGAGCAGCTTTTGTTGATGCTGAACATTCAATTGACCCAGTGTATGCTCGTAATCTTGGCGTTGATATCGATGATTTGATCCTATCGCAGCCCGATAGCGGTGAACAGGCACTTGAAATTGTTGAAATGTTAGCTTCAAGCGGAGCAATTGATATTATCGTCGTCGATAGCGTAGCCGCGCTCGTTCCACAGGCGGAACTCGATGGATTAATGGGTGATAATCAAGTTGGTTTGCAAGCTCGCTTAATGTCCAAGGCGATGCGCAAGTTGGTCGCGGTTTTAAATCGCTCGGCTTGTACAATCGTTTTCATTAATCAACTTCGCGAGAAAGTTGGTATTGTCTATGGTAACCCGGAAACAACAAGCGGTGGTCGAGCTTTGAAATTCTATGCATCCGTGCGGATTGATATTCGTCGTTCAGAAGCTATCAAAAACGGTAATGACCTCGTTGGTAACACTGTCAATATTAAAATTGTTAAAAATAAGGTTGCCCCACCATTTAAATCTTGTAAAGTTGACATCATTTATGGTCGCGGCATATCAAAAGAAGGCGAAGTTCTCGATCTTTCGATTGACATGGGTCTTATAAAAAAAGCTGGTTCATGGTATGAATATAACGGCGAAAGAATCGGACAGGGACGCGAGACAGCTAAAGAATTTTTAAAGAAAAACGAGACCGTTATGAAGGAACTCGTCACTAAATTGAAATCAAGTATCGCCGAATAGTTTTATTTTATCTTGGCAATTACTTCAATGTAGTCACTTAATATATCAGCCAACTCTTCTCGATTTAATTCATGAATTCGTTCCCGGATTTGCTCGACAAGAGTTTTTTGTTCCAATCCGACAAGATAATCGATTGTCACTTCCAGAACTTGTGCGATTTTGATTAACGTCTTGATATCAGGATCGCGAATGCCTGCTTCATAATTGCTAATCGTCTTAGAACTAAGGTTAATTAAATCTCCAAGTTCTTTTTGTCGAAGTCCTTTTCTTTGTCGTGCGATTTTTAAATTTGTGACCATACATACATTTTCACGATAAGAACGACCTGTTTCAATTTATCTTTGATAATACCTACAAAACGAAGAAAAAGACCGCTTTGATGGAACAATATGTTCGTTTCGATCAGAAAAAAATCTTCACCACTGAAGTAAAAAACATTCGATTTCATATCAATATTGCTTTCAAAGCATTCTTTGTTTTATTTCTTACTCGCTTTTGCTAAAATAACTTTGTATCGAAAGATACTTATTACCATAGATTCTTTGTAGTCTCTCTTATCGGATAGTATCCGTTATTAAATAAACGATTCGGCGCTTTTAATGCCACGTTTTAGGTAATAATAGCCATTTTAGACAGTTTTTTTCCTATCTTTCCGTAGGAAAAACATTCCGTAATCAATAAACACTAATTAAGGAGGTAAAACATTATGGATCCAATATTAGCCACTATCTTGATCATTGTTGCGGCTCTCGGAGGACTTGGAATCGGTATTATGCTTGTTTTTATCGTTCCTGCCTTGCGAGCAAAAAGCGCGAGTAAAAAAGCCGATAAAATTATTCGCGATGCAGAAATTAAGGCTGAACACACAATTAAGTCGGCTCAAATTGACGCTAAACAAATCGCCTATGAGATGAAGCTCGAAACCGAAAAGGAATTGAAAGAAAGAAAAGCGGAGTATCTCGTTTTAGATAATAAGCTTTCACAACGCGAAGCGAATATCGATCGTCGCGACGCTCAATTAATTACCAAGGAAAACGTTATCGAGGAAAAAAGTGAAACTCTTAATCGCCGGCTGAAAGAAACCGAGCATAAAGAAGAGATTCTTCAAGAAAAAATTGACTCAATTATCGAGGAATTGGAAAAAGTCGCTCAGCTTTCAGTCAATGAAGCACGCGAAGAAATTTTTCAAAGAGTTGAAAGCAAACTAACAAGAGAAATCGCCGCTTTTATTAAAAACAAAGAAGATGAAGCTAAAGAAACGGCGCAGGAGAAAGCTCGCGAATTAATTGGCCTTGCCATCAACAAGTATTCGCAAGAAGTTACGACCGAAAGAACTGTTTCTGCCGTGGCGCTTCCAAGCGATGAAATGAAAGGGCGCATTATTGGCCGTGAAGGTCGTAATATTCGTTCTCTTGAACAACTTCTCGGCGTCGATTTAATTATCGACGACACTCCGGAAGTTATTACCGTTTCCTGCTTTGATCCAATTCGCCGCGAAATCGCTAAACTAACTTTGGAAAGACTTATTAAAGATGGCCGTATTCAACCTGGTCGCATCGAAGAAGTCGTTGAAAAAGTTAAAGTCGAAGTCGATGAATCAATTCGTAAGGCTGGCGAAGACGCCGCCTTTAAACTCGGATTGCCCCGTATTAATAAAGAATTACTTACGTATGTTGGCCGTTTAAAATATCGCACTAGCTATGGACAAAATGCCTATGATCACGCTTTAGAGGTTGCATATCTAGCCGGTATTATGGCGGTCGAGCTCGGACTTGATCAAAACTTGGCCAAACGCGCTGGCTTGCTACACGATATTGGAAAATCAATGGACTTCGAAATTGATGGTTCACACGTTGAAATTGGTGTTCGTTTAGCTAAAAAATATGGTGAACCGGAAGTTGTTATCAACGCGATTGAAAGCCATCATGGCGATGTCGAACCAAAATTTGTCATCTCGCATCTCGTGGCTGCCGCCGATACTTTATCAGCTGCCCGTCCAGGTGCCCGCAGTGAAACGGTTGAAAACTACATTAAGCGCATTGAAAAATTAGAAACCCTATGCAAATCATATGAAGGCGTTTACCAATCGTATGCGATGCAATCCGGTCGCGAAGTAAGAGTTATGGTTATTCCTGATAAAATTGATGATCTTGCCGCTTATAAACTTGCTCGTGACATTCGCGAGAAAATTGAAAACGAACTCACTTATCCGGGACAAATTAAAGTTTCGGTTATCCGCGAGTATCGGGCTGTTGAAACCGCGAAATAATTACGAGATAGAAAGCATATAAATTAATGAGAATTCTTTTTTTCGGCGATATTGTCGGCCGTAATGGTCGGCAAGTCGTCAAACGACATTTGGACGAACTTGTCGAAAAGTATCGGATTGATTTCGTCATCGCTAATGGCGAAAATGTTACTCATGGCAAGGGCTTAATAGAAAAGCATTATAACGAACTGATTGACGCCGGCATCGATGCGATTACTCTTGGTAATCACTATGCGACAAAAAGCGATATTCGCCGCTATATAAATGAGGCCGAATGTTTGGTTCGTCCTCTAAATATTTTGAAACCGCTCGGTGGTTCAGGCAGCGTTGTTTTTGATGTTGAAGGCACTAAGGTTCGTGTCACCAATTTACTGGCGACGGCCTTCATGAAAGAGGAAGTTAATCATCCCTATTATGCTTTAAAAGATCTTCTCGCCGAAAGGCTTGAAGATGAAATCCACATCGTTGATTTTCATGGCGAAGCGACAGCAGAAAAAATTGCTTTCGCTTATGCTTTTGACGGTCAGGTCAGTGCGATTCTTGGAACACATACGCATGTTCAAACGCGTGATTATCGTCTTCTTCCCAACAAGACCGCCTTCATCAGCGATGTCGGTATGTGTGGAGCTTATAATGGTGTGATTGGATTTAAAAAGGAAGAAGTTATCAATCGCACTTTATTTGGTAAGGATGATATTTTCCAACTTGATGATGGCGATCAGTCGCAATTATCCGCGGTTGTTATAGATATTGATAATAATACAAAAATCGCTAAAGAAATATTTCCAATTTACATAATTGAAAGTGAACGTAATGATGGCTAAGTCAAAAATTCTTTCAAAGCCTGATTTAAGTGAAGTCCGCCTTCGTCAGAAGAAGTTACCCATTCATGACTACACGCCTTTTATCAGCGAACTTGTCCGTGAGTTTGCTATAGACAAAACATACTTTATTCGCACTTATGGCTGTCAGGCTAATATGCGTGACGAAGAAGTTATTGCCGCTATTTTAGAAAAAGCAGGATTTAGGAAGGCACCCAACGTAAAGTCGGCCGATTTCGTCATGCTCAATACGTGTGCCGTTCGTGAAAATGCTGAGGATAAAGTTCTCGGTGAATTGGGAACTCTCAAAGCATATAAAACTGAAAACAAGAATCTTGTTATCGCCGTTTCTGGATGCATGAGTCAGCAAGAACATGTTATCGATTTACTACTCGAGAAATATCATCAAGTTGATATTATTCTCGGAACGCATAATATTCATAAGATTATCGAACTAATTGATATTCATCTTCGTGAATCGTGTCGTGTAGTCGATGTTTTGGCTCGGCCCCAGGAAATTATCGAAAAATTACCATCAACGCGAAATTCAAAACATAAAGCATTTGTTAATATTTCCTATGGCTGCGATAAATTTTGCACTTATTGCATCGTTCCTTACACACGCGGTCAGGAACGTAGTCGCCCCTTTGATGAGATAATTTCAGAATGCCGGGAGTTAGTTAAAAAAGGTTATCAAGAAATTACCTTACTCGGGCAAAATGTTAATTCTTATGGAAAAGATGCAAAAGATTCGAATATATCTTTTGCCTCTCTTCTTGAAGAAGTGGCAAATTTAAAAATTCCTCGTCTCCGTTTTTTGACATCCCATCCCTTTGATTTTAGCGATGATATTATCGCTGTCATGAAAAGACACGATAACCTTATGAACTATGTCCATTTGCCCGTTCAAAGTGGAAATAACGATATTCTTAGGATGATGAACCGCCGATACACGAGAGAAAAGTATTTAGAAATAGTTTCTAAGCTCCGCGCTGAACTTCCTGATGTCCATATTAGTACCGATATTATTGTTGGTTTTCCAAATGAAACTGAAGAGCAGTTTATGGAAACCGTTTCACTAGTTAAAGAAGTACGCTATGAAAGTGCCTTTACTTTTATTTATTCGCCTCGCAAAGGGACGCCGGCCGCACGACTGGTCGATAGCGTAAGCAAAAAAGAAAAATCTGCCCGGTTTAAAATACTCACTCAAGCTCTCGAAGAAACAATAGCAAAATCATCTTTGGCTATGGTTGGCGGTATTTATGATATTCTCGTCGATGGCTGGAGTAAAAAAGATAAATCAGTTCTTTCCGGCTATAGCGAGACGAACAAACTCGTACATTTTAAAGGGGACGAATCATTAATTGGAAAAATTGTTCGAATTCGTATCTTGAAATCGCACGTTTATTCGTTAATCGGAGAACTAGTAAATGAATAAGTTAAGCGATGCCTTAAATTCCTTACAACAAGAAATTATGAATGACGAAATCGTGAAAGAATATTTCCGAGTTCGGGATTTAATCATTCATGATGAACAAATTAAACAATTGAAAAATAAAGTTAACAACGCTCAAGTTGCCTTGTCACTAAGCATGGGAGACGAGGAAGAACACGCCAAGAAGAAATCTGAATATGAAAGATTTCTTTCCAAATATGAGGCCCATCCCATGGTTGCCAATTTCACAAATTTACAAATAGAATTGTATGATTTTCTAAAAAATATTGCTGATTTGCTTGAATAGCGATGATTTTTCAACGCTTTGCAATATAATAAAATCATGATTTATGTGATTACTGGACCAACCAACACCGGCAAGGATCGCATTGCGATAGATTTAGCTAAACGTATCGGTGGCGAAATAATTAACGCTGATGCCTTTCACGTTTATCGTCAGCTGCATATTGGGACAAACAAACCAAAAGAAGAAGATTTTGAAGGTATTAAACACCATCTTTTTGAAATTGTTGATGTCGATGAGAATTATTCAATAGCCCGTTATCAAAAAGAAACTCGCATCATCATCGAAGATCTCCTGGCGAAGAATATTCCCATTATCATGCTTGGTGGCAGCGGACTTTATATTAAAGCCGCTCTTTATGATTATCATTTTAAAGAAGAACCAGCCGTTGACATGTCGCAGTATGATAAGTTAGAAAATAAGAAACTACATGGCGTTTTGAAAACTGTGGATTTAGCAGCCGCCGAAACAATACATTATAATAATCGTCACCGCGTTTTAAGGGCCCTTCAGATTTATCACGCCCAAGGTATTAAAAAATCTGATATTCCAATTAAGAAAGACTCCGTCCCCCTTTATAAAACACTCTTTTTTGGTATCGATTTTGACCGTGGTGATTTGTATCTAAGAATTGTCGAACGCGTTCAGCGAATGATAAACGATGGACTTTTTGATGAAGTAAAAAATCTCATCCATAAATATGGAAATGAGCAGCAAGCCTTTCATGCAATTGGCTACAAAGAGCCGATTTCTTACCTTTTAGGTAAAATCACAAAGGAACAGGCGATAAACGATATAATTACCAACACTCGGCACTATGTGAAGCGACAAATTACTTTCGTTCGACATCAATTTGATATGCATTGGATCAAAAGTGTCGATGATATTATTAGAATAAGCAAAAATGGATAAGCGTCTTGAACGTACCGCCTCATTAATTGGCGAAGAAAATATTAAACTTTTTAAGGATAAAACAGTCCTTGTTTGTGGTTTAGGCGGTGTCGGAGGAACAGCTTTGGAAAGTCTCGCTCGTTCTGGAATCGGTAATTTTATTATTGTTGATTTTGATGTTGTTGATATTACAAATTTAAACCGTCAGATTCTTTTTGTGAGTAGCGACATCGGAATGCTAAAAGTTGAGGCTTCCAAGAATAGAATCCAAGCGATTCACAAAGAGATAAGAGTAAGAATTGTTGCCAGTAAGGTTAATCGTGAGCTGCTTGATATGCTTAGTGTTGCTAATATCGATTTTATTATCGATGCGATTGATTCGCCCAAGGCAAAAGTTGAACTAATCAAGTTTGCTCTTCGTCAAGGCATTCCATTTATTTCATCTCTTGGTATGGCTAACCGCCTCGACCCGACAGCAATTCGCATTACGGATTTAGAAAAAACCGAAACAGATCCTCTCGCCAAAAAAATGCGCACGCTAATGCGTAAGGAAAAAATTGAGCTTTCACGCGTTCCTGTCGTCTATTCATTAGAAAAACCAATCATTAAAGGTCCCGTTCTTGCCTCTGTCATGAACGTTCCTTCCGCAGCCGGTCTTGCTCTTGCTTTTTACTGTTTAGAAAAGATACAAAATTGGCCTAACTTAAGTTAATATTTTATATGTAAGAAATCGGAGGTGCAAAGATGCCCCTTTTGCAAATTGATGAAATTGCCAAAATTGCTGGTATACCAAATTCTTATCTTGAACCTTATGGCAAATATAAAGCTAAAATTGATACATCTATTTTTGAATATTTAAAGGATGTTCCTGATGGTAAGCTTGTGCTCGTTACTGCTATTACCCCAACCAAAGCCGGCGAAGGAAAAACAACAACTTCAATCGCCCTTGCTGAAGGAATGGCGAAAATTAATCAAAAGGCTATGCTTTCACTTCGTGAGCCTTCACTTGGTCCCGTCTTTGGCATCAAAGGCGGTGCAACTGGTGGTGGTTTAGCCTCCATAGACCCACGTGATGATATTAACCTTCATTTTACGGGTGATATGCATGCCCTTACTTCTAGCATTAACTTAATTGCCGCTGTCATTGATAATCATATATTTCAGGGTAACGAATTAAAAATTAATCCTGAACGTATTGTCTGGAAAAGAGCGATGGACATGAATGATCGCGCCTTACGAGAAATCATCATCGGTCGCGGTCCTAAAAATGGCGTGGAGCGAAAAGAAAGCTTCGTGATTACCGTCGCTTCCGAATTAATGGCAATTTTATGCCTTGCTAATGATGCTGAGGATTTTCGTTTACGCGTTCAAAAAATCATCGTCGCCTACAATCTCGATGATGAACCGGTGCGAGTGGAAGATTTAAAAATTTCACATGCGATTATGAAACTGATGAAGGATGCCTTAAAACCTAATCTCGTTCAAACAATTGAAAACAATCCTGTTCTTATCCATGGCGGACCGTTTGCTAACATTGCGCATGGCTGTAACTCCCTTATCGCCTTAAAACTATCGCGTAAATTAGCCCCCATCTCGATTACGGAAGCAGGTTTTGGTTCTGATTTAGGAGCTGAAAAGTTTTTCGATATCGCTTGCCGTTATAGCGAGATAAAACCTGACGGAGTGGTGATGGTGGCGACCTTGAGAGCTTTAAAAATGCACGGGGGGCAGCTTCTTGAAAAAATCAATGAAGAAAATGTCGAAGCTATGCTTAAAGGCGTGAGCAATCTTCGAGTTCATCTGGAAAACATTAAAAAATTTGGCGTTCCTTCTATCGTTGCTATCAATCATTTTGCCAGCGATCATCAAAGCGAAATCGCTGCTTTAGAAAAATGGTGTGCCGATAATGGTTATGTCGTTAGTTTTCTTGATGGCTATTTAAAAGGTGGAGAAGGAGCGGTGGATTTGGCTCAAAAAGTTGTTAACATGCTAGAAAATGAGCCTTCATTTTATAAACCGTTATATAAACTCGAACTATCAATTGAAGAGAAGATCGAGAAGATATGTAAGCAAATTTACCGCGCTGGTGAGGTCGAATATTCGCATCTTGCCAAACAACAAATCGCTAAGTTTAAACAGTTAGGATACGAATTTCTTCCTGTTTGCATGGCTAAGACCCCTCTTTCGATGAGCGATAATCCCGAAGTGGTGGGTGCTCCCGAAGGATATACAATTACTATTCGTGAGCTTTCATTATCATCAGGCGCCGGCTTCATCGTTGCCCTAACTGGTAATATTTTGACAATGCCGGGGCTTCCTAAAATTCCTTCGGCCGTTTTAATGGAAGATTTACCATATTAATATGAAAGTAATCGATTATCAATTATTCGACATAGTCGAAATGAAAAAGGAGCATCCCTGCGCGGAGCGAACGAAGCGTTTTCAGATTATCCGTGTCGGCGCCGATATAAAGATGATGTGCCTTGGCTGTGGAAACATTATTATGCTGTCACGTTATGATTTTAATAAACGCATTAGAAAAGTGTTGAGTCACGAAGAAAAATTAATCATCTTAAAAAAATAATTTAAGCTTTTTCGAAAGCACTGACTTATATATTGGTGAGTAATGGATGCACCAATTTTAAAAATTAGTAATATAAGCCGAGTATTCTCATTAGGTGGACGTGATTTTCCGGTTTTAAGAAACATTGATTTAGCATTTGAAAAATCAGGGTTCGTTCTCTTATCCGGTAAATCTGGTTCAGGTAAGTCAACCTTGTTAAATCTAATCGCCGGAGTACTAAAACCATCACAAGGACATATTCTTTATAAGAACAAAGTTGTTGATGCAATGAACGAAAAGCATATTTGCGCTTATCGAAACCGTGAGGTCGGTTTTGTTTTTCAGCAATACAATTTGTTTGATAAACAAAGCGTGTTGTTTAACGTCGTTCTGCCATTACTAATCGACGGTCGAGGAATAACAAAATCTTATGAAACGGGAAGAAAATTACTCGCTATTTATAACCTTGATTCAATGTATTCACAAGAAGTCGGACAACTCTCGGGTGGAGAAAAACAGCGGATTGCCATCTTAAGAGCCATTATTAATAATCCATCGATTGTCTTAGCTGATGAACCAACCGGCGCCCTTGATCAAGAAAACGCCAACAAAACTCTGGCGATGCTCAAAGAAATTTCCCAAGAACGGCTTGTTATTGTCGTGTCACACGATTTCGAACTCGCTCGTCGATATGCGACACGTCACATCGAAGTTAAAGACGGACAAATCGTATCTGATATTTTCTTGAATTAGGATTTTGATGATTTTTGATGGTTGGAAGGGAAAAATAGCAAAATCATATCTTCGCGATGACATGATTAAAAATATCATCTTATTTTGTTCTACTCTGATTAGTTTTTCTTCACTTCTTCTTGCGACCGGTTTTTATTATGGGGCTATTCAAGTTGTTGAGAATGCGCAAAAAAACATTATCGATTCTTCACTATTTAAAGCGGTTAAAAAAGAAAGCGTAAGCAATAATTCATCACCTCTTTCCCTTGTTAAACTCTCTAGACCAAGTCGCGAGGATTTAGGTTTTGTTGATACAAACATTTCTTCAGCGATAATCACAAATGACTATTCAAAATTATTCCCGGGAAGCCATAGTTTATATTTTAACGAGAAGCGAATTGATAGCGCGCTATTTTCGCCAGTATATAGTTATCATCATTTACAGGAGAAAAGTTCACTTTTAGTTCAAGGAAGCATCCCTCGAGAAGAAGATCTTGAAAAGGTTGCTATTAATAAGACATTTGCTCTATCAATTGCGGATGAAACAAAAAATTTAATCGGAGAGAAAATCACCCTTGAAATTGAAACAAAAATAGCTATTAACGATTCATTTGGAACAATTATCAATGATCTATTTATGCTTAGTATCGAACTTGAAATAAGCGGAATTTTTGAAGAGTTAGCTTTTCTTAATACATCAAAGATATTTTATTCTCATATCGCCCTTGAAAACGTACTTGAAGATAAACATTTAGAAGACTTGAGTAACCATTTTAACACCGATATCACATGTCAAAACATCTTTAGTCTTATTGATGATAATCACTACTTAACAAATTACGGGCTCAATGTCTTTGTCCTTGATAACAATGAAGTTGAAAGTATTGCCACCCTATCGGAAACCTTACAAAAAAGCGAATCAATGATCTCTCTTGAATCGTCAGCAATAATGATACAAAATACCTATCAAGAGTTGACGGAAGCGGCGTTTTATTCAATGCTAATTTTTATTGTTATTGCCTTTTTTGGGACTGGCTCAATTATGGCAATTGGTTCCTATTCCAATTATGTTTCCAAGAAGAAAGAGTCAGCGATTTTGACTTGTCTAGGTGCCAATAAAAAATGTATCTTCGATATCTTTTTTTACGAGACAATGCTTATAACAGTTAGTGCTTCAATCGCTTCTTTGGCTATCGCATATAGTATCCAGATATTAGCGAATAATTTCTTCTATAAACATTATATGTTTAAAAATCTGATTGCCATTCCTTATTCATCAATTCTGAACATACCATTTTTCTTAATTTTTGTTGTTTTAACTTTAGTGTACATATGCACATTGATTTTTACTTATCTTCCCCTCCGTTTTTATAAAGGGTTATCACTTGCTGACGAGCTTAGAGAAAACTAATCATGATTCGAATTAATGGGTTAATTAAACAATACGGAAAGCGGAAAGTGCTAAATGGAATTTCGTATAAATTTTCTAAAACCGGTCTAATTGCAATTGTCGGTCCATCTGGTTGCGGTAAAACGACGCTTTTAAATATTCTTGCCGGTATCGATGCGAATTACGAAGGTGACTACCTTTTCAAAAACAATTCAATCAATCTTTTTGATGATGGGGAAAGAAGTTTATTTCGGCTTTTGAATGTTGGCTATGTCTTTCAAGATTTTCGTCTATTCGAAGTTGATACTGTGAAGGATAATTTACTCCTTCCTCTTGATGTGCTTTCAAATGATGAAACAAGTATCAAGCATCGCCACCTTTCGACAATCTTGGATTTAGTGGGATTAAGCACAAAAAAAGACGTACGAGTCCACTTGCTTTCCGGAGGAGAAAAACAACGTGTCGCGATTGCGCGATCTCTCATCAATAATCCGGCGATAATTCTTTGCGATGAACCTACTGGTTCCCTTGATGAGGCTAATGCCATTAACATTTTGAGTATTTTGAAAACCATTTCCGCCCAAAGACTTGTGATTGTCGTTTCTCACGATGAAAAACTCGTTACTCGTTATTCCGATTATAAAATAAATTTGCTTGACGGAGTCGTGACTAGCATCCAGAAATATGACAATCCTTGTCTAAAGAAAAAAATAATTATTCCGCAGATTCGTAAAAGCAGTGAAAAGCCTCGCATGCCATTTAAAACTATGTTTCGCCGGGCTTTATCGATTATCAAAACAAAGAAATACCGAGTTCTTCTTAATAATGGCATGATGTCGCTTGGGTTATTAGGCATTGGCTTATCGATAATCATGTCATCTTCTATTCAGGAGCGAATTGTTGATGGTTTTTCTAAAGTAATTGATGATGGGATGATTGTCATGTCGAAACGTGATGAAAGTGATACTCCGATAAACGCTTTTAGCGCAAGCTATGAAAATGTAACAAAGATTTCAGAAACTTATAGTACCTGGATTAATGGTATCGGTGTTTCTTATGCTGTCAATTTTGAGTCGTTTTTTCACGACCGCGATGAGTTTTTTCTTTCTTCGACAGCACACAAGATTATTCTGCCTCGTTTTACTTCGCGACAGATCAATGATTTTCGATGGCTTGATGAGCTTGGCAAAAGCTACAACGTTTTTCCTCGTAGACAAACTCATTTAGAAAATGATGAGGTTGTTATTGGTCTTCCATATAATGAAATGGTCGGTATTTGCTATTCTTTAAGAATAGAGAGAAATTATGTTTCGCTCGGAGAATATATAGATAATACTCATCCCCTTATAACCTTTGGAATTGCCAATATTGATTGGCAGTATGAAGATGAACAAGTATTTTATCTAAGTGGCGTGGTGGAAAGTGAAGCTCCCTATATATTTCACACGAATCATTTGTGGAGTGAATATGTTTTTCAGGAAAAAATGCGTATACCTAGTGTTGATAACGGAAATATTGAATTTCCTTGGCAAATGGCAAAATGCTATTTTTTGGTGACAAATGGAAATTCCGAATCCTTTCTTGAAATTGCATCTTTTGAAAAACCATTAAGAGATTTTGTTTTTGAATTAGCCGGTTTTGATTATAATCCGACTCTCTGCCCTCTTAGCGGTCCATGTTTATCAAATCGTCTTCTCGTTTTTCACGTCGATAAAGAAAGCATCGACACATCAAATCTTCCTAAGATCTTGAAAAATGAGAACAAAATTGACAATTACATATTTGCAACCGATGGCGGTTTTTATTATCATCCCAATTCATTTTTAGCCGGTTTTGCCAAGAATATATTTGTCTCATTAAGCGAAACGCAGATTGAAAAAGCCATTGATGCTGACAGCTTAATTGCCTCTGAAAATGACAACGTAATGTTTGAACCTCCACCGGGCGTATTTCAAGGCAATGTTCAAACAAGCATGAGCGGAGGAGTAAGCTTTTCAAGTAATGTTGACGAGATAATCTATGGGGTAAAACCATCGAACTTAGATCAAATAGCAGTGTCTGAAACATTTGCACATGAACTATTATCACCAAACGAAATTGTCGGCAAAAAGCTGCAAATTGCGGTTAATTATGCAAATACCGCCTATGATAACGATCGCTTTGAAAAACATTATTCGTTAGTTGAAGTTACTATCACAGGCGTCACGCGAGGTAATAAAAACACACTTCATCATCGCCCATATTGGAGCGTTGGCTTCTTCCATCTTAAAGGTGGTGTCAGTGCCTTTGAACTAATCCCCAAACATGTCATTTTTGAATTAAAAAGTAAAACCGATCAGGAACAAATGATAGCAAGATTGAATAAGCGATATTCTGAATATGATTTTTATAACCCGATGAAAACCATCAGTACCGGTCTAGATGAGACAATGTTTTTTATTCAAATTGTCCTTATTGCCTTTTCGAGCCTCGCTGTCTTAACGTCGCTTTTTCTTTTCTTTATCGTCATGTTTGTCACGATTGAAGAAAATCGAAAAGACATTCTTCTGTTTGATTATCTTGGGCTACCGAAAGCCACAATCAGAAAATCTTATATCGTTTGTGGAATAATCGTATCCTCTTTTGCTTTTTTTCTGTCTGGCATTCAAATCTTGATTGTTGATTATATGATTACTCATGTTATCGCTGGGTATATTGGTACAAACATACCTTACATCTTTGATTATCGTCCGTTGCTTTCGATTCTAGCATTTTCTATATTTATCGCTTATGGAGCGAGTTATTATGCATTTGAAAAACAATATTCAAGACGAAAAGGGCAAAAAATCAAACGTAGGAAATATTTAAAAAAAGATAGATAAATTCTCGTTTGAATGTTATTATATGGCGGTGAGTTAAGTGACTCACAAGTGTTATTATAAGAAAGGTTAGGATTTCATGAAGGGAACAGTCAAAATGTTCAATAAGGAAAAAGGTTACGGCTTTATTCACACCGATGAAGGCTCAGACGTCTTTTTCCATTATTCATCCTTAGTCATGGAGGACTACAAGACCGCTGAAGTTGGCGAAAAAGTAGAATTCGATGTTGAGGAATCTGCTCGTGGCTTAAGAGCCGCGAACATCAAGAAGATTTAAGTTACAAATTAAGTCATTGAACAGGTAAGCCCTAACATATTAGGGCTTTTTCTTTACCTTCTTACTATCTATCTTTACTTGTTATATAATAACAATGCTTATCAATGATTGTAGGTGAATATTAATGCCATTAAAAGCCGGAATCGTCGGTCTACCAAATGTCGGAAAATCTACCCTTTTTAATGCGATTACGAATTCGCAAGTTGAAGCGGCAAATTATCCCTTTGCGACCATCAAACCCAACACTGGTGTGGTAATCGTTCCTGATGAACGCCTCGACTTTTTATCAAATCTTTTTAAACCTTTAAAAACAATTCATGCAACGTTTGAATTTTACGATATTGCCGGACTCGTTCGCGGTGCCTCCAAAGGAGAGGGACTCGGCAATCAGTTTTTAGCTCACATTCGCGAATGTGATGCCATCGTCCAAGTGGTTCGTTGTTTTGAATCAAGCGAAATAATTCATGTCGAAAACACCATTGAACCACAACGAGATATCGAAACGATTAATTTCGAATTAGCATTAGCGGATTTGGACACCATCGAAAAGCGGATTGCTAAGGTAGAGAACAAAGCCCGATTAGCCAAGGATAAAGACGCAATATTTGAAATGAGTATTTTATCAGTTGTGAAAGATGCTCTTAATCAAGGTATATCTGTTCGCAACGTGTCTTTGAGTAGCGAACAAATTGCTTACGCCAATAAAAACTTTCATCTTCTAACGTTGAAACCAATGATATATGTCGCTAACGTAAGCGAAGAAGATTATGCAGATTTAAATAATGCTATGCATTATCAAGAAGTTGTTCGCGTCGCCGATCAGGAAAAGGCGCAAGTCATCCCTATTTCTTGTGAAATCGAATATCAGCTTTCCCTTCTTTCGAAAGTTGATCGTGTTGAATTTCTTAAAGAAATGGGAGCTAGTGAATCAGGTCTTGATAAAGTCATTCGGGCGACATATCGCCTCCTCGACTTAGCGACCTTTTTTACCGTTGGCGCCGATGAATGTAAAGCCTGGACGTATAAAAACGGAATGAGTGCTTCACAATGCGCCGGAGTAATTCACACTGATTTTCAAAAAGGTTTTATTAAAGCCGAAGTGTATTGTTATGAGTTCATATTTAATCTTGGCAGTGAATTGGCAGTTAAAGAAGCTGGAAAGCTTCGTATCGAAGGCCGTGACTACCTTGTTAAAGATGGAGATATCATGTTTTTTAGATTTAATGTGTAGGAGAATAAACTATGTTTAGAATTGGTTATGGTGAAGATATCCATCGTCTCGTTGCTGGTCGTGAATTAATTTTAGGGGGAGTAAAAATTCCGTTTGAAAAAGGTTTGCTTGGCCATAGTGACGCCGACATCGTTTCGCACGCACTGATGGATGCCCTATTGGGTGCTCTTGCTCTTGGCGATATTGGCGTTCATTTCCCCGACACCGACGGCAAATATAAAAGTGCCAATAGCATTTTGTTACTTCAAAAGGTGTATAAAATTTTGAGAGAAAAAGATTATGAAGTGGCGAACGTCGACATTTCAATTTCCTTAGAAAAACCTCGTCTGTCGCCTTATATTCCGATGATGATTAATAACATTGCACAAACTTTGGAAATCAAGGATAATCTCGTTTCAATAAAAGCGATGACAAATGAAGGTCTTGATGCGGTGGGGCGCGGTGAAGCCGGACGAGCGGTCGCTGTCGTTTTACTCAAGAGGATATAAACTGTGCCATCACGTCTCAGGTTTAGTTCAAAAAGTGGCCAACACTTAACTTTGAATGAACTTCGCAAAGCATATATTTCATATTTGATAGCCAAAAAGATGCGTGGTACTTTTTTGTTTCGCCTCGACAACATCCACCAAATCGAAGAAAATCAAAAAGACATAGAGCTCTTTGCGCTTGAAGACCTAAATTGGTTAGGTTTAATCGCCGATGAATCACCTTTAAATCCCAATCCTAATTACTCACCTTATGTTCAAAATGAGCGTCTAGATATTTATCATCGCTATATTGAAAGTTTACTGGCGATGGGAAAAGCTTATAAGAAGATACCACCAAAAGAAAAAGGAAATGAGATTAACAAAATTCGATCAGCAATCTATTATAAAATGAGCTCCATTGGAGATAATGAAATTAATGATTTGCGCATCGGCAAGATAGCGCATGACAAACTGAATCTAAACGACTGGATTATTGTTAATGGCAATGGCTCTCCAACCGCTGAATTCTCAGCGATGGTTGACGACCACTTGATGAATATTACGCACGTTGTTTTCGAAATTGATGACCTCCCAAATTTAGGTAGATATATCGCTCTTTATCAGGCATTTAACTGGACGCTGCCCGCCTTTATTCACCTTCCCGGCATTAGAAGCAATTACGCTAATGAAGAAGACATTTTATTGAAGCTTCAAAATGAAGGGTATTTGTCTGAGGCCATTTGTAGTTATCTTTATCAATTAGATATCGGAGAAGAAACCGGAAATCATTTCGAGTCACTTGACGAGATGATAAACGATTTTGAAATCAAAAAGATTCATCGAAACCATCAACTATTTGATCTCAAAACGTTGAGAAGAATAAATGCTTCTTTTATTAAGAAAATGAAGACAGCTGATTATGTCTCTTTTATTAGGACGTTTGTTAGAAATTTTTTTAGCGAAACTTACAGTGACGATTATCTATTAAAGCTAGCTCAAGTTTATAAGCAACAAATAAATTACGGTCTGGAAATTGAAGAATTTCTCGCACCATTTTTACTTGATGTCCCCGATTTCTCCCCGCGTGAACAACAGTCGATTCAAAATCGCCAGTCTCAGTCAGTCATTTTTGCCTTCAAACAATCGATTTTGAATCTTGAGGATGATTTTTCAAACCTTTCATCAGAAATATGTGATCTACAGATAAAAATTGGCATATCCGGCAAGGACTTCTACCGCCCCATCCGCCTTTTGCTCACCCGTATGGAAAAGGGTCCGGAACTGGAAGAAATTATTAAATTTCTCGGCAAAGAGGAAACCATCAGACGCCTGAGCCAAGATAAAGATTGAATTATACTAATGTATAAGTATAATATAACCTTGACAAAAACATATGAACATTGAAACCTTATTAAAAAATAAAATCACTCAAGCATTAAAACAACTTGGTCTCGAAGTTACTGAAAACGAGGTTGTTTTAGAACATCCAAAAGATGAATCTAGAGGCGACTATGCCACTAATGCAGCTTTGCAATACGCTAGACAAATCGGACAAAAGCCACGTGATTTTGCGGCGAAGATTGTTGAACAAATAGATCATAGTGGGATTAATAAAATCGAAATTGCCGGACCGGGTTTTTTAAATTTTTTCCTTGATTTCAAAACCCTTCAAGCAATCGTCCAAGACGTTATTAACCAAGATAGTGACTATGGTCGTGGTTTAGCAAAAAAGCAAAAAATTAATGTCGAGTTTGTCAGCGCTAATCCGACTGGTGATCTTCATCTCGGACACGCCCGTTGTGCGGCGATTGGTGATGCGATTTGCCGTCTTTATGAATTTGCAGGTTATGACATCATCAGAGAATTTTACGTTAATGATGCTGGTGTGCAAGTCAATAAAATGGGTGCCTCTTTACGTGCTCGTTATCTCAACGAATTTGGGTATGAAGCCAAAGTCCCGGAAGACGGATACCACGGTCTCGATTTGATTGATATCGCTAAGCAAGTAAAAGATATTTATGGTGATAAACTCCTTAACGATAATGCACAAAATATTGAAATCTTTATAAAAGAGGGAATCCGTTTAGAACTCGAAAAAATTAAAAAAGATCTCGAAGATTTTCGGGTGACTTTCGATATTTTTAGTTTCGAAACAGACGTAAGAAAAGACGGAAAAGTCGAAAAGACCCTGGAAGACTATCGCGAATTTACATATGTCGATGATGGCGCGATTTACCTTCGCACCTCAGCCTTTCTTGATGATAAAGATCGACCCGTTGTTAAAAGCGATGGATCATATACTTATTTGATGCCGGATATTACCTATCACCTAGAAAAATTATCTCGTGGATATAATTTGCTTGTTGATGTTTTAGGCGCGGATCATCATGGGTACACAAGTCGCATGCGTAGCGCTCTTATGATGAAGGGTTATCCTGCCGAAATTATTGACTTTGAACTTGTTCAAGTTGTCCGTCTGATGAAGGGTGATGTTGAAGTGAAAATGTCAAAAAGAGGTGGTACGACCGTGACTCTTCGCGAGCTTTCAGATGAGGTCGGAGTCGACGCAACACGTTATTTCTTTGTCGCCAGAGCCGCAACAAGTCATCTCGACTTCGATTATGATCTTGCTCTTGAACGCAGTTCGTCAAATCCAGTCTACTATGCTCAATATGCTCATGCACGACTTTGTAAGCTTCTAGAAACAGGATCTGATATTGGTCTAGATGTTTCGGCTAAGAATCTTCGCGAGTCTTCCGAAATTAATTTACTGAAGCACCTTCAAGAGTTTCCAATTACGATTGAAAGCTGTGCCAAAACTCGCGAACCATATAAGGTTGCAACGTACATTCAGAAACTAGCGGGTTTAACCCACTCTTTCTATACTGAATGTCGTGTAATAGATCGTGATAATCCTCAATTGTCACAATCGCGTTTAGCCCTTTGTAAGGCTAGTCAAATCGTTATGAGAAATGCTCTTAGCGTCCTCGGAGTTGACGCTCCCGAACAAATGTAACAAGGAGAATTACATGTCAGAAAAATCAATGCTCGACCTCGCCTATGAGGTCATTACTGAAGCCAAACAGCTACCTATTAGTTTTCATGAATTATGGGAAGCAGTCTGCATCAAAGCTGAATTAAGTAAAGAAAAAATGCGCGGTCAAATCAGCCGTTTCTATACAAACATCTCACTTGATGGTCGTTTTGTCGCCTTAACCGATAATTTTTGGGATCTTCGCGAAAATCACACCTTTGATAAAGTTCATATCGATATGAATGATGTTTATACCGATGTTGAAGAAACCGAAGAAATTGACGAAGAAGAAATCGAATATTTAAAGATTGAAAAAGACGGCGAAAAAGACGATGTCGAAGAAGAACCCGAAGATTCAGAAGACGATGATAAAGTCAAAATCGAAGATTTGTATTAAAATAAGTAAAGGAGAATAATATTATGGCACTAGTTAGTATGAAAGAAATGCTTTTAAAAGCATTAAAAGAGAAGTATGCCGTTGGCCAATTTAACATTAACAATTTAGAATGGACTGCTGCTGTTCTTGAAGAAGCTCAGGAACTTAAGGCTCCGGTTATTTTAGGAGTTAGTGAAGGTGCCGCTCGATACATGGGTGGATTTAACACGATTGTTGGTATGGTCAAAGGTTATATCGAAGATCGAAATATTACTGTTCCCGTGGCTATTCATTTAGACCATGGCAGTTCGTACGAAACTTGCTCGAGAGCTATCGATGCTGGTTTTACTTCAGTGATGATTGATGGTTCGCACCACCCGCTTGAAGAAAACATACTCATGACAAAAAAAGTCGTCGACTACGCTCGCCAATATGGCGTTTCAGTCGAAGCCGAATTGGGTCGTGTTGGTGGTCAAGAAGATGATGTCGTTGCCGAAACAATGTATGCTATTCCTTCGGAGTGTGTCAAAATGGTTGAAGAAACCGGAATTGATTGTTTGGCACCAGCCCTTGGCTCAGTTCACGGTCCTTATAAAGGTGAGCCTAAATTAGGATTTAAAGAAATGGCTGCAATCCGTGATTTACTCGTGGAAACTCCATTAGTATTGCATGGTGGTTCAGGCATACCTGATTTCCAAATTAGAATGGCAATCGAACGCGGCACGAGTAAAATCAACGTTAATACTGAATGTCAGCAAGAATGGACAAAAATCACACGCGAAGTAATTGCAAATGATAGCAAAACATATGATCCGCGAAAAATTATCGGTCCAGGCATGAAGGGAATTCGCAAAGTCGTTCGTGCCAAATGTGAAGTTTTTGGATGTATCGGCAAAGCCGAATAACAAAAATCAAAAGCCTCGTGAGGGGCTTTTTTGATTCAAGGAGAAGCATATGAATGAACATACAAAAGCATTTTTTTCGCTAATCGACAATCATGATTCGATCGTTATTTTTGGTCATTCTCTTCCTGACGGAGATTGTTACGGAAGCCAAATTGCCTTACGAGAAGTTTTACAAACCGCTTATCCAAAGAAGAAAATATTCGCGATTGGAAGTGGCATCCCTCTTTTATTTAGTCATCTTGGTGAAATGGATAGTGTTGATGATGAAACAATTAAAAATTCATTGGCGATTCTCGTTGATGTTTCTGATTTCCCCTTAGTTGAGGATCAGCGTATTGCGATGGCGACATCTTATGTGAAAATCGACCACCATCACGAAAGTAATCCCTTTCCTTATCAAAAAATTATAGATCACGGGGTGATTGCGACAGCGGAACTCATCGCTCGGCTTGCTTTTGAAAAAAATATTTCTCTGACAAAAAAAGCCGCTGAGGCCATCTTTTTAGGAATCGTCACCGATTCGGGTCGTTTTCTTTACGCTCCGACGCGAAAAGAAACATTTGAAATTATTTGCAAGTTATATGATTATGGCTTAGAAACTAAAGCTATCTATGATATTATTTATCAAACACAGGAAAACCAACTTAAATATAAAGGATTCTTATTATCACATTATAAGAAGACGAAAAACGGCGTGGTCTACTGTTATGCTGAATCAAAAGACTATCTACCCCTCGAACTAAATTTCGCTTATGCCTCAAGTCAGGTAAATGTGATGTCGAACATTCAAGGTTCACCCATCTTCGCCTTATTTACTCAAAACGAATTAGGCGGACTTCGTGTCGAACTAAGAAGCAATGGTATTCCGATTCGAGATATCGCTGTTAAACACGGTGGTGGTGGTCATGCTAACGCCGCAGGTGTCAGAATGGAAAAAGGCGGATATCAAGAGGCGATGGCCATTGTTAATGACCTCGATTATCTTGCAAAGGAGAATAACGAAAATGTGGGAAAATGAATTGCATGTCGCAATAAGAGCTGTACTCCAAGCCCGTGAGAAAATCATGGAAATATATAAGAAGCCTTTTGAAGTTGAAATTAAAGATGATGACTCACCTGTAACGCTTGCTGATAAACTTGCTGACGAATTAATTCGTCAAGTCATCTCACAAGCTTTTCCAACTCACGCTTTTTTGACTGAAGAATCAAGTGATGATAAAAGCCGTTTAACCAATGATTATGTTTGGATTGTTGATCCCGTTGATGGCACGAAGGATTTCGTTGATAAGAATGATGAATTTACTACGAATATTGCTTTAGCTTATAAACACGAAGTCGTTGTTGGCGTCGTCCTTGTACCCGCAACTCGCGAACTTTACTATGCAACCAGGGGAAACGGTAGTTATTATCAAAAAAAGCATCGCATCAAAAAGATTAATGTTAATACAAAAGTAAAAGGGTTAACTGTTTTGACTTCCCGTTTTCATGTTAATGATGAAGAATTGGCAATGATCAAAAAACATAGCGACAAGATTAAATATCGTAAAACATACGGAAGTGCTATTAAACCATGTCGAATCGCTCGCGGACTGGCTGAAATATCCTATCGTCTATCAGCTGGGACAAAAGAGTGGGATACTGCAGCAAGTCAGATTGTCGTTGAGGAAGCCGGAGGGGTGTTTGTTAAGCCAAATGGTGAGCGCATTTTATATAACCGCGAAGATGTTTATAACCGCGAAGGCTATGTTGTTGCAAACCGAATTGAAAACATTCTTTTGTAAAAAAAACTACGCAAATACCATACAATTATTTTAAAAGTCCACAAATTTGTGGACTTATATATTCGGGAATATATTAATTAAATTTATCGATACGTGCAGATTCTGGCATTTCAAACGCTTGTTTAACAGCAATGACACCAGGAACTTCTTCCATGAGAATGATTTCGATACCATCCGAAATTGTGTTGTCAATAAAAGCGCAGTCAGCACACGCTCCTGCCATTTCTATATAAATAATTCCGTCTTCAAAACCAACAAATTTTACATCTCCGCCATCCCGTTGGATGAAAGGACGAATTTTGTTGAGTGTCGCTTCAATTTGGTTTCTTAAATCTTTGTCCATAATTAGATAACGTTCGTTATTATAGAAACATTAAGTCATGTTTACAAGTTATGTGATAATATTTTTAATATGAAAAACAGAAGTTCTTCTTTTAGAGTTTCGATAACGCATCTTAAAGTGCTGGATACGATTCTTAATCTCAATCAAGAAAATGCTTTTCCGAGTGTCGAAGGAGTTGCCAAAATTTTGAATGGCGTTAACGATTTCGAAACGAAAGCGTTTTCCTCTTCATCTACTTTTGCGACTCTTCTATCTTATCGAGGCCGCAAGTTAACCTCGCTTGTAACCACGCTCGTCAGAAGAGGATTTCTTAAATATATCTATAAAGAGAACAGTAATGTCAAATTTCTTCAAATAACCGCTTTCGGAAAAACAACTTTATTCCTTCCTGAAAATGCGAAGAAACGAAATTTCAAAAGCAAAGCAAACAAATACAAAGAAACAATTTTTATAAAATAAAAGATTGCCGAGTTGGCAATCTTTTGAACAATTCTTTTCCTGCTACTTACGTATGTAGGAATAGCCACTATTACTATTGTGTCGTCGATCTTCTTTGAGATTTTGAATGCCTAATATCATTGTGATAACTGCGGCAAGAGCAACGAGCGAAGCCACTAGATAAAGGCCGAATGTTCCGTTAATCGCCGAACCCCGCAAATTAATAAAAAGGACAACTTGGCCAAGAAAGAAAATTATTCCTGCAACACTTAAAGCGATACCGGCAAGAAACGCTATAACAGGATCCTTGCGGTGGAACGGAAGTCCAATGAGCGCCAAAGTCATTAGAACAAACGCCAATATAAGCATCACTGACGGACCGCCTTTATTGGTTACTGTTGAGGGAATCGCGCTTTCTTTAATGTTAAAAATTGCTTCATAACCAATTGCGTAATACATGTTATTGGATCCCGTGCGTATATAAGGGAGAAATAGAAAACCAAGCGCCATGACAATTAGACTAATTGCGACATAAGGGCCGTATTTCTTTAACAAATTCATCAAGGTCCTCCTTTGATAAGATATTCTTTTAAGATTATATAATTTAAGTAGCGACCTTTCAACCTCATTTATATAAATGAATAGTAAGTCGCACAAGTAATAAGTGTTTTCAAATCGTTATATTAAAATATAGTCGTTCGAAATTAACAATTAAAAAAAGCCCTTTAAAGGGCTTTGATGTACTTCCCCCAATAGGTTGGACCAAACCCTATTGAACTGGCTACCATTATATCATGTCTTCATCAATACGAGCTTGGCCTTGTATCGAAGTGGGCTATCTTTTAAGTAACTGACGATTCTT
>Ga0172377_10001228_pt1 | contig 25486 bp, 21 predicted proteins | sample Pumphouse3metaG_FD_119749 | JGI IMG/M metagenome (GOLD analysis project Ga0172377, IMG submission 119749) | Leachate microbial communities from a municipal landfill in Southern Ontario, Canada - Pumphouse #3 metaG | ecosystem: Engineered > Solid waste > Landfill > Unclassified | place: Canada... | reverse complement strand
ACCATTATATGGGTAAATAAGCCGCCGTGATAGGTTTTGGTAATCTCCATCGCTTCTGGGATGAATCTGCCTCCGATCGCGGGCAGAACCGAGAATATCATGTAGCAGAGATAGAAGGCAAAGGTGAGGTTAAAGATCAGTTCTTTAAAAGCCAGGGGTTGTTTGAAATACAGATACACAGGTAACCCCAATATCATGGGATAATAGCAAAAATAGGCAAAATGGAATAGCTCCTGGAGCGCTACATAATTAAATGTTTTTCCCCATTCCAGAGAGGGGTAATAGCCAAATACACTTTTATCTATGTTCATGAACCAGGGATCCAGCCAATCTGTGAAGATTATCCGGTTAAAGGCATGGCTGGAGGTGAAGAAATACCCAAATAGCAATACGGGATAAATACTCCTGATGAAGCTCAACGATGACCTTAAGCGAGGCTTGGCAATCACCCAGGTTTGCTGTTGCAGCCACGCTAAAATAAGCACGGTCATGGCAACGCCCAAATAGATAGGGATATGAACCCAAGGCTCATTTACGCGAGAAATACCGACACTCATATAGGCAAGAATCCAACTGCAAAAGACAAGCGTAATAATATCTATTGCAGAGAGAAAGTTTTCTCCTGCGAGCTTAGCTTGTACCACTATGCGGTTATGCTTATTTTTGAGGGATGGCTTTGTCATACAACCTGTAAGTCTTGTAGATTACTGCATCCAGCTTCTCAGCCACATGCATCATAAGGGTGTTAATCTCCAGAACCCAAGAGAATTCTCCGCGCACATAGCCTTTGGGGATGCCATTGGTATATGAATGGTAGTGGAATACGCTATCTATTCCTCTGCCCTGAAACTCTTTTATTACTCCCATGGTAATTACTCTGGCAGAACCGATGTGCTTTTTGGCAATGGCTGCTTTAATAAGGGTTATTGGGTTAACCCTGCCATTCATCACTTTCAGCACTTCGTTGTAATTGGGCAATGCTAAACTAAAACCAGCGGGTTTGCCATCAATTTCGGCAATGAACACCATATCGGGATCGGCTATGGGAAGCAATTCCTTCACGATATGATCAAATTCTGCCTTGGTCATCGGCACATTACCCCAGTTATATTCCCAAGCTTTGGTATAAATCTCGAAGACAGTTTCGATATCTTTCTTCATCTCTTTCTTGTTTCGGGATAGCGAACGTATCTTTACTCCTGTTCTCCGGGTTACCAAATCCACCATTCTCTGAATGCGTTCCGGCATCTCGTTGCGGATACTTAAATATGCATATAAATCCATGGTTTTAACCAAGCCCCAGCTTTCATATAGCTTCTGATAATAGCGCATATCATGACGCATCATCACCATGGGCGGGGTATCGAAGCCATCTACTAACAAGCCTATCTCTTCATTCACAGAGAAGTTCATGGGCCCCCGCATAGAGGTGAAGCCCCTGATCATATTCCATTCATAGGCTGTATCAAAGAGGGCATTGGCTACTTCTTGATCGTCTATACTTTCGAAAAAGCCAAAGAATCCGATGTTTTCTTTATGCTCTTTGTTGTGCTGAGTATTAGAGTGCGCCGATATTCTTCCCACCACTTTCTCATCTTTCAGCGCGAGAAATAGCTTTACTTCGGAATGCTGATAATATGGGTTTTTAGCGGGATTGAAGAACTTCTTCTGGTCGCTAATTAGAGGAGGCACCCAGTTAGCTTCGTTTTTATACAATTCAAAAGGCAGCATAATGAACTGACGCAATTGTTTAGGGCTGTCAACGGCTACAACTTTTAGCATAAATTACTCCATTTACGGCTTATATTTCACCAAGTTTCTTGGACACGATAATATTTAGCACCGCCATCAAGACAGCAACGCCAAGCATGATGGCAACAAAATAAGGGGGTAGCTCTTTGCGGAAAGCAGGGATAATCGGGTATAGTATCTGGTATAACACCACCGGCAGAATCACGATTAAATACTGAGAAAACCGTATCTGATGAAACCTTATCACCAGTATCCATGCTATAAAAGCGGTTATCAGCGTTGGGTAAAAGATGAAATAGGCGACAAAGCCCATATAGGTGAATATCCCGCGTCCACCCCTGAAGTTGTTGGTAAATGGCAAGCAATGCCCAATTAACATACCCACGCCATACAGCAGTAAAATGTATGGTTGCAGTAGGGGAGCAATGCCCCTTATTGCACCAGTATGGTCAATAAGTCTGAGTAACATTTCTACTACCAATAGGAACAAATAAGCTTTGGCAGCATCTAAAGCACCCACTAACACTCCCATAGGTTTGCTGATATTGGTATAGATGTTTTCTGTATCAGCCAATCCTGTGCCGACCTTATAAATATCCAGAGAGCGGAAGCTTTTGGTGACTATCCTAGCAGTAGAGAAACTGCCGTACAAGTAAGACAGGCAGAGGATTACAAAGTTAACTAGGTAGCTCAAAAATTACCGCCAATAGCGCGCTGCCCAAAAATAGCAGACCCGATGCGAAGCATGTTTGCCCCTTCTTCCAGAGCTATCAGGTAGTCGTGGCTCATCCCCATAGAAAGATAATCCATATTAACGTTAGGGATTTCAAGCCCTTTTATTTCATCGAAGAGGGCTTTCATTTTTGCAAACAAGGGACGGCTTACTTCTGGTTTATCGAGCTTGCCAATGGTCATCAATCCCCGAATACACAGGGTGCTATAGCGAGAGATTTCTTCCACACACTGGATGGCATTGGAAAAGCTAACCCCGCTTTTGGTGGCTTCTTCGCTGATATTTACCTGAATCAGTATATCTTGAAAACGATTAGTGCGCCCCAAAGCCAAATGCAGTTTTTGGGCAATATAAGTAGAGTCAACCGAATGGATGAGATAAGGCTTAAGGCTTAGCAACTGGTTAATTTTATTGCTTTGCAGATGCCCGATAAAGTGAAAGCCTTCGTATGGCACGCTAAGCAGGGGAACTTTATGTAGGGCTTCCTGTACCTTATTTTCGCCAAAATGGCTTACGCCAGCTTTTAAGGCTGTTTCCATTGCTTCTACGGAATGTGTTTTTGTAACTGCCACCAGGGTAATATGTTCACTCTGGCGGCCTAGCTTTGCCATTTTATCGTCTATCGTATTTCGGATAGTTTCTATGTTCTTATTTATTCTCATTTTAGTAGCAGCATCCTCCGCTCAATTTGTTGTTTATCTAGTGTTAGCCTATAGAAATAAACTCCACTGGCTACGCTTCTTCCATTGTTATCCATGCCATCCCATACAACGCTGAAAGTCCCTTTGGCTTGATTGCCGCTATATAGCTGGCGCACTTTCTGTCCTTTCAAGTTATATATCGCCAATTCGCTATGGCTATCGCTGGCAAGGCTATATTTTATCGTGGTGCTGGGGTTAAAGGGATTGGGATAGTTTTGCGCCAAAGCATTGGGAATTGTATTCTGAAATTCATCATTATTGGCTACAAAGCCTGTGGAAGCAAAAGAACCTTGGCGAGTGTTGCTTCCGCGATAAGTAACCCAAGGCTGAAGCCCACTGGCAGGCAATCTAAGGTTATAGAGGATAACTCCATTGGCATATCCTGCTACAAATTTAGCCAAGCCGTTGGCATCAAAATCGATCAAGCTTCCCGGAGTTGCACCGCTTTGTATATTGATAAAAGGAAAGCCTGAAAACGCCGTCCCATCATGGTGCATTATATAAAGTGAGTTTTCATAGCTTTGCAGGATAATCTCCAGCTGGGGATCGTCGTCCAGATTTGCCAGCAAGGGAGGGCAAGAAAAGTTTACCGATGTTTCCACGGGGAAGCCTGGCAAATCTTCTCCATCGCTGGTAAATGCGTAAACAATGCCACCATTGGTCACACATGCAATATCAATCCCATAAATATCTGCGCTGATGTCTCCAATCGCAAAACCTCCGGCAATATTGCCGTTGCTGCTCCTCGTGCTGATGATTATGCCGTCTGAGCCAATAATATAGATATTGGTATTCGTGGAGCACACAATGCGATTATCGTTGCTAATAGTTGGCGAACCCGTAATAGCACTATCTAAATGGACAGGAAAACCGCTAAGCACTTCACCATTGCCGTTTATCACATATAGATTACCCGCGGAATTACCCGCCACAATCTCCATGCTGCCATCGCCATTAACATCTGCTGCTGCCAGCTCGCATCTAAAGCTAGCACCCAAATCTACAGGGAAGCCATTGCGAAGTAAGCCTTGAGGAGTAATGGCATATATTTTGCCATCTAAACCGCCGGCTATTGTCTCGTTATATCCATCTCCATCCAAATCTGCCAGCATGGGAGTGTGTAAAAAAGACGTATTGGCATGGAACGAGAAGATGTTTTCTCCGCTTTGAGTGCAGGCGTAAATATCGCCTGTTCTGCTGCAGAAAGCCAAATCAGCACCTGCTTGCAGATCAATATTTCCGCTGGCAAAGCTACCGCTGATGTTCATCGTTGTCGGCGGAGCAAAGTTACTGCTTAGCACGCCATCATTACCTATTATTGATGCTGTTCCGTGGGCATCCACACACATTATATCCAAGCCAGGGCTGTTATCGAAATCTACCACCATTGGGGAAGATTTAACCGCAACGAGGCTTTCCCAGGGGAAACGGCTATCCATCATCGTAATCTGCATATCTGCATTGTAGCGTCTAATGCCGGTGCTAAGCGAAGTTATCGGATGAAAAGCTTCCACTTCCACCTTAATTTTATAGGAGCCAAAGCCCATATCCTGCGGTAACTGTAACTGAATATAAGAGCCTAGAGGACTAATCCCTCCCGGCAGGATCTGGTTTAGGTAAATACAGGGGCCAATAATTTCCACACCCGGGGGAGTAGAGGCAACCCGTATTGAAACGCTCATCGCCGTATCCCAAAGGGGATCATTACTCACCACAGGCAAGAATCTTATCAATTCCCCGGGATTTATATTGCCATCGTTATCGCCATCTTCATCACTAAAACTATAGCTATCAAGGCTAAGCAGGGGCAGATAGGGATCCGGAGCTTTCACTGCAATCGAAGGATCGCCCAACAACACCATTTCATAATAACACCAACGCATCACATCACTGGAAAGCGCTGCATTCAGGTTTTGCAGGCGAGAATAGGTTAAAGCCTTCCCAAGCTGAGGCTGGTTTTGAGCAAACATCCCACTAAAGAACTGGCGGTCGTAAAACTGTGAAGCTCCTTCTATACTACCGGGCATATACCACCCATAACGAGTGTTTCCCACAAAGGCAAATAACGCACCATTGGCGGTTAGCAAATGCTCTCCGATGGATTCACCATCTCCGCTGGTACGCTGATCAAACGCTGCGGGATAGCAGCCTTGGGAAAATAGGAAGCCATACTCGCTATTAGTCATGTTTTCCACGCTTGAGTTGGATTGCCCAATTAGCAATGTCTCATTGGAGTGCCCCATATGGTTCATAATGCCTGCACCTTCGCTAATGGCGTTTAGCACAGTTCCAGAATCATAGGTATCATCGCGCTGATACAACGTTTTCAAATGATAGCCATTGGGCAGATATTGCACTATATCATCTTTGTAATCACCGCCCCAGGTAACTGGATTCGGATTCAGGTTTTCGCCCATGAACAAGGCAATGTTATTACTGAAGGAATTGGTCTCGGCATAGTATTTGGTCTTACGAAAGATATTCTGGAATTCTGATAGAGTCTCTGCGGGAAACCTGCCGATGTGTATTTCTGGCATCAAATCTGTGTTATCATTTACTTCACCGTAGATAGCGTTCTGATTTGCGTTCCAATTGCCATCCAGATTGCTATAGTAAATATCGGTAGGGATTTGTGAATCTGTATATTCTCCCACTACACCATAAGCTCCCCGCACCGGGATAATCTCATCATCACCACCCAAAATCACATATTGCAATGGCTCCGAACTTGTCGCCCAGGTTTGGTAGGCATGAATGATAAAGTTGCGCAGTTTCATCGCATTATCGGCTCCGGGATAGCTTGCCACGATATCTTCCATCGTGTAGATGGCATTGGATATTCCCTGCTCAGTGCTCCAGGCGGAATAATCCGTAAACCAGCTTACCCGCTCGCTATTGGTAACGATTATCATCTTCTTGGGGTTGGTGAGGTCTATAGTTCTATGCTGAGCTGTAACATTCCGGTACTGATTTGCTGCGCCATAGCTGTTTATAGCTTCAAGGTTAATCGCCAACGCTTGGAGTGTGGAAATAGTCTCTGCATTAGGTGTTAAGAAATTTGCCTGATATGTAGCCTCTGTATCATCAAAACTGCTTTCTATGCTTATCGTGGCGGAACTAACTGCAAATAGCTGCCGTGTTTGGGGATTGTATTTATAAGGGTAAAGATTAAACAGAGCTATCTGATAACCACGGCAATACTGCGTCCCCAAATACTCATCATCTTTTTGGGGATACAAACGGTTTTCTAACGGCTGTGTCTGGTAATCAGATGCTACATTTACGGATATTGGTTGCTGCGCAAGGGCAATGGGAATACTCACGTTCTCAGCCTGTAAACGGGAATCGGAATAGCTTATCTGAAAACCTTCCAACTTCTCCCCGAAAGGTAGCAACACCTTAACCGGCAGATAAGGAACCATGGGCTGTCCGGCTTCAAGCATGATAGCCTTATTCTCCCCGCGCATGGCGTTTTGCCAGTTCTGCGGATTTATATCTATTGAAATGTCTATTGCGATTATATTTAGCCAAGCAAACAACACCAAGGCTGTTATAGTTATCCTCTTAATTATCATATCCACCTGCATTATATTAACTTACCTGAAATAGCAAGTACTGTTCCTTTATCATGAGCAAGATAATTCCGTCAAGCGTTTTCGTGTTTTTCTCTTTTAAGCGGCGAAGGTTTTGTCTTTTAAAGCGGGACATGCTTTTGACTTTTAAATCAGCGACAGCATCTTCTGCTATCACGCGCTTCATTTTCTGTTTCGCCGATTTAAGAGTTAAACAGAGATAACATTCCGTAATTGCCTTATGAGTATGAAGATAAGATATATCTTTGTCTTGGCATAGTAACGCTATAGTAACATCTATGCTATTTTATGGCTTAAAACCCTCATTATTCTGTGTTATTTTGATATAATAATAGTAAGTAATACCCATTACTACGTATTCTTTGCATTCCTTGCAGTCTTTCTTTAGGGTGCATTCTTGCAGTTCTTGCAGTTTCCTTTACTGATGCGGGTTTGCGGTTGCATTATGCTATGCAGTCCTTTGCAGTTTGGAGCTTATTCTTCTCATTGGGCATATAAAAGAGCCGTGATAAAGGGGTGCCGGGGTCAATAAGCAGCCGGGAATCTTTTTTATTGGCGTTCCCTTTAAGTATGATACATTGCCATTGCTGTTATGGTAAGCTATTATCCTGCATCAAGATCAATAATCAGCTTGCGGTTGGTATAGTTTCATGTGTTTTTGAAGATAATCGCTGGGAAGTGCCTTTATGCTCGTTTATTGGCTTTCTGCCCTATGGGAATAAAAAACCCTGCCGGTTAAGCAGGGTCTTGGCTTGGAGGTTGCGGATCAGTGGCGTTTACTTTTCAAAGCTTTTGATTCCATCAAAGTATTTTCTATAAAACTCGTATAGCTCTCGATCAATGGTTATACAGCCGTTTTCGGTTCTGGGGTTCGTGTTTATGTTTGCGCTGGTCTCTATTCCGAATGCAAACTGGCTGCCATAGCCTGCGAATATCTTGGCATGGTTGCGAAATACTGCAATTCTGCCTCCGTATGCCTCTATTATAGGCTTTAGAAGCTTATACTCTTGTCTGTAGCTTCCCGGAAATATTTCTCCCACATAAGCGTCAATTCGCTTGATCCTGCCTGCTTGTAACCAATCCCGCATCTGGAATATATCTTCCTGAGCCATACACCAAGTAGAAAAAAGACAATAATCCAGGTCTTGCTGCCTGAGGATCAGCTTCAGATAGGATAGGCTGTCCACGTCTCCGGCTGTTATGAAGTGATAGGAATATCCGTCTTGGAATGGTACATCTTGCATCAGGTCAAGCAGTTGCGTTTCTGAGTAAGCTCTCCGGTATAAGTGTAAAGCCTTCCTTGCGATCATAGTTGAACGCCTGGAGCTTGGCTTGACTGCCTCGGTCTCGATAACTCCGGAGCCATTTCCGATTATAGCTTTATCCGGCATGGTATCTTGACCGAGGTTAAAATCAAGCTTTGCCATTCTATTTACTGTGTCTCTGTTTATTTAGCATACTGACGCATATATCTCCGCTGTTTATAGGTATGTGTGACAGTGTAGCTCGTTTAATTTCCGCACATTTTCCGGATATATAGTTAAGCGTCCCGCTGGCTGCAAGTGCCTTCCTGGTGTTTTCAATGAGGTTAGCATAAGCCTCTCCTCCCTGGCGTCCAGATTTTGCCAAGGTTGCCATAAATAGCTTATGGTGTGGGGATCGTTCATTCGTTATTTCAGATAGATCGGCGGTGCTGACGTACTTCTCCAGATATGCTTCAGCATCTGAGAGAGTGAGCTTATGTTCCTCTGCAAACCGTTGTTTTTCCCTTAGCATGGTGCTATCTGCGAAGTGATTCTTAGCCATTCTATCGCGTAGCTCGTTAACGTGGGTTTCAAAGCGGTTGATAATAACGTCAATTTCTGCTTTTGCCTTTGCGTGGTGTTCTTCCCGGACTTCCTGTTGATATTCCGGTGAATATTGAGAGAGGTCGATTCGGTCAATTTCCAGCTTTTTATCCAGTATAGTAGGCAGATAATCAGAGAACTGCCTCTCCAGGTCGTTGATTTCATTTTCATAAGTAGCCATTTTAATTGTCTCCAATGGGTGTTATTAGGTTGAGTGATAGTCTGTAGGTTTTGCCGGTTTCATCTGTTATGAATGTCCAGCCCTTGGTTGACAGTGCGATCCGGCTCCGTCCCTGCTTGCTTAGCGGGGCATCTTTACCGGTCAAGATTGGTGACGTGATAGTGAGAATGTTGTGTTTTATGGTCGCTGTCATTAGCTCCCTCCAGTGTTTTGATCTTGGTCTGTATCTTCATTTATTACAGTATATTCGAAGTCCACTACCTCTACTGATCCATCATCTGCAAGCTTTTTCGGGATTAGTCTCACTGTAAGCGGTTGCGTTGCTTCGGTCTCCTCTCTGGGTTCATTTCTCCACAAACTGACGTTTTTCAATGCGAATATAACCTGGTTGATATTTCCCGCACCTGTTAAGCCTGCCTTGAATAAACGGCTCTCTTGTATGTCCTTACATAGGCTGTAAACCTCTGCAAAATACTCGCTCCGGTTCCTCATATTCATAATCTGCTTACGAGTGATAAGCCGGGTGATAAAGAAGTCCTGAAGCCAAAGAGCTTGACTTTCAGCATAGTCTTTCAGCAGAGCATCGGCAAGCTCCCGGATAGTTACTTCGTTATCCCATCGGGGTTTAAGGATTTCGCCTTCGTGCTTACCTCGTGGCACTATCGCTTTTTTAAGTGTTTTAGCTGCCATTAGTTTACATCCTCTCCAGCTTCCAATTTAGCCGTTATCAGTGCATCAAATTCAGTTGATAGCATTGCAATTGTTATCAGAGCTGCGTTTATAGCTAATGGTGTCAATTTAGAGCATCTTACTTTACTGATTAGCCTTAGTGCAAGCTCTATGCTTGCGTCCTGGCTGCTGTTGGTGTTTCTGCTGCTTAGATCGTATAATGATTTTGCCATGTCTTTCATTAGTTAAGTCCCTTGTTCTTATGGATTAAGTAGTCGTTTATGTCCCAAGCCTTGCCTCCTGGGTGGTGCTGAAGCCCTTTAAAGCCAAGCTCTGAAGCAAAGGCGTTCCAGCAAATGTAAGTGCAGCTTTCGATCTGAGATAGTGCTTTCTTCCCTGCTTCATCTGGATCAAGCCCTAAGATTAGCTTCTGATTAGGAAATTGGAGTTTAAGAGCCTCGTAGCGTTCCGGTGTGATCAATCCGCCTGTTGCGATAAAGTTATCTTTACCGGTCAACACCTCGTAGCTTAGTCCGTTGATAATGCCTTCGAATATAAAGACTTGCTTGCTGTTGTATGCTGCTTGCCCTGGATAAAGCCTGCTGCTGACGTTATGCAGTTTAAAAGACTTGGTGTCGCCTGCCGTGTTCCGGGTGGATAGATATGTGATGCTTTTACTGTCCAATGCCCAATGAGGAAAGATAATGGCAGGATAAAAAAAGCTGCAATATGGCTTTCCATTCTTGCTGTAATCGAATAGCCCGGCACCAAGCAAATCATCGAGGGGATATTTAGCCTGGAGTTCGTTAGCGAATTGCTTAGGATCGTCAATTGACGTGATGCCATATTTTAGGATCATAGCATCTGTGATGCCTCGATTATTCAGATATTCCTTGCCGGTCTTAGTGATATCCTGGTTGGCAATAATCTCGAAATATAGATCTGAGTAATCCCTTGCGGTGGCTTTTCCTGAATCCGGCTCGATTGTGGGCTGTTTGTGCGTGTTTACCTGTGCGGGTGGTGTTTGGAGTAGTCCCGGCGTTGAAAGCTCTGCTATGGCTTCCTTTGGGCTTCTCCCGGTATGTATCAGGTAAAAGTCTATCAGGTCGCCTTTTTTCTGACATTTGAAGCAATAAAAGCGGTTGCTGCTCTCGTAAATCGTGAGGTGCTTGCCTGTATCATCACAGTTTGGGCAGTTACAGGTTGCCTTGCCGTTCCTCTGGTCAATTTCTACCCCAAGTTTATGCGCTACAGCCATTATTCCTAATTCGGATTTGATTTTCTCTATGGCTGTCATTTTCCCGCTCGCTTTTCATATTGCCCTTGTGCGGGGTGTGTGAATAGTCCTGAATCATTAAGGAATTTATACAGGGTGCGTTCTGGAAATGGTGGCTTTAGAGCATCAGCAGCTTGTTTTGCCTGTTGAGTAGTGAATTGTTCAGGCAAAGCCTTGTAAAGCATTATCTGCCTCTCGTTAAGGTGGTCAAGCTCGCAGGGTCTTGAGATTAGCGCAAACACTTTCTTAGATTGTGTGAGGAAATAATCAAACAGCATAATAGCCTTATTGACTGCATCTGTGCCAATGGCAGTTGACGTCTTGCCATTGCAATAATCATCAGTAACCTGGATAATGCCTGCGAACCTGCAAACATAGCTCTCCCACTTCTTCAGCAGTCCAGCCATAGGGTCTGATATTTCATTCATGGCGTTGACCTGGTCGGTGTTACAGTGCTGCCATGTCCTGAGTGCTTGCCATGCCTCTTCATCAAAGCCAATCGGTTCCTGTATCTCCAGGGTGTGAATATCGGTAATGATCCCGCTGTAATCGTCTGCTATTTCCATATTGAATTGAATATCGTTCCAGGGGGTTGCGGTGGCGTCTGGATATGCAAAGAGGAATCTATCAGCAAAGCCTGAATCAAAGCGGGTTTTCGTTAGTAAGTCCCGGAGCTTGGCAGGCTGGATTCCTCCTATGATGTTGACACAACTCCTCTTTGTGTGGATCGGAGCCTGTGTCTTGCGGGTGGTGCTAATGCCTAAGCCTGAGAATAATGTAAGATAATAAGGCTCGTCTGAACCCTTGTTAAACTTGTTAAAATTGCCTGTGAGAGAAAGGATTTCATCTGATAGTATCATGCAGCCATTAGGGTTGATTTTGCTGGATTCTGCTAATGCCTCAAATGTGAAGTCCCTTAAAACAGCAGAGTAAAAGCTTGGCTTGTTGCCTTTGCCCTCTGCATTCTCATACTCCTCAATGTTCTGTTCATAGCGGTTAAAATTGGCATCGTCAAGCTTAATAAAGGGATTGAAAAGGTGGTTGATTATATGCGTTTTTCCAGTTCCAGGTTTACCTACCAATACACTCCAGATTATAGCCGGTTCGGTGTGCATGTTGCGAACCTTAACCTTTACACCTGTTCCCATTGCTGCTGACAGTGCCGTAAGCATTGCAAGCCCTACATAATCCTGGTGATATTGTAGAGTTGTTGTAAACTCTTGCGCTATTCGTTGTAAGCGTTCTGGAAATACGTAAGTTGGGAATCCTGCCCGGTGATCATCTCCCTTTGTGGCGGTTGGAATAGCCTTCATTTAGCCCTCCGCTTCATTGCTGCGGTGGCTGCTACAGTCTCCAGTTCGGTTGTGGTGGCGTGTCTCCCTTTTGCGATAATGGCAAGCAGCTCTTCTTTGCAAAACATTAGTTTCTTGCCTAATGGCTTGTAATATGGGAGCTTGCGCTGCCAAACTAGTTGATAGATCGTGGTTGGTTTAACGTCAAGCAGTGCTGCTGCTTCCGTTACGTTGAGATATGTTGCTGTCTCTGCCATTCTGAATCCTTCGCCTGCTGCGAATTTTCTTGACAGATAACGTGGTTCTTACAGTTTCGATTTACTAGGTCAAAACGATTTACTCGTTATCTGCCGGGTGTGTGTTTCGCATCCGGCTTTTTCTTTTTCACACTATTGAGGTCAAGATAATTCTCCTTGTTTCTAAGTCAAGCTAAATACTATGTGTATCAATTAGTTATGAGCTTATTTCTGTCCAGTTTTTGTATTTCTGGACACTTTTTTATCAGCCTTGGGATACTCAAAAATCACTATATCCCCTTTAGAATTCATTAAGTTAACTTTTTCCTCTGCCCTGTTGCCAATCTTTTGCAGGCTTTTCTTGATTTTCTCGTCGGTTTGCCCAATAGCAGCATAGAAAAATGTCCTTAGCAAGGCGTAAACTTCGGTTCGTCCTAAGGTTTTGTATATCGTTTCATCGAGTAGAGCATCAAGATTAAGCCCAAATTGAGGGTAGCCAAGATTAGCCTTGAGTAAATTTGGCATTTGTAATTGTTCAGATATTGAATAACTCAGTTCAGGTCTTATTCGATTATTACCAATCTTGGTCAATTTTTCTTGGAACTTCCTCTCAAATTCTAAATAAACTTTCTCAAACAGATCGGTTATTGCATGCTCAAAATCCGGAATAATTATAGTGTCCGGTTCGAGTATTACTTCTGATACAATACTCTTAGCGAATCCACAGCTTGGGCACTTAAAAAGTCTAACTATCTGGTTTGCCTTACTTCTTGTTCTTGCTCCATGACCGTGTTCCATCTTGGTTCCGCATTTGCATATTGGAATTGGAATCTTCAAGGTTCCGTCAGTTTCGAGCTGAAATGCCTTGAGTCGATGAGCCTTGCGGAGTGTAAAGCGTGAAGGATTCATTCCCATTATTCCCCCAAGTATTTATTGAATTTATCGGCTGCCTGAAACAGTGCCTTATCGTGAACCTTGGCATAAACCATCGTAGTTGATATGATAGAATGTCCAAGTAGTTTCTGAATAACGTTTATCTCGATCCCTGCCTCTATAGCAAGAATAGCGTAAGTGTGCCGTGAGCTATGAAATGAGATTGACTTGTCGATCCCTGCGCTGGCAGCCCATATCTTCAGTTCCCTGTTGACAAATGAATCTGAAGGCATATCAAATACCAATCCGGTTGACGGCTCTCCTATTAGCTTTTGTGCCATTGGCAAGAGAGGAACGTAAAGCATGGCATTAGTCTTTTTCTGCCGTGTGGATATAGTGCCCTTGTCCAGGTCAATGGCTCTCCAGTCAAGCCTTGCGATATCTGAGATTCTTAGCCCTGAGTAGCAAGCAAACAAGAATGCTCTCTTGACTTCCGGTTGTCTGCATTCGGTATTTTTAATCTGATCCAGTTCATCATGCGTAAGATAAGCCCGCTCTGTTTCAAGCTTCTTTACGGATATGCCTTGCGCTGGATTGGTTACAATAATGCTATCTTTTACAGCCTGGTTCAAAGCCGTTTTGAAGGTGTTTAGATATACCCAAGCAGTGTTCTGGCTGTATTTTTCAAGCAGATATTCCCGGAAATCCTCAATAATATTCTGAGTTAAGTCCATGAATCTAAGGGTTCCGGGGTGGAAATCCTGCAATGCCCTTGCGACACAAGCCCAAGCATGGGTGCGTTTTTTACCGGCTTCCCGGATATATTCTACAACATCAGATTTACGTTGCCAAGTATTTACCCTGAATCCGGCTGCCTGGTGAGCAAGATCAGCCTCTTTTAGCTTCCTTATCTCTAATGCCTGCGCTAAGGTTTCGCTGTCGTGGGTGGCGTCCCCTGTGATGTATAAATTCAGAAAATCATAAGTGCGCTGTCCCTTCATTGAATAATCGAAATAGATAGAGTAGCCGTGAATCCGGGTTGCTTTTGCTCTTAGCTTTACCTTACTGCTTGAATTGTAACTAATTAGCTTTTTTATGCTCTTCTGAATTCTCTCTTCTTTAGTCATTGGTTACCTCCTGGGGTGGTTGAAACTGCAAAGGACTGCAAAGCAAAGTGCGCCTGCGAAGCCTTACTGCTAAAGCGTTCTGCACAAACTGCAAGAATGCCTCTATAAAAGAAACTGTGTCGAGTGATCCAAAACATCATATTCATAAGAAACAAGTAACCAAGCTGGTAACATTCTGTCAAGAAGAATATGAGAAGTAACAGATACAAGTAGAAATGAGGTCAAGCTAAAGTGTTATCGATATTATGAGTTGATTCTATGTGTTTCTATAGTCTCGTTTTAAGAGTTAAAAAGTTAAGCTGCGTTAAGCTGCTAAGCTTTTGCATCCTCTTTGCTCTGTTTTTAACGTATTTATCTCCCCTCGCACTCATCTTAAACCATGCACAGGAAGAGCGGTAGAGGCTTATCGGTGACAGGAATGGGACTAAAGAGCATGTTTTAACAAGCGTAACGGTGTGTTGATTTTGGGGCAATGCTCTATCGACGTCCTCGTCGATAGTTAAAAGAAACTGTGGGCGAGGACGCCCACAGGCCTTTCCGACCGGGTGACCGGAATTCCAACAGAAGCCGGAACTCCAAGAGAATGCGACAAGGACTCCGCACAATAAGCCAATTTCACATCTCACTAAAATGGTTTGAGTTACATTAATAGTCATAAACCCTTTATCAGCACTTACTCCAGCCACATGAAGGGCATTTTAGGCAGCCTTCAACGTGCTCTATCGTAGAAGAGCAATCGGGACATAGGGCAGCGCTGCGTCTGGCGGGTGTTTCGCCATCGGTGAGGCTGGTATCGATCTGGAAGTTAATCGCTTTAAAATCTCCGGTACGGTGCATGGTGAGGAAGTTCTCTAAAGCCAGCCCTACAGCGTCACCACAAGACGTAATCATCTTACCCTTGTTCCACATCGGGGATTGGCAGCGAATGCCTTTAAGCTGACGTATGATGGCATCAATCTTGATGTGAGAGCGCAAGGCAAGCGATGATAGGCGCGCTATTGCTTCTAACTGAGCAGAGGCACAGCCACCCACTTTACCCATCTGCACGAAGATCTCACATACACCCTGATCGTCCGTATTTATGGTTACGTACATGTGCCCACAGCCTGTTTCGAGGCGTTGCGTAATCCCTTGGGTAATTTCGGGGCGCATCCGCGGAGCAACTTTATTTTCTTGTCCAATAATTGGAGGCATAGATGAGCCAATTGAGAGCACCTGATTTTCACGGCTGCCATCACGGTAAACGGTAACGCCCTTACAGCCAAGCAGGTATGCAAGCTCGTAGGCACTGCGAATATCTTCAACAGAGGCACTATTGGGGAAGTTAATCGTCTTGCTAACCGCATTATCGGTATAAGCTTGAAACGCTGCTTGCATACGGATATGCCACTCTGGGCTGATATCGTGGGCCGTTTGAAACACCGTTTTTAAATCTTGTGGAATCTCGTCCAGATGTTGGATAGAACCACACTCTGTTACTTTTTCGAGCAGTTCCTTGCTCATCAAGCCTCGCTTGGTCAATTCATTTTCGAAATGCTTGTTGACATAGAACAGCTTTTCGCCATCCATCACGGTCTTAACATAGGCAAGGGAGAATTGAGGCTCTACACCGCTGGAAGTATCAGCAATCATAGAAATAGTGCCTGTGGGAGCGATCGTGGTTAAGGTTGCGTTACGTATCCCCTTGGTCTGGATTTCGCTTAACAAGCCATCCCAGTCCTTTAATATGGGGGTGCGTTCAACATCTCCCATGGCATATGTGCTTTGGGGAAAGTTGGGGAATGATCCCTTACTTACGGCGATTTCCATAGAACGCTGTTTTGCTTCATAATCGATCGCTTCCATAATCTTAGCGGCAAGATCAATGGCTAAATCGCTGGCATAAGGAATGCCCAATTGAAACAGAAAATCCGCCCAACCCATTACGCCAAGCCCGATTTTCCTATTGGAGCGTGCCATCTCATCTATCTGAGGCAAGGGATAGCGGGATTGGTCTATCACGGAATCCAAGAAATCGACGCTATCTCGTACTACCTCTCTCAGTTTCTCAAAATCTATGCTATTGTCTTTGATCAGTAATGAGAGGTTAATCGAGCCAAGATTACAAGCTTCGTTGGGCAATAAAGGTTGTTCACCGCAGGGATTGGTGGATTCTATCTTACCGACAGCCGGAGTTGGATTTGCCCGATTGATTCTATCTAAAAAGACGATGCCAGGCTCGCCATTTTTGTAAGCCATATCGACGATAAGAGAGAATACATCGCTGGCTTTTAATTTACTAACCTGCTTGCCGGTGTTAGGAGAGATGAGGTCATATTCATCATCTTGAGCCACTGCTTGCATGAAAGTATCGCTAATTCCTACGCTTAGATTAAAATTTGTAAGCTCTTTGGTATCTTCTTTACAGACGATGAAATCTAGGATTTGGGGATGTTCTACATTCAATATTGCCATGTTGGCACCACGGCGTGTACCACCCTGCTTTACTGCATCAGTAGCAGCATTGAAAACTTTTAGAAAGGAAATAGGTCCGCTGGAAACGCCATTGGTAGAGCGTACACGAGCATTTGCCTCACGCAAGCGACTGAAAGAAAAACCGGTGCCTCCACCGCTTTTATGAATAAGGGCTGCATTTTTAATCGATTCGAAGATACTGTCCATGCTATCTTCTATGGGTAATACGAAGCATGCCGATAACTGCTGGATATCACCACCAGCGTTCATCAGAGTGGGGGAGTTGGGCAGAAAATAACCAGAATCCATCAGGTTAAAAAACTTTGTTTTAAGCTCACTATCACCAGCGGCAATGTTCTCTGCGACTCTATCCAACATCTGTTGCCAATCTTCTAACAAGTTGCCATTGTCATCTTTGCGATAATAGCGTTTTTTTAGTACTTTCAGGGCATTATCAGTTAATATCACTTGCTCTCCTTATACATTGGGCAATGCAAGAATTTCTCTGGCTTGGGCTGGAGTGGCAATCGGACGACCAATTTCTTTGGCAATCCGAGCGATTCTGGCTATAAGCTGAGCGTTGGAATCTGCTACTATACCTTTGTGATAGAATATGTTATCTTCAAATCCACAGCGTATATGTCCGCCACTAACCAGGGCTACCATCGCAGTGGGTAAATGCCATCTGCCAATACCAGCTACTGCCCATGTCGCCGTTGGGATTTCTTCTTTTAGATGTTCTATCATGTATAGCAAGTTTTTAGGCTTACCGCTCATGCCACCAGGTACACCTAACACAAATTGCATGTGCAAGGGAGTGTGAACGATGTTTCCTGCTTTGACAAGCTTGGCAACGATGTCTATCATGCCAGATTCGTACACTTCCACTTCCGGAACCACACCATATTCTTTGAATGCCTCTGCCAAACGCACTATATCCAAAGGGTGATTGATGAAAACGCTATCACCAAAGTTAAGTGTACCAGCGTTTAAGGTGCCCATTTCGGGCTTTAAAGAAAGAGGGGCTAAACGCTTTTCGAATGGCTCGCCTACTGCACCGCCGGTACTGATTTGGATAATCATTTCAGGGACAGCTTTGCGAATAGCTGCAATGGATTCACTAAAGCGTTCCATGCGTTGGGTGGGGCTACCATCGTCTTCACGAACGTGTAAATGCACAACTCGTGCCCCAGCTTCAAAACATGCTTTAGCTTCCTTAGCCTGTTCTTCTGGGGTTATAGGTAAATTGGGTTGATCCTTTCTTAATGTTTCGGCTCCAGTAATTGCAGCAGTTAAGATTATGGGTTTCATGTATATACTCCTATATAGTTAATATTATACTTTAAGTGTCTTTAGTCTTTAAACCAGCTTTCAAACAAACGCACTCTGGCGAGATTACCCACATTGTCATTTAGTATCCGCTCGGCAATTTGGGCAAACTTAGCTTCGTTATCGCTGACATAATAACAGTCTTTGCCCTTGGTGCCATCGCTATCGGGAGGCAATAATCTAGCAAGATACTCCGTGATAGCATCTGCACTGTCAACCAGGGTAACGTCATGCCCTATAACTTCTTGAATTACATTGCGCAATAAGGGATAGTGAGTGCAGCCAAGCACGAGAGTATCTATGTTGTAGCCTTCGAAAGCTTGTAAATACTCTTTGGCGATGCTCTTGGCTATTTCATGATCTTGCCAACCTTCTTCCACAAGTGCTACAAATAGGGGACAGGCTACAGGAAACACCTGAGCGTCTGGGATAAGTTTATGAATAGCTTTGGTGTATGCGCCGCTTCGGACGGTGCCCTCTGTTCCAACTATACCAATACGCTTGGTCTTGGTCATTCTTGCAGCTTGCTCTGCCCCAGGCTCTATAACGCCTATAATAGGAATATCGGTAAGCTGTTGTAACGCTGGTATGGCAACGGCAGAAGAGGTGTTACACGCCACAATCAGAGTTTTAACTCCCTGTTGCAGCAGAAAGCGTGAATTCTGAATGGAGTACTCTATGATAGTATTGGGAGATTTGGGGCCATAAGGGACCCTTGCAGTATCACCAAAATAGATCAAGTCCTCTTCTGGGAAAGCAGCTCTAATGGCTTTATAAACGGTTAAACCGCCGACTCCGGAATCAAATATCCCGATGGCTTTCTTCATTTCTTCCTCTTTGTATGCTTTGCAACACTCTTAAGTTTGGGAACATGTTTTTTATATTTGCTTCTTGCGTCAATAGCTTTTGTGGGCTTAGAGAAGTTTGGTTTCTGTTTTATATCGGTAGCCGAGGGCTTATACTTATCCCTATCAAAGATATGGATTGGTGCTTGGTCAACGGAAGCTGGTTCCACAAATACATCGTCATCCACGGCGATTATTTTTACCTTCAAACAGTCCATTAACTGGTAATAAGAACCATTTGAGCGGTTAACATAGCGCATTTCTTTGTCGTAATAATCCCAGGTACCGCTGCCCAGATTCGTGTGCTTTAGCATGGTGGTAACGGGGATTTCATTTAAACGCACCATTACGCCGGTGGAAGAGGTGCTCACCACTATGCCAGAGAAAGCCTCACCTACTTTGTCCTTCATAAATGTTTTGCTGTAAATCCGCTCAATATCACGTTCTGCTTGGTCTGCTTGGATTTCCTGGTCAGATGCTATCTGAGCATAAAGCTTAACTTGTGTTATGCTAAGCTTCTGATTGCTGCTCTTAAGCAAATATATCTTGCATAGATGATGCACCACCAGATCGCATAATCTGCGGATAGGACTGGTGAAATGGGTATAGTTTTGCAAAGCTAGACCAAAATGGCTGAGATGCTCAGTACTATAACGTGCTTTCTTCATACTACGCAAAACAATACGATCGAATACTTTATGGTATTCCGGTGTGGGGAAAGAAGCTAAGAGATATTGCAATGATTTGTTCAAATTCTCGTGCATTACCCATTCCACACCGTAATGAGAAAGAGTTTCGATTAGCTTTTCTATCTTATTATAATCTGGATCTTCATGGATGCGATAAAGCGAGATGGGGGAGAGCAGGGAAAGCTTTTCCGCGGTGTATTCATTGGCAATTAGCATAAAGTTTTCTACTAGTTTATGGCTTTCAGTCTCTTCCGCCAAGGTAAGCCTGTGCACAAAGCCATCGTTGTCATATTGATACTCAATCTCAGGTAAATCAAAGAATATGTATCCTGCAGACATACGCTTAGCAGTTAACAGGCGTGACAAATTTCTTGCTTCAAATAAAGCAGAAACAAGAGGGAGGGGAAGCTCACTATTTACATGCTCTATATCAGGAGATGTAGCAAACAACTCATCCACTTCTTCATAAGCAAGACGCGTGTTACTGCATATCACACTTTCATAAATCTGTTGAGAGAGTATCTTAGCTTTGTGGTTAAACTCAGTTTCCACAGTCATACACAGTTTATCTTCTAATGGTCTTAGGCTACAGATATTATTAGACAGCCTTTCCGGTAGCATAGGAATAACTTTCTTGGGGAAATAAAAGCTATTTCCACGTTTTGCTGCTTCGGCAAAGATAACCTCACCTACGGGAAGATAATGCGCCACATCGGCTATATGGACGTATAAACGCCAACCCTGAGGGGTAGTGACAATAGATATAGCATCATCGAAGTCTTTGGCAGAAGCAGGATCGATGGTGAAGGTATAAAGATCACGTAAATCGTGGCGTTTCTTAATTTCTGTGTCGTCTATTACATCAGATAGTTGGTTCGCTGCATCCATTACTTCATCAGTAAATTCCAGAGGTAGATTGTACTGCCTGATAATCGCCAATAATTCTACTTGAGGATCACCTGATTTACCCAGTATCTCGGTGATTTTACCCACAGGAAGCTTGCCGGATAATGGTAAGCCCCAATTAGTTACGCTCAGGATAACTTTATCACCTTCCACTGCTCCTGCGTTATCTGAAACTTCAAACCAACTGTGTATTTTGGGGTTACTACACACGAATGTCCAGCGGTTCTTTACTTTTAGAATGTCACCGGCAAGTTTATCGGAGCTTCTACGTACAATTTTACGGATAATGCCATATTCTTGCTTGCCACGGCGCAACTTAGGCTCTATTGCGACTACATCATTATGGTAGGCATTTAGAGTGTCCTCTGCACCAATAAAGTAGTCTTTATCTGGAGTGCGCACAAAAGCAAAAGAGAAATTGCGAGATAGGGGAGTGGCATCAAAAGTACCTTCAATGAGATTAGGGTTTTTTATGACAGGCACGGGAGCGAAACTCTTGGGTGCTTTTGCTAGCCGGTATTTCTTTTTATCTTTGATAACTGTGTGGCTGGCAAGCAGAGCAGAGAGTGCATCACTGAGCTTATGTTTTTCTTTTTTATTTAGCTTCAAAGCGTTATTAATCTCATTATAGGATAGAGCTCTGTTATTGTTCTGCATGAATAAGTCTTTAAGCTGTAGAGTAATAGCATCATGTTTAATAGAATTTAACATCAGTATTTCTTTCCAATTTTCTCTGCTAATAGGCGTAACAATTCAGGCTCTTCATCCCTGTGATGTGAAAAACGCAGAGATTGGCCTCGAAAGGTATCTAAACGTCGCGGCATCTTAAAAGTACTAAGCATAATACCTCGTTTATCTTGATAAAAACAACCGAAATCACTGTAGGGTCTGCTAACTTTCAAAAACATATAGCGAATGATGTACTTATCTTCGTAAAGGAAATAATCTGTAGGGATGAAATAGGGGAAAAGATTAAAGATAACTAATGTCATACCCAAAACGTAATAAATAGGCTGAGCCCAGGATAGCACGGTAATTTGATATAGCAAAACAGCTAATAAGATGAGAAACGAGACCAATACTAACGAAGTAAGGGGACGTTCAACAAAAGGCCAGGATCTCCATGTTAACAGTGGTTCATGCGACATTCTGGATAATCTCCCTGCATTTCTCTATTTCTTCTTTGATAATCAACACCAGGGGGAAGCTTTTGGAAGTAGAGAATTTAGAACCTAAGGTATTCGCTTCACGTTGCATTTCCTGTATGATAAAGTTCAGCGTTTTTCCATTGTCAGTTGCTGATTCAAGCGTTGATAAAAATGTTTCTATATGACCACGAATACGTGATATCTCTTCCCCAATATCATATTTATCTACGTATATAGCAAGCTCTTGTACAATCCTTTGCTCAAGATTATCCATCTTATAGGTAGCTACTAGCTCACCCACTCGTTTATACATATTGTCAAATAAATCCTTTTTAAAAGGAGCACTCATTTCGTTCACTTGAGAGCATGCATCTCCGATATTTTCCATGGCATCCTTTAGCACATTTCTCATCTGGGCTGATTCTACTTCCAATGAGCATTTAATCATCTCTAACGCATCATCAAAAGTATCATCAAGCATATCAGCCAATAGCTCATCATCACCTAAATTGTTGATATTGTCTATTACGCCAGGCTCTTGTAGCAGATACTCTATGGAAACCTCGGATTTTATGTTTAGTAACTCAGCTGCAGCAGCAGCCAGATCTCTATATTTAAGTAGTTTAACTTCATCAAGGTGAAGCTTTGGCTCACGATGATCACTAAAATTCAATCTTACTTCCACAGTACCGCGACTTAGTACTTGGGGGATGCGTTTCCTGATGTTTGTTTCGTAAAAGCTTAAATCACGAGGGAGATAAAAGCGTAAATCTAGATATCTTGAATTAACGGACTTTATCTCAAATTCGATATCAATATTGTTTTTACTGGATCGTGATCTTCCATAACCAGTCATACTTTTCATTATCTAACTCCAATCATAAATGTTTAACATAGCTCACAATGGGTGAGAGGGATATGCATGAGAGGCAACCTTTTATCAAGATAAAGAGCGAGTTTACATAACACGCATTATCACAACACGTCGATACGACTATTGGCAAATCAAGGTACCAGCTGTTGCGTCTATTACTGTAGTTTTTTTTAAACTGCCAATCTCTGATTCACTGCCTTTCAAAACCGCTATTTTAAAATCTCGTGTCTTCCCTGATACCTGGTCTTTATTCTTTTTACTCATGCTTTCTATATATACTTCAACTTCTTTTCCGATTTGCGCTCTGAACTTAGCCAAGGTGATTTCTCTTTGCAGATCAATCATCTTTTGTAAACGCTTCAGCCTTATAGCCTCGGGAATCTGATCTGTTCTCATTGCTGCATCTGTGCCTTCGCGGGAGCTATACTTAAAACAAAAGGCATAATCAAAGCCAATATCCTTCATAGCGGATATTGTATCTTCAAACTCTGTATCAGTTTCAGAAGGGAAACCCGCGATAATATCTGTTGTAATTGCCACGTTTGGAACCGCATATCTTAGCTTGTGTATCAAAGATTGATAGTGTTCAATCGTGTATTTGCGGTTCATTTCTTTTAAAATACGGTTATTTCCGCTTTGCATAGGAAGATGAATGTGTTCGCATATACGCTTAGATGACGCCATAACATCAATAAGAGAATCTGATAGGTCTTTAGGGTGGGACGTAATAAACCTAATTCTTGCAATATTATCTACAGTTTCTAGACGTTTCAACAGCTCCGGAAAATCAACCTCATTATCCAAGTAAGAATTAACGTTTTGTCCAAGCAAGGTGATATCCAATAAACCATCTTGGCCTGCTTTTTTAACATCATTAAGCACATCTTGCCAAGGTCTGCTACGTTCTCTGCCTCTCACATGAGGGACAATGCAATAGCTGCAATAGTTATTGCAGCCTCGCATAATTGTTACAAAGCCACAGGTTTTACTCTGGTGAACAGGCATCAGGTCTTGGTATATTTGAGTTGAATCGAAATCTAACAAATGTGGCTGCAAATCTTTAGCTGATAAAAGCGCAGGAATACGGTCATATTGATCTACACCAATTACAAAATCAACGCCTATCTTGCTATCTAATAGCCTCTTCCCCATTCTTTGCGCCATGCAACCCAGAACCCCAATCTGTATCTTGGGATTCGCTTTCTTTCTATGTTTCTCATTAGATATCCTGCCAAGCACTCTATCTTCAGCATGAGCTCGTACGGAGCAGGTATTAAACAATATCAGCTCAGCTTGATCTATATCATTAACTAAATTGTGCCCAGCCGTAATGAGCAGCGAAGTTACCAATTCACTATCGGCAACATTCATCTGGCACCCATAAGTTTCTATGTAGAAGTTCATCTTTTATCTGCCTCTGTTTTATACATTGTTATTTTCTTAGCCCGGGCTTCAGGTTTATTCAGTTGTCCTTGCAATCGCCATTTAGCATAACCTAGCGCAACACCATCGGGATTTACTAGTATTTCTGAAGCAGCATATTTGTCCAGTAGAGAAATAGCAAAATCTATACTGAGCTTCAAAATAGGCAGATAGGTGAAATCCAGCAAATATGGAATGTATTGTTCCGCTTTATGATTACGTATATCTTTGGCTATTCGCTGCAAATCACATAATATTATACGCTTACCTTGATACAAGTCTGGGCGATTTGGATTACCCTGGTAAATAACCGCAGCAAGGTAAGTAAAGGTAAGGCCAACACCTATCAACATCTTTGGTTTAATATCTGGCAAATCTTGCATGGCTTTCTTTAATACTGTTTGAATGTTGGATTCTTTTACAAACTCAGCTTTTTTGATATTCAACAACCCAAATGGGATATAGAAGCTCTCGTAGGTTCCCGTGCTTTTGCTCAAAACTATTTCCGTACTAGCTCCACCGACATCAATAATAACAACCCCCTTCTCCCCATTTGTACGGGCTTGGGCTGCATAATATACGTAACGGCTTTCTTCTTGTTTGTTTATTATCCGCGGTTTTACATTATATCTATCTGCTATTCTCTTCAACAGTACGTTGGCATTGTCGATGTAGCGAGAAACACCAGTAGCAATACATACTTTTTCAGATACTATGTTCTTGTCTATTTGCATAATGGGGTTTACAGTGTTTAGGACAGAGTTGATACGAGTTTCAGTGAAGCTATTAATCCGCAGATTCTTCGCCAGCTTAGTTGTGCACTGAGCTTGGTGAATCACTTTAGAGGTATTTAAATCGAATAGGACATAGTTCAAACTATTTGAGCCCAGATCGAAGACACTTAACAGCTTTGCATTAGGGTGCTTCTGTTCAACATAGCGCTTTATAATCTGCCCGGCAATATCTATATTTGCATTATCATATTGGGGATTTGCAACGGCTTGATGCTGAACTTGTGAAAATAGCTTAGCCCATTTAGAAATGCTATTATCCAAGTTTTCTAAGTGCATGCAATTTGGGTAATCTCGTAACCCTTCAAGCAAGCCCAGTTCTTCCGGATAGTTACTCCTTGAGTAGTACAATATATACTTATTGAACTGAACGGTTTCTGCTAAGGTACTATAGCCAAGTTTGCAGAGCACGATATCCGCGCTATAGATCAAATCCAGAAAATCATCACTTATCTTTACCTGACAATGGTTGGCTGCAGAAACGTTAGTAAATGTGGAGATAACCACACCCTTGAAAGCTTTGCACAAGGACTCAAGATTTAGTTCCAAGTTCCCTTCACCGCCAAACATAACTAATAAAAGCTTAGTATCGCTTTCTAAATCATAGTTCTTGCGTATGTCGGCATACTTTGTTTTCTTGCGGGCAAGCACACCACATTGTTCAATATTTGGCAAAGCTGCAACGCTTTCGTTGGCAGTAAAAGGCAAGCGGAAGCTATAACTGAGGCTTTGGTATAAAGACCAGATT
>Ga0172377_10001226_pt1 | contig 25542 bp, 24 predicted proteins | sample Pumphouse3metaG_FD_119749 | JGI IMG/M metagenome (GOLD analysis project Ga0172377, IMG submission 119749) | Leachate microbial communities from a municipal landfill in Southern Ontario, Canada - Pumphouse #3 metaG | ecosystem: Engineered > Solid waste > Landfill > Unclassified | place: Canada... | reverse complement strand
TCTCCTGGTGTTGCTTATCCTTGTGAAGAGATTCAGAAAAATCCTGAATTAGCTTTTGAATATACATCTAAGAGAAATCTTGTTGCGGTTATTTCAAATGGTACAGCAGTTCTTGGACTTGGTAATATTGGAGCAATTGCTTCAAAACCAGTTATGGAAGGTAAATCTGTATTATTTAAAAAATTTGCTGCTGTTGATTCTTTTGATATAGAAGTTGATGAAACAGATATTGATAAATTTTGTGAAGTTGTAAAAGCTATTTCTCCTACTTTTGGTGGAATTAATCTTGAAGATATAAAAGCACCTGAATGTTTTGAAATTGAAAAAAGATTAGTTGAAGAGTTAAATATTCCTGTTATGCATGATGACCAACATGGTACGGCTATTATTACAAGTGCTGCACTTATCAATGCAAGTGAAATGATGGGAGAAAAATTAGAAGATATGAAAGTAGTTGTTGTAGGGGCGGGGGCTTCAGCAATTGCTTGTTCAACAATGTATAAAGAACTTGGAGTAAAAAACTTAATTATGTGTGATTCAAAAGGTGTAATTCACAAAGGAAGAACTGATTTAAACAAATATAAAAAAGAGTTTATTACACAAACTGATATAACGACAATGGAAGAGGCGTTTAAAAATGCCGATATGGTTTTAGGATTATCAAGACCAGGAACATTTACAGTAGAACATATAAAACTTATGAATGATGAACCAATTATCTTTACTTTAGCAAATCCAACTCCAGAACTTTTCCCAGAAGAGGTAAAATCTGTAAAACCAAAAGCTATAATAGGAACAGGACGTTCAGATTATCCTAATCAAGTAAATAATGTTTTAGGTTTCCCTTTTATTTTCAGAGGTGCACTTGATGTTCAAGCAAGAAAAATAAATATGCATATGAAAAAAGCAGCTGCTTATGCTATTGCAAATCTTGCAAAAGAACCAATTACAGACCAATTAAAAGCTTCATTTGGTAATTTAACTTATGGAAGAGAGTATATTATTCCTATTCCTTTTGATAAAAGACTGATGGTTGAAGTATCAAGTGCTGTTGCTTTAGGTGCTGTTGAATCAGGAGTAGCTAGAATAAAAAATTTTGATTTAGAAAAATATAGAGAAAAACTAGCTTCTATGCTATAACTTAAAATTATCTATTAATTTATAAAATGGTATTATTCAAGCTTTAAAAATTTAAGCTTGAATAGTCATAGGATAAATATGGAAGAGTATATACTGTTAATTGATACAGAAGATGCAAAAGGATTAGTTTATAATATCTCAAAAGTTCTTTTTGCAAACCACTTAAATATAGAGCAAAATGCTGAATATGTTGACCCTGAAACAAAAAAGTTTTTTATGAGAAGTATAATATCAGGGAAAGTTTTAAAAAATATTTTATTAAAAGAGTTACAAGAAGTTTTACCAAAAGGTGCTTCAATTAAATTAAACAAAAAAGAGAAAAAAGATGTTGTTATTTTAGCAACAAAAGAGTCTCATGTTTTAGGCGATTTATTGATTCGTTATATTGCAGGAGAATTAAATGCAAATATCAAAGCAGTTATTGCAAATCATGAATATTTAAAAGATTTAGTAGAAAAGTTTAATATTCCTTTTACATGTATTAGCGCTGAAGGTCTTAGTAGAGAAGAACACGAAGATAAAATGATTGCAAAAATTTCTGAATATGAACCAGAACTTATCGTTCTTGCAAAATATATGAGAATTTTAACTCCAAAATTTGTAGAAGCATTCCCTAAAAAAGTTTTAAATATTCATCACTCATTTTTACCAGCATTTATTGGAGCAAATCCATATAAACAAGCTCATGAAAGAGGAGTTAAAATCATAGGAGCAACTGCACATTATGTAACTGATGATTTAGATGAAGGTCCGATTATTTTTCAAGATGTAGTAAGAGTTGATCATAGTTATTCTTGGGAAGATATGCGAAATGCAGGAAGAAATGTAGAAAAAATCGTATTATCAAATGCTTTTGAATTACTTTTAAATGATAGAGTATTTGTTCATGGAAACAAAACGGTAATTTTATAATGTTTAATATAGTTTTATTAGAACCACGAATACCTGGAAATGTTGGAACAATTGGAAGACTTTGTTTTGCTATGAATTGTACTTTACATCTTATTAAACCTTATGGTTTTGGTGAGATTACTGAAAAAGAAGTACGTCGCGCAGGACTTGATTATTGGTATGATTTAGATGTTAGAGAATATGAAAATATTGAAGATTTTTGGTTGAAAAATCCTTTTAATGATAGACATTTTTTAGCAACTACTAAAACAAAACAAGTATATTTTGATGCCGAATATAAAGTTGGTGATTATATATATTTTGGTAGAGAAGATGCTGGACTTCCTGTTTCTTTATTAGAAAAAAGTCCTAACACTTGTATTACAATTCCCATGACAAATGAAGCAAGAAGTTTGAATATTGCAAATTCAGTATCAATCATAGCTTACGAAGCTTTAAGACAAAACTTTAAAGATTTTAAATAAGTTTATTACTTTTTTCAATAAGTTTTATTACTGCTTCAAGTTCTTTTTGAAGTTTTTCTTTTTCTGAATCTTTTTTAGCTTCTTTAATCTCTTTTTTTATTTTTGCTTTTTTTAGAGATAATTTTTCAATTATCTCTTTAACTTTTTCTTGTTTAGATTCATCTAAACTCTCTTCTTTTAGATATTTTTTGATTTTATTGATAATTTTATCTAGGTTCATTTTGTGTATCTCCTATTTCTTTTAAAAGATTATTATTTATAAATAATATGCTTGCCATTTCAACAAGTTTTTTCTGAATAGAATAAACAGTCGCACTATCATTTATAAGAGAAGTTGCCATTGTTGCTTTTATTTTATCTTCTCTAATTAAAGCATCAATCTTTCCTGTGTTTGAAAAATCATTTGCTTGAAGTGTTGATTTTATCACTTCTAATTGAGTAAGCTTTTCTAAGTCTGTTTCATTACTATCAAGCATATTAATATCTATTAAAATTGTTGCTAACTCTTTTCTTAATATATTATACTCTTCTTTAATATATTCATTTCGGCTTTTTAAATAAAAATTAACATTTTTTTGAATATCTCTTGTATCTTTTAGAACTTCAATAATCAATTTTGCACTTCTTTTTATATTTGCAACTTCTCTTTGTTGTGAACTTGACATATTTTCTTGAGCAAATGAAGAATATTTTATGATTTCACTATATAAGTTTTTTAAATTTGAATGATAAATTTCATCAATATTCGTATCGATTTTTGTAACTTCTTTAGAAATTTGTAAATCTAAATCTTCTTTTGTTTTTAGATTACTTGTATGAAGATTTAAAGCATGAAGCATAGCTTTTTGACAATTTTCATAAAGATTTATACTCTCTTTTCTAATAGAAACTATAGCTGTATCTGGAACATTTAAATTTGAATCTAAAAGATATTTTGGTTTTGATAAAGCTGATACTTTTTTCTTAATAAGTTTTTCTGATAATTTTACTATTTGATTCACAAATGGTGAAAGTATGATAATTCCAAGTAAACTAAAAATAGTATGAAATAGTGATAATTTCATTCCATAATTATTTTCACTAATTCCTAAATATGGAGCTAAGAAATCAACTAAATCTTTAAATTGATAAATAAATAGGGTAATTATAGTGGCTGTTATTATATTAAAAAGGAAATGTGCAAATGCAACTCTTTTACCATTTTCATTTGAAGCCAATGAAGCTAAAATAGCTGTAAAAGTTGTTCCTACATTAGCACCAATGGCTAAAGATAAAGCATTTATATAAATAATACTTCCAGCACTTAAAGCTGTGATAATAATAGCTAATGTTGCTGCACTTGATTGAATAATTACCGTTGCAACAGCTCCAATTAAAATGTAGATTATTATTCCAAGAGGTCCTTCCATAGCAAAAGAAGCTAAATCAATAGAATTTTTTAAAGTATCAAAACCATCTTTCATATATGAAATTCCAAGAAAAATAAATCCTAATCCTAAAAGAACATTTCCAATTCCCTTATATGTATTACTTTTTAAAAATCTTAAAACAACACCAAAAACTATCATAGGAAAAGCATAAGCTGAAATTTTTACATCAAATCCTAAACTTGAAACAATCCAAGCAGTAGTTGTACTTCCCAAATTTGAACCAAAGATTATTCCAATTCCTTGAACTAAAGTTAATAACTCAACAGATAAAAATGAGATAACAACTAAAGAGATAATAGAAGAACTTTGAACAATAGATGTTGATAAAAATCCAGTCAAAATAGAATAAAACAAATTACTTGTGAATTTTTGAAGTAATTTTTCTAAAATACCACCAGAAAGTTGTTTGAATCCTTCTTGCATAAAAAACATTCCAATCAAAAATATTGCGATTCCACTCAAGATTACAGTGAAGTTTTCTTGTGAAATTACAAAATATGCAAGAATAAGAAATCCAAAAGGTAAAAGTAAGTTTTTTGCCATTAAACATCCTAAAAATTATTTTTAAAACCTTTATTGTAGCAAATTAATATTAATATCTTTAGATTTACTATAATTTATAGATAATATAATATTTTGAACTCTTTTTTTCCCTTGTTTGTAAAAATTATCAACTATTTAACAAAAAATAAATATAATAAATATAGCTGTTAAGTAAGGATTATTTTTGTATAAAATTTTAGTTTTAGAAGATGATGAACTTTTTTCCTCAACACTTGAAGATTTTTTAAGTGATGAAGGTTTTATTGTCGATATTGCAAGTGATGGTGAAGAGTGTTTAAGTCTAAATTATGAAAAAAACTATGATTTATATATTTTTGATATAAATGTTCCAAAAATAAATGGTCTTGATTTATTATTAAATTTACGAAAAAGTGAAGATAACACCCCAACTATATTTTTGACTTCATATAAAGATAAAGATACTTTACATGATGCTTTTTTAAAAGGTTGCGATGATTATTTGAAAAAGCCAGCTGATTTAGATGAGTTACTTTTACGAATAAAAGCTTTATTGAAAAGAAATAAAAAACAATTTGATATTATAAAGTTATCAGATAATTTAACTTTTAATCCTTTGAATAAAAGAGTTTATGAAAATGGAATTGATTTAAATCTTCCAGTAAAAGTTTTAGAATTATTTGAATTATTCATAGAAAATAGAGGAGAAATAGTTACAAAAGAGATGATTATTTCAAAACTTTGGGCTACAAGTGAAGGTTATAGTGAAGGTTCAATTAGAGTTTATATAAATCAAATCAAAAAACTTTTTGAAAATAAAGATTCAATTTCAAATATAAAAGGTATAGGATATAAAATTGAATTCTAAAAAAAGAGATTTTTTAATCTCAATATCTATAATCTTTACTTTTTGTTTAGTAATTATTTTGTATTTAAACTATTTTTTTATCTCTAAATTTGGTCTAAATCAAGATAATTTTATATATATAATTGTTCCTTTAATAATTTTAGGTTTATCTATATTTCTAAGTTTTTCAATCTCTATTTTAAAACCATTGTTTAAAAGTGATGAGAAATTAGAACTTAGTATTAAAGAGACTATTCATGAACTAAATATTCCAGTTTCAACTATAAAAATGAATACTCAACTTTTAGAAAAAACAATTACAGATGAAAAGAGTTTAAAAAGATTAGAACGAATAAAACAAGCTAGTAATAATCTTTTAAAATTATATGAGAATATGGAATATAATATAAAAAAAGAGATTGATAAAATAGATAAACAAGAGTTTTTTTTAGATGAGATTATAAATACTTCTATTGAAAAATTTGATGATATAAAAAATGATACAAAAATTTTTGTAAATATACCAAATATAAAAGTTAAAAGCGATATGAATGGTTTTTTAAAAACTATTGATAATCTTATTTCAAATGCAATAAAATACAATATTAAAGAAAATCCAATAGTAGAAATTAGCTATAAAAACTCAATTTTATCAATTTATAATTCTGGTGAAAAAATTGACACTAAAAATCTTTTTATAGTTTTTGATAAATATTTCCAAGAAAATCCTTCTCATGATGGTTTTGGTTTAGGACTTGCTATGGTAAAAGAATTTTGTGATAAAAATAAAATTTTGATAAATATTGAAACTTTAGAGTCTGGAAATAAGTTCAATCTAAATTTGAAAAATATAATTATTTAAAAGCTTTGCTTTAAAATAAATTATTATATTATAGATGTAATTTTAAATTAAAAAAAGGAAATTCAATGGAACCAAGTATTGTATTTGCTATTGCAATAATATTTTTTGTTTTGATTATTATTGTAAAAGGTGTAAAAATTGTTCCACAATCAGATTTATACTTAATTGAAAGATTAGGAAAGTTTCATAAAGTTCTGCATGGTGGTTTTCATATTATTATTCCAATTATTGATAGAGTAAGAGCAGTTCTTACTTCAAGAGAACAATTAGTTGATATAGAAAAACAATCAGTTATTACACGAGATAATGTAAATATTTCTATTGATGGAATAGTTTTTTGTAAAGTTGATGATGCAATGCAAGCAACTTATAATGTAGTTGATTTTAAAAATGCAATTGCAAATCTTGCAATGACAACTTTAAGAGCTGAAATTGGTGGAATGGATTTAGATGATACTTTATCAAATAGAGAAACACTTAATGCAAAATTACAAAATGAATTAGGAAGTGCTGCAACAAACTGGGGAATCAAAGTAACTAGAGTTGAAATTTCTGATATTTCAGTTCCTGCTGAAATTGAAAGAGCTATGAATATGCAAATGGAAGCAGAAAGAGAAAAAAGAGCCATTGAAACAAAAGCACGAGCAGATAAAGAAGCAGTGATTAGAAAAGCAGAAGCATTTAAACAAGAAGAAGTTTTAAAAGCGGAAGCAATCGAAAGAATGGCTGATGCAAAAAGATATGAACAAGAACAAATGGCAGCAGGGCAACAAGAAGCTATGAGATTGATTAATATTTCAATGGTGGAAAATGAAAAAGCAGCAGAATTTTTACTAGCAAAAGATAGAATTGCAGCCTTTAGAGCATTGGCTGAAAGTAACTCAACTGATAAAATGATTTTACCTTATGAAGTTTCTCAAATGATAGGTTCAACATCTGTTTTAGGAGATGCTTTTTTCAAAGGTGTAAGTAATGGAGTTACAAATAATGCTTAGTGCTGTTGATCCATATATATTATTAGCAATAGGTGTAGCTTTGATAGCTTTAGAAGCTTTAATAGTTTCATTTATTCTTATTTGGTTTGGAATAGGTTTTATTATAGTTGCTTTAATTAGTTATTTTTTTATATTTTCAGGAGCTGTTTGGCAATTAGCTATTGTTTCCTTGATTTCATTATTTTTAATATTGATTTTAAGAAAAAAAGTTTTAGAAAAATTTTTAAAATCAAAAATGGAAATATCAGATGATTTTTTTAATGAAAAAGGAATAGGTGAGATAAAAAATTCAAAAGTTTTTTATAAAGGGACTTATTGGGAAATAGATTCAAAACTTGATGAGAAAGAGTTTAAAGAAGGTGAAAAAGTTGTAGTTCTAAAAACTTCTAGAAATAGTGCAACTATTGAAAAAAAGTAGAGAGATATTCTCTACTTTCCTCTAGATTATACGACATGACATAAAAAACTTAATTTATTCAAAATTGGTAACTCTCCATCTGCATATTTTAATAATACTTCATCTATTTTAATTTTATTTGTACCAGAAAAATATACTTTTATACCATTATCTTTTAAATTTTGAAAAGTTTTTTCTCCTACATGAAAAGCAATAAGAATATTTACATTTTTATCTTTTAACCAACTTACTACTGCTTTTTTATCTTCTTGTTCATTTTTTAAAATCTCAATTTTATTATTATTTATAAAAGCAAAATATTTCGCTTTTCCAAATTTTTTTGATAAACCACTATTTTCTTCTTCATTATTTAACGGTATTGCAATCATTTAATCTCCTTTGTTGCATTTTTCATAGAAAACTTATATCCAAGATATATAACAATGGGCCAAAGACTTAACCAGATTAATTCACTAATATATTCCATAATTCATACTCATTTTTAATAATTGTGAGAATCAGAAGATTCTATTTCATCTTTTGTAATTTTTACTCTATCCATACTGTACCAAGCATAAGCTATATAAGCTAATACAAAAGGTACCATTAAAGAAACATAACTCATAGTCATAAGTGTATAATGACTTCCTGAACTGTTCATAATAGTTAAACTACTTTGCAAATCGGATATTGATGGATAGTATGATGTGTTATTAAAACCAACATTTAAAAGCACAGCCATAACAGTTAGAACTATTCCAATTCCACCTGTTTTTATGCAACACGTTTTTTTAAATGTAATTGTCACAAAAACTGCAACTATAACCATAATAACACCAATTAAAAACATACTTAAAACAATAGGCATTTCTATAAAATTTTGAAGATATTTGTATTCTTGTAAGAAAATAATACCATCGTTTTGCACTGCAAATCCATCTTTTGTAAGAATCCAAAATATAAATCCTAAAAAGAAAACTAAGAAAAAAATCATATTTATTTTTATAGAATAAACAGCTTTTTCTCTAATTTTTTCATAATTTATATTATTTATAAAATATAAAGCTCCACTTATTTTTGCTAAAAAAACAAGCGAAAAGCCAAGTAAGTAATTATAAGGATTAAGTAGTGCTTCTAAACCTCTTAATGAATTTTGCCAATCTACAAAGTTATTACTATCAACTATAAATTCACTTCCGCTAAAAAATGTACTAATTGCAACACCTAATAAAAATGTTCCAATATTTCCATTTATTTTTAAAAAATTTTCATAGGTTTTTTGTCCAAGAAAATTGTTTGGTTTTGTTCTATATTCATAACTAACAGCTTGAATAATAAAACAAAAAAGTATTGCTAACCACACCCAGTAAGCTCCACCAAAACTTGTTGAATAAAATAGTGGAAAAGCAGCAAATAATGCTCCACCAAATAGAACTAAAGTTGTAAAACCAAGTTCCCATTTTCTTCCTATACTATTTATTAACATAGTTTTCTCAGTTTCATTTTCACTTAATTTATCTATTAAGGTTTGTCCTCCTTGAACAAACATTATAAATACAAAAAGACCTCCTAATAAAGATATTATTATCCACCAATATTGTTGGAGTGTTAAAAGTTCAAGCGATCCAAAGCCCATATTAATGCTCCTTGTCTGGACCAATTTTGATTTGTTTGGTCATTATTTTGATTTCGGCTATAAGTAACAATGTAAAAAGTATTGCAAATATAAAAAAACTTATCATTACATTTGTAGTTGCAATTTTTGTAGCAGCAATTCCCACAGGCATTAAATCTTGTATAGCCCAAGGTTGTCTTCCAACTTCTGCAACAATCCATCCTGCTTCACTTGCAATATATCCTAAAGGTATAGTAAATAAAGTAGCTTTTAAAATAATTGGGTAATTCATAATATCTCTTTTAGTAGATAAGAATAGAACAATAATAAAAAGTAGGGTAAACCAACTTCCTAAAATTACCATTATATGAAATGAATAAAAATTTATTGAGATGGGAGGAATCACATCTTGTGGATTTTTTATATGTCCATAACCAAAATATTGCATATTTTCGTCCAAGATTTTTCTAGCTTCAATCATTTTTGATTCATCACTTGATTTTTTTGCCTCTTTATAGGTTTCTAAAGCCTCAACGGCCAACTTTCCCTTTAGCATTTTTTCTTGTGTACTTATAATTCCTTGATCTTCATTACCATAAATTAAATCTTTAATTCCAGGAACAAAAGCATTAATGTTATGATACCCCAAAAAAGATAAAGCGTAAGGTATTGTAAACTCAAAAATAAAAGTTTTTTCATCATTTTCTAAAGTTTTATTTGGATTTAAAATTCCAATTGCAACAATACCAGCATCTTTTTCACCCTCATAAAGTCCTTCCATAGCCGCTAACTTCATTGGTTGTTTAAGTGCAACTTGATGAGCTGATTCATCTCCACTTAAAATTAAGAATAAAGATGTAATCAATCCAAATGTAGCTCCAATAATCATAGATTTTTTTGCAAATAATATGTCTCTTTTTTTTAGTAAATACCAAGCACTAACACCTATTACAAAAAGTGAAGCTAAAACATAACCACTTGCAATAGTATGTAAAAATTTGCTTATGGCAACTGGTGAAAGTAGTACATCCCAAAAATTATTCATCTCATTTCTTACAGTATTTGGATTAAAAGTCATTCCAGTTGGATATTGCATCCATCCATTTGCCACAAGAATCCATAATGCAGATAGATTTGAACCAATTGCAACTAACCAAGTAGATATTAGGTGAAATTTCTTACTAACTTTATTCCAACCAAAAAACATAACTGCAAAAAATGTACTTTCCATAAAAAATGCTAAAATACCTTCAACAGCAAGAGGAGCTCCAAAAATATCTCCTACAAACCAAGAATAATTTGCCCAGTTTGTACCAAATTCAAATTCCATTATTATTCCTGTTGCAACTCCAATTGCAAAATTTATGGCAAATAATGTCATCCAAAATTTTGTAGTTTTTTTCCAAAACTCATCATTTGTTTTTACATAAATTGTTTCCATAATAGCAACAATAAAACCAAGACCAAGTGTCAAAGGAACAAAAATCCAATGATACATAGCAGTCAGTGCAAATTGAGCTCTAGACCAGTCAACTAAATGTTCTTCCATTTTGATTTCCTATTTAATTCTTTTTTGTTAGATTTTTATAAACAAAATCAACTTTTTCATCGTATGTTTTATATTCTGTATTTAATGATTTATCATGGATAAAATAATTAAGGAAAATAAGAATTACAAATAATTTTATAATTATAATTTTCCATAAAGTCTTTCCAATTGTCATACTTTTAAAACCATTAAGATAAAAATAATAAATATTTCTTATGTTAATCATATAATTTCCTCTTATTATTATCTTTATGAAATCATATCATTTTAAGATATAAGAGTCAATCAATCAGGAAAAATAAATTTTATTAAAATGTTAAATTTGTTATACTTCAAGCTTTAGAATCTAATTTTTAATAAAATAATAATATTTAAATGGATAAGGATTATGGAATATATTAGAGATATCTTTTTTGCTTTTTGCATATTTATAATTGGATATATGATTTTTAAATTTGATATTTTTAGAAAACTCTCAAAAAAAGGGGTAATAGAAAAAGATTTTAAAGGTTGTTATATTTTAAAGTATCCAAAACAAACAGAATTACATAATAAAGATAACATTTATAAAATTGATTTAGAAGAATTTTTTAGATTAAATCCCAAACTAAAAGGGAAAATCCCAGTTATAGAAAGACCTGAAATTGATTTTACAAAACCAAATGCAAAAAAAGAAGAAATTGAGGAACGTAGAAAAATAAGAGAAAAATACGGCATTAGTGATTTGGAAATAGAGTAAGAAAAACTTACTCTATTAATTATTTAATAACTTAAATTTTGATAGTCTTTATCTAATAATTTTTTTGCAACTTCAGCTGGTTTTGCCACACTTATACCTTCTAATAAAACTGTTTCATCTTTCGAAGCATTTGGTAAATAAAGAGGGCAAACTTCAACTTTAGCACCTTGTTTGATTAAAGCTTGTAACATCATTTTTGGTGATTTATCTTGAGGTTTTAAAATAGGACTTTCAATTCCTTTTACAGCTAAATCTCCTGCATCAGAACAAAGAGTCATATTTACTTCTTTTTTTTGTTTTAAAGTCATCATAGATAGAACCATTCCCATCATTTGAGTTTGCGCATCTTTTGATGTGATAACTACATTTAATCCTTTTGCTAAATTATCATTTGCAAAAAGAGAAGTTGATAAAACTAACGAAGATAATAAAATAGGTAAAGTTTTTTTCATATTATAAATCCTTATATAAAATTGTTTTAATATTATAATTAAAACTTATCTATTTTAAATAGTTTTAACTTATAATAAGATAAAAAAAGGAATTATTTTCCTCTTTTAAAAAGAAAACTTTTTGTAAAGTTTAAAGAAATAGATAATAGTTTTTATTTGAATGTAAATAAAAGGAATCATTAAAATAAAATAAGCCATAGAATATTTTGAAATAATTTCATTATATGTTAATCCAAAATTTATAAAAAACATACCAAACACAAAAAAAGCAACTCCAGGACAAATCAAAGCAAATGAAATTGCAGATTTTTCACCTGATTCTATATATTTTTCAAAGTATCCTATTTGTTTCATAACCATATATCCTAAAATACCAAATATAATTTGTAAAGATAAGATAACAGAAGTTAAAATAAATAAAGAAGTTCTTTCTACGGGTGAAGAATAGTGATGCTCTAATCCAAATGAGATTCTTATAAAAGCAATACCTAAAAGTGTTAAAATAGGAATAATTATCCAAATAGAAGGAGCTGCTTCAAGATTTAGCCCTTTTTCAAACATATTTTTGAAACCCAATGTTATTTTTATTAATATTAATAAAATTGATAAAGAGGCAAAAAATATTGAAAAGAATAATCCAATAGAATTTATAACTATATTATGGCTCATTGCTCCTGGTGCTGCAAATCCAACAGCAACCATTGCAAGGGCAAATATTGAAATCATTTGAGATAGGTTATTGTTTTTTGAAAAATCAAAATCACCTTTTGTTAAAAGTCTTGAAAAATACTCAAAAAATATTTTTAAAGCAAAATAACCAGTTGTTATAAAACCAAGTAGTGCAAAAGGAAATAAATATTCAACAAAACTCCAAAGACCAGGAACAAAAACTGCACCTAAAACAAAACAAACATTTATAGTCATTGTGTAAGTTAAAGGAAGAGTCATAAGAGTAATTTGTGCATTTGAATTTTTTAAATCTTCATAAGCTTTTGTTTTTTTATATAAATTATATTGTTTTGTATTCCAAAGCAATAATTTGAAATGAAAAAAAGCAAATGCAATAATAAATACTAATGAAAATGAGATTACAAAAGATAACCAATCTCCTTTTAATAAAGCTGGCATTATAAAATCATAAGTTGCCATTGGTGTGTTTGGATGTGGAACTAAAAACATTAGATACATAAAAAATGATACACTTAATCCACCTGCACCTAAAGCAGATAAAAAACAAGTCGGAGAGAATTTTTCTCTTAAAGTCATAAATAATCCTTAATAAATTTTTTTGTTATCTTACTTATTAATATATTAAAATATTATAAATAATATATAAGAAAAATTAATATATTAGAATTTAATTTATTCTTAGTATTATAATTATATATTATGATAAATTTATAAATTTATTTTATTTTTAAGGTCTAATTTATTTTAAATCATATACAATTCTTTTTATCAAAGGAAAAATATTATCCTTTATTTAAAAGGAGAAACTTATGGCTTGCGATACAGGTGCAAAACCAATAGAAGAAAAAGAAACAGTTTTAGAAAATGAAAATAATAATGAAATAAAAAAGGAAAAAAATATGAGTTCAAGTTTAGTTTTAAGAAGAGTTCCAGAATTCAAAATGGATGCTTATGATTCAAAAACAGGTCATTATACAACAGTTAGTAGTGAAGATTATAAAGGTAAATGGCACGTTGTTTGTTTTTATCCAGCAGATTTTACATTTGTTTGTCCAACTGAGATTGCAGCGATGAATGCAAAATATGATGAATTTCAAGAATTAGGAGTTGAAATTTTAGCTGTTTCAACTGATACAAAATTTTCTCATAAAAGATTTGTTGAAACTGAACCTTTATTAAAAGGATTAAAACTTACAATTGGAGCTGATTCAACTGGAAATGTAAGTAGGGCATTTGGTGTAATGATTGAAGAAGAGGGACAAGCTTTAAGAGGAAGATTTTTAATCAATCCTGATGGTGTTGTTGTAGCTCAAGAAGTTCAAGCTCCAATGGTTGGAAGAAATGTAAATGAATTTTTAAGACAAGTAAAAGCTTGGCAACATGCATCTAAAACAGGTGAAGTTTGTCCAGCTGGTTGGGTTCCTGGTAAAAAAACACTTCCAGTTAATACAGATGTTGAACAAATGACAGGAAGAGTTGGTGATTATATTACTATTGAAGAAATTTTAGCCTAGTTTTTTTCTTATCCCAAGATTTTTCTTGGGATAATCACCTTTTTATTACAAATCTAACAAAAAATTAACAGAAAGTTAACAGAGTAGTTCTATCATTTCAAAAACTTATTTAAGGACTGAAATGAGACTAAAATACTCTATATTTGCACTAATTGCATTAAATGCAAATCTTTTATCAAATGAAACAATAAAACTAGAACAGATGTCAGTAACTGCTACAAAAGTTGAAAAAGCAACAAAAGAAGTAAGTGAAAGTATTGCTGTTGTAGATGAAAAAACAATCAAAGATAAAAATATCTTAAATATTCAAGATGCTTTACAAAATATTCCAGGTGTGATTGCTGAATCTTCATCAAATTCTCCTAGTCCAAGACTAATTATAAGAGGTGCTGGATTAAAAGCTAGATATGGGGTAAGAGAAATCATGGTTATGAAAGATGGTGTTCCTATGACAGATCCAGATTCTTTTACTAGATTTGATTTTATTGATATGCAAGATGTTTCAAGTATTGAAGTTCAAAAAGGACCAGGGTCTATAAATGCTGTTAATTCAACAGGTGGAGTTATTCAATTAATTACAAAATCAGTTTTTGATGAAGATAAAAATAGTTTCAAAGTTGGAGTTGGTGATGAAAATCAAAGAAATGTAAATCTTAAATTAAGAGGTGCAATAGATGAAAATGATTTTGCTTCATTTACATTTAGTTCACGAAAAATCGATAACTCTTGGAGAGATAACAATGAGTTTGATACTACACAAGCAACTTTAAAATATGGTCATATTTTTGATGATGACTCAACAATCGAAAATGAACTTTCATATACAGAGTCAAATTTAGAACTTCCAGCTTCTATGACAAAAGAAGAGTTTGAGATTTTTAAACAAACAGGAAAACAACATGATACTTCAAGTCAATGGCAAAATAGTGCAAGGGATTCGAAAATCTTTTCATTAAATAGTAAATATGAAAAAGAAGTAGGAAATATCACATATAAACCAAGATTTTATTTTAACTCTTGGGAACATTTCCATCCTGTAACTGGTCTTATAAATGATGCTGATGACAATAAAGTATTTGGTACAGATTTAGAGTTTAATGCAGCTCATAAACTATTTGAAAAAGATGCAATGCTTGTTGGTGGATTGACATTTAAAATGGACAAAACAAATGATGCTAAAAAATATGAATATGCAGATGTTATAACTAATACTGTAACAACAGGTTGGGGTGCAAATAAAACAACAGTTGATCAAATAGTAAAAACTTTATCAAATAATAAAGGAGCCTTAGCTTCAACTGAAGATTCTCAAACTTTACTTTATGGTGCTTATTTAATGGAGAGTTTTAAAGCAACAGATAAATTAGGTTTTGATATTAGTACAAGAATTGATAAATTAAAATTTGATATAGATGGAAATGAAATTTCAACTTATGATTATTCAACAAAAAGTTATAAAGCTGGTATTGGTGAGTATTCAATAGATAATTCATTTACTCTATTTTCTGCAAAATTTGGTTCAAGTTATGCAATAACAGATAATACAAATATTTATGCATCAATTGCAACTGCAAATCAAGCTCCAACAACAAGTGAATTAGGAGAAAATGAAGATTTAGATAAATCTCAAAGTACAAACTATGAAATTGGATTAAAAACAAGAACTGATAAATTAGCTTATGATTTAGCACTTTTCCAGAATTTTGTAGATGATGAGATTATACAAATCAAAGATGCAAATGGAAATTCTATCTATGACAATGCAGGAAAAACAGATAAAAAAGGTTTAGAGTTTAATTTAGCTTATGATTTGACTTCAACTTTACAAGTTGGTGGAGCTTATGCTTATAGTAATTTTAAATTTGATACTTTTAATGAATCAGTTAGAGGAAGTTTAGTTTCAAGAGATGGAAACTATATGCCATATATTCCAAAAAATCAATACTCACTATTTGCAGCTTATAATCTAGCAAATGGATTTAAAACAAGAGTAACTGCAAGAACTTATGGAAGTTATTATATGGATAATGCAAATACACAAAAATATGAAGGTTATGATTTAATTACAGATTTTATGATTGGGTATGAAAAAAGTAATCACAATATTCAGTTAAATATCAATAACTTATTTGATAAATATTACGCTTCAGAAGCTTCAAAAGATGTTTATGGGATTGAGTCATATAAAGCTGCAAGTCCTAGAATGACAATGCTTACATATACATATAAATTTTAGGAAATAATTATGGTAAATTTTGTAAAAAGAGATAAAAATGATATTTTTGGAATGCCTATTTTAAATATCATTTTTAAAAATAGAGTTTTTCAAAGAATAATTCAGATTTTAGTTTTATTTTTATTTGCATATGCAATTTATATGGGATTTATTAATCCAACAAAAGAGGAAAATCTGTTTACTACTGGACTTTTTTGGGGATTGTTTTGGCCATTTTTTATGGTTACAACATTATCAACATTTGGAAGAATTTTTTGTGGAGTTTGTCCTCATGGATTTATTGGAAAATATATCACTAAAATTGGATTAAAAAGAAAAATTCCTCAAAATTTAGCAAATCCTTTTATTGGAGTTATTTTACTTTTTATTGGTTGGTGGGCTACATATTATATGTATCCGGAGTTTTTCAAAACACCTTATGCAACTGCACTTTTATTTTTTATTATGACTTTAGTTGCTGTAGTTTTTTATTATATTTATGATGAAATGGCATATTGTAAATATATTTGTCCTATTGGAACTATGACAAAAGCTTTCTCAAAAGTAGGATTTACAAAACTTGAAACTTACAAAGAACACTGTTCATCTTGTAAAACATTTGATTGTGCAACTGCTTGTAGTTATAACTTAAAACCATTTACTTTTGCAAAGAAAAATTCTATGGAAGATTGTACTTTATGTATGGATTGTAGCAGTGTCTGTGAAAGTGTAGCTTTTAAATTTAAAAAACCTTCAAGCACATTATTTGATAAGTTTAAAACATCAAAAGCAGAAGTTTGGGCTTTGATTTTTATAACAGCAGCTATTAGTATAACTATGGGATTTCATCACGCACTTGGAAGAAGTGCGATAGTTGAAGAGTTTTTTTGGACTAAAACAGCAAGATATTTTGAAACATTTATAAATTTTGGCACTATTGATACAGTTGGACTTTTTGCATTTTTATATGCAGTGTTAATTTCAATAGTTTTAAGTGTTGGAGGAATGTTTATTGCTTCAAAGATTTTAAAAGTTAATTTTCAAACTACATTTTACACTTTAGGATATGCTTTTGCTCCACTATTTATAATAGGTGGATTATCACATATTGGAGAATTTTTCTTTTATTCTTATGCTTCAAATATAGTAAATGGGTTTAATCAAGCTTTTTATTTAGGATTTGAAACTATGCAACCACTTGCAAGTAGAAAAGATGACTGGGTTCATATTTTTAAAGTTTTTAATCATATAGGTTATATTTGGGCTTTTGTGTTGATGATAGCAAGATTTAAACTAATAGAGAGCAAAACTATTTTAAAAGTTTTTGCTTTTCCTTTTGCATCTGCACTTATAATTTTTTATATGAGTCTAAATTTTTATACGGGTTATGTATTTAAAACTTATGGTGCAAATATAGGACACAATCATAAAAATCATCAAATGAGCATGGAGAATAAATGAATATCGAAGTTTTAAAAAATCTTATAGATTATGGAGTTATTGCTCTTTTACTTTTTATGAGTTTTATCTCATTTTGGTTTTTTGTTGAAAGAATAATCTTTTATAAAAAGTTAGATGTAAAAAGTTTTAAAAATAAAAAGGCTTTAGATATTGCTTTGACAAGACACCTAACAATCATAGGAACAATAGCTTCAAATTCACCTTATATTGGATTACTTGGAACAGTGTTGGCTATTATGCTTACATTTTTTACTATGGGAAATGGTGACATTGATGCAGCAAAAATCATGAGTTCATTAGCACTTGCTTTAAAAGCAACTGCTATTGGACTTGTAGTTGCTATTAGTTCTCAGATTTTTTACAATATCTTAGGACGTTATGCAGAAGTTTTGGAAAGTCATTATGAAACTGAAGAAATATGATTCAATAAATGTAATACCATTTATTGATGTATTACTTGTTTTATTAACTATTGTTTTAATGACATCAACTTTCATTACAAAAGGAATAATTCCTATATCTCTTCCCAAAGCTGTAAATGCTGAAAATTTAAAAGTAAATAAAGAGATAATAATAGTTATAAAAGAGGATGGAACTCTATTTTGTAATAATAATATAGAGGGTTTAAAGAATATAGAAGAACATATTTTACAATTTTCTAAAGATACACCAATTCATATAAATAGTGATAAAAACTCAAAATTTGAGATTTTTGTATCTGTTTTAGATATGTTAAAAAGATACGAATATTCAAATATTTCAATAGTGACTAAGAAATGAAAAGATATTTTAATTCTTTTATTATTGCATTAGTTTTTTATAGTTTTTTTGCTTTTGGAATTTTCTATTTTTTTATAGATAAAAAGATAATTACAAAAGATTCTCAAGTAGTTCAAAAAATATCTTTAAATCATATTGAGTTAAAACCTGAGCCAGTTGTTAATCAAATAAAAGAAGAAAAGATTATACAAGAAGAAAAAAAAGAGCAAATTAAAGAAGAAATAAAACCAGAACCAATAGAAAAAGTAGTTAAAAAAGAAGAAAAGAAAAAGGTTCAAAAAAAGCCAAAAGAGAAAAAAATAGAAAAAGAAAAAGTAGTTAAAAAACAGGAAATAAAAGAGCAAAAAAATTCTACAAAAGAAGAAAATGTAAAAGAAAATATAGTAAATAATAATATACAAAAAGAAACTAAAGAATTATCAGCTACAAAACCAGTAGTTGATGAAAAAAAAGAGTATTTAGAAAAACATTTAGCACTTATTAGAAATTTGATAAATCAAAATGTAAAATATCCTTTGAAAGCTAGAAAATTATCTATTCAAGGAGTTGTAACAGTAAGATTTAAAATCAATGAAAATGGTACAGTTGAAAATATTATCATAGTTGATGGACATAAATTTTTACAAAATGCAACAATTGAAGCTATACAAGAGGCTTCAAGAAATTTTCCTAAAACAAATAAAAGTATAGAAATTCAAATTCCAATAGAGTATAAGTTAATCTAAAAAAGTCATTTGTGAGTAATTTGTTTGTTATAATCTTTTAATAATTTTTAAAAAAGAAAGATTTAACTTTGAAAATACTACATTTTAGCGATACACATCTAGGTTTTAATGACCTTGATATTATAAATGAAAACAATATAAACCAAAGAGAAGCAGATTTTTATGATGCTTTTTCTCAAGTAGTTGAACAAATAAAACTAATCAAACCAGATTACATAATCCATACTGGCGATTTGTTTCATAGAGCAAGTCCAAGTAATAGAGCTATTACTTATGCACTTGAAAAGTTCAATGAAATAAATGCTTTAAATATTCCATTTATTTTAATAGCTGGAAATCACTCAACACCACGAACAAATCTTAGTTCTCCTATTTTAAAGATATTTGAAAACTTTAAAAATATCTATGTTTCATATAATCAAGAGTATAAAAAAATAGAGTTTGAAGATGTAGTATTTCATACTTTGCCACATATGAATGATGAAAATATTGCATGTGAGCAAATAAACTTTTGTGAAGCAAATATAGATGAAAACAAAAAAAATATTATGATGATGCACTGTTCAGTTGGTGCTTGGTATTTGATGAGTGAGTTTGGAGAATGGGTATATCCATCAAATAAAGAGTATATATTTGAAAAGATGGATTATGTGGCTCTTGGGCATTGGCATGGTTTTGGAAAAGTTGGAAAGTATGAAAATGTTTATTATAGTGGAAGTAGTGAGAGAACAAGTCTAAATGATAAACGAAACTCAAAAGGTTTTATCGTTGCAACTTTAGAAGAGAGTTTAACTATAGAGTATAAAGAGATAAACATAAGAGCTATACGACAAAAAGAGATAGATTGTGAAGATTTTGAAGTTTCAATACAAGCTTTAGATACAAGTGATTGCCAAAATGCAATAGTAGAAGTAAAACTAACAAATCTTACACCATTAGGCTCAATAGATATTCAAAACAAACAAATCAAAGAGTTATTTCCAACAGCATTAAGTGTTAGTATAAAAAGAGAGTTTAAAAAAGATACTACCTCATCAAATATTGATAATCTTGAAGCTATATCACTTGAAGAGTATTTTTTAGAGCATATAAAAGAGAGTTGTAATGACCTAGAGTATGAAAGACTAAAACAAAAAACACAAGAACTATTTTCTAAGTATGAAGAGGTGAGTTATGATACTAACTAAACTAAAACTAGAAAACTTTAAAAAGTATAGTTCATTTGAAATCTCTTTTGATTTAGGACTTATAGGAATTATAGGGAAAAATGGTAGTGGAAAATCTACTATTTTTGAAGCTATCTTATTTGCTTTATATGGAGAACTAAGAAACAAAGGTGATAAAGAAGTAGTAAGAAATGCAAATGCAACTTCAAAAGACATAGTTAGTGTTGAACTAGAGTTTGAAATAGGTGAGAGTATATATAAAATCATTAGAGAGTTTAGAGGAAAGACTCTAAGTGCAAATGCAAAACTATATAAAAACGAAGAACTTATAACAACAGGTGCAAAAGAAGTAACTACAACTATCTCGAATCTAACAAAGATGAGTAAAGATGCTTTTATGCATACTTTATTTGCTAGTCAAAAAGAACTTACAAGTTTAAGTAATAGTAAACCAGAAGATAGAAAAAAGATGATTAGAAAACTTCTTGGTCTTGAAAAGATAGATTTTGTAGAAAAAGAGCTAATAGAAAAGAGTAGGGAATTAAAAAGAGAAATAGATGCTTTTAAAGAAGTATTACTAAGTAGTGAAGATATAACTATAAAAAAAGAAAACATAGTTGAACAAACATCTCAAAAAGAAGAGTTTTTAAAAGAGATAGATAAACAAAGTTTAGTTTTAGAGGAGTTAAATAAAAAAGTTTCTACTATAAAACAAGAGTTAGAACAACTAACAAAAACAAAAGAGCAAAAGCAAAGCCTAAAAGCTAGATGTGAACTTTTAACAAATACAATCAACTCTCACCAAAAAGCACAAGAGAAACTACAAAATGAACTAAATACTCTATATACAAAACAAGAAGAGTTAAAAGGTTTACAAACTATAAAGCAAGAGTATATAACTCTACATGAAACTTTAAAAGAGCAAGATAAACTAAAAGAGTATAGTTTAAGAAAAGATGGATTACTTTTAGAGCAAAAAGAGTTAAGAGAACAATACACAAAAGCAAAGGATAGTATAAAAGTATTAGAGTTTGAAACAAAAGAGCATTTAGAGTTAGTAGAAAAAGAAAAAGAGTTAGATAAGAGTATAGAGAAGTATAAACAACTCTTAACAAATAAAGAGTTAGATGAAAAAAGAGTAGTACAAGAAATAGCAGGTGAAGAGAAACTAATAGCTGATATAAAAAAGAAAATAGAAAATATTACAACATTAGGAAAAGAATCAAACTGTCCAACTTGTACAAGACCACTTTTAGATGAGTATGATAGTGTTATATTCTCACTAGAGCAAATAGTAACAAATACACAAAATACAAAGATAGATACTGCAAAAGAACAACTAGCAAATATAAAAGATGAAAAAGAAAAACTAGAAGAACAACAAAAAGCATATATAAAAGAGCATTTTGAAATCTCTAAAAAGATAAATCTAATAGAAAATAAAAAAAGAGATTTATTAGCCCTAAAAGAGCATTTTGAAAAAGTGACACAAAAGGGAGTAAAAAATAAAGAGGAGTTAAGTAAACTTGAAATCTATAGTTATGATAAGAACTTACATGAAGAACTACTTTTAAAACAAAAAGAGTTAAAAACTAAGTATGAGTATATACTCTCACTTGAAACAATGTTAAAAAGAGTTGATACTATAAAAGAGGAGTTACAAACTTCAATACATAATCAGGATAAATATAATCTAGAACTTCTACAAAAAGATTTAGAGTATAAAGCTATAGACTATGATGAGGTAAAACATCAAGAAAAATCAAAAGAGTTTGATGAGGTACAAAAACAAAAAGATAGTCTAATAAGTCTAATAAATGATTTAAAAGTAAAAATAGCAACTATACAAGGGCAAATCAAAACTATACAAGAGAGTTTATCAAACAATGAAACTCAACTAAAAAAAGTACAAACAAAAAAAGATGACCTAAATGACTATGAAAAAATCAAAATAAATCTAGCAGAGTTTAAAACAAAACTAAACTCAAAAGTAGCTCCAAGAATCTCTGATATTGCTTCAAATATGTTTGCACAAATCACAAAAGGAAAATATCAACATATAGAGGTTTCAAATGAATTTGACTTTTATATCTATGATGAAGGTAAAAAGTATCCAATAGAACGATTTAGTGGTGGAGAAATAGACCTTGCAAACTTAGTTTTAAGAATCGCTATTTCAAAAACTTTGAGTGAACTAAGCGGTGCAAATAGTGTAGAGTTTTTGGCTTTTGATGAAGTTTTTGGAAGTCAAGATGATACGAGAAGAATGGAAATACTTGAAGCCTTTCATACAATCAAAGAACAATATAGACAAATATTTTTAATCAGCCATGAAATGGAGATAAAAGAGATGTTTGAGCGGGTTGTGGAAGTTTAGGAAATAATTAGAATAAAAGGATATATTTATGAATAAATATGAAAGTTAAAGTTATGATTAAAAAAAATATAAGTATAAAAATAAAAAAACATTGATTAAAAAGGTAGAACATGGGAACATATGAATTAGACAGATTAAATAATAATGAATTTGAACATTTGGTTCAATCTCTTTCAACAAAAATATTTGATTATAAAAATATTGTATTTGGAAGTGGACCTGATGGAGCGAGAGAAGCAACTTTTGAGGGAAATTGTATCATTAATGAAGAGACTACAAAAGGTTATCATGTTATTCAGGCTAAGTTTAAAGAATGTTCATGTCCTAAGGATAATTTAGATTGGAAATGGGCTGAAAATGAATTTAAGAAAGAAATGGAAAAATTTGAAAATAAAGATAGAGATTTAAAAACTCCTGACGTTTATCTTTTTTTTACAAATATAAGATTTACTTCAGTAAGCAAGACAGGAGGAAGAGATAAAATTGAAAAGTTTAAACAAACTTATGTTCATTTAATTCCAGATATTAAAATATATGGTTACGATGAAATTTGTAAGTTTTTAGATAATAATAGGGATGTTGCAACATCATATGCTAGTTTTATTTTATCTGGTGATATTTTACAAGAATTGTATAAATCAATACAAATCAATGAGAAAAAAGATCAAAATATTTTATATAGATTTTTAAACAAAGAATTTGAAGAAGATTTATATTCAAAATTAGAACAAGCAAATGAATTAACAGATAAAAAAATTAACTTAGATAAAGTATTTGTTGATTTAAGTATTAGTAAAGATAGTCTATTTGAAGATGATAGTCAAAAATTTGTTCAATATTGTATTGATACTGGTAATAAAATTTGGAAAAATAATCAATATAAAATGGTTTTTATAGGTGGACCAGGACAAGGTAAGTCAACTGTAACTCAGTTTTTAACTCAAATATATCGAGTTCATTTTTTAAAGAATTTTAACAAAAAGTTGTCAGATAATAGTAGAAATTTTTTAGATCAAAATATGAATCTTGATACACATCCTAAATGTTATCGGTTTCCAATTAGAATTATATTAAGTGATTATTCAGAATGGTTAAATAATCAAAAAAAAGATGCTTTATCATTTTCTATACTTTCTTATATTCAATATAGAATTGAGTATCGAGCAGATGAAAAATTTAGTGAATTTGGTAATTTTAGGATTTTTTTAGAAAAATTATCATTTTTATTTATATTTGATGGTTTAGATGAAGTTCCATCTACTTCAAATAGAGGAGAAGTAATTGCTGAAATTGATAATTTTATAAATAATGAATTAAAAACAATTTGTTGTGATGCAATAATTATTGCAACTACAAGACCTCAAGGTTATTCTCATGAATTTAATGAATCAAATTTTGAACATTTTAAACTTAATGATTTAGATGATGAAACTTGTTTAAAATATTTAGAAAATCTTCTTTATAATACTGTAAACTCAGAGGATGATAGAAATAGTCAATTAAAAATTTTAAAAGAAGCATTGAGTACAGAAGTAACTTCAAATATCATGAGAACACCTCTTCAAGCTACAATAATGGCTATCTTAGTAAAAAGTGGAGGTAAGCCATCAAAAGATAAGTTTTCACTTTTTAATGATTATTATCAAACGATGTTAAAAAGAGAAAAGCAGAAAAATGTTTTAAAAATAATTAGTGAACATGAAGATTATATTAATGAAATACATTATTTATTGGGTAATAACTTACAACTTTCTTCTCAAAGTCAAGAAAATTCTTCTTCATATATTGAAATAAGTAGTTTTCAAGATTTGATAGAAGATTATTTTACCAAGCAAGAGATAGAAGAAATAGATAAGAAAAAGTATACACTTGAGATTATGGAAGCAATAACAGATAGATTGGTATTTATAACAGAAAACCAAGATAATAAAATTGGATTTGCAATACGTTCAACACAAGAATATTTTTCTGCGATGTATAATGTACATAATAAGAGTGATCAAGAAGTTACAAAAAATATAAAAGTTATTTCAGAAAGTATTTATTGGAGAAATATATTTATATTTATGATCGGGTATATAGCGAAAAATAAAGATTATTTATTAGACTCTTTAGATTCATATTTAGGAGAATTAAATGGTTCAGATATTGATTTTAAAGAGGTTTCATTAAGTAAATCTTCTAAATATGGAGCTTTGTTATCTCTTGAGATATTATCTGAATCAATACTTTCAAATCGGCCAAAACAAGAAAATAAATTTATAAAACATTTACAAGAATTGACCAATATAATTGCACCTGATAATATAAAACATTTACTACAAAAATTAAGATTTAAAATTATTGACAATGGAATGACAGATATTTTACAAAAGGGTTTACAGTCAAGTTTATTAGCTAATAGACTGAGTAGTTGGAATATTCTTGCTATATTATCGGAAAATAATAAGGATTTACTTCCAAAATTTTATAATTATTGGCCAATTGATGAAAAAGAAGAGTTATATTGTTTAAATTTATTTGTTGATAATAGTGTCTTTAATGAATTTATTTTAGAGAAGTATTACAAATATTTTGATTGGAAATATGAGAAAAATCTTCCAAATATGTTTTTTGAGTTTGATTTTATTGAAGCATTAATAAAATCAGAAAGTTTACATTCAAATATTAAAGCAAAATATTTTTTAGCT
>Ga0172377_10001225_pt1 | contig 25546 bp, 23 predicted proteins | sample Pumphouse3metaG_FD_119749 | JGI IMG/M metagenome (GOLD analysis project Ga0172377, IMG submission 119749) | Leachate microbial communities from a municipal landfill in Southern Ontario, Canada - Pumphouse #3 metaG | ecosystem: Engineered > Solid waste > Landfill > Unclassified | place: Canada... | reverse complement strand
ATTAAAACATTTTGTGCAGCTACTACTGCTAGTAAAAATTACACAAAAGTTAATTACCCGCAAAAATGTGCTCTAGTCTTTGGGTCAGAAGCTTTTGGTTTAAGTGATTTTTGGTTAAATAATAAAGAAAATAATATTAAAATTCCCATGGTTTTAGGAATAGACTCTCTTAACGTTTCGGTATCGGTAGCAATAATATTATTTGAGGCATTAAGACAAAATAGTTAGTTTGACAAGAAGCTTCATTTTTATTACTATAAGACAAGAAAATTATGCGCCCATAGTTCAATGGATAGAACACCAGCCTTCTAAGCTGGTTATGGGGGTTCGATTCCCTCTGGGCGTACTATCAATTTATGGTGCCTATGGTGTAGAGGCAACACAGCAGGTTGTGGTCCTGTTATCTCGGGTTCGATTCCCGATAGGCACCCCACTAAGGAAAAGACGAGTCTAAAAGCTCGTTTTTTCTGTTATATAAGGGTAAAAATGAGGTTTGCCAACACACATTAATATAAATTGATTGACAAGATAGAATAAATATTGTAATATATTTTATTATAGAACATTAAAAATAACCAATTAAAATACACACATGGAAAGAAATGTAAAAAAACGAATGTTTTTGGAATCAGAGCTCTTAAACCAAATTTTAAGTGGCGAAAAAACACTTGGAGATTTAAATTGGTTTATTCAATTATCTGATTACGAAATTAAAAAAGCACAAAACAGGCCAGTTGACTTGTTTAAAAGCATGGAAGAACACTTTCATTATGTGGATCAACAAATTTTGAATTATTTAAATGAACAAAAATCCAAAACACATTTGTCAAAACATAAAAAATTGTTTTGGAAAAAAAATCCAAAAAGCATTTTAAAACAAAAAATGGTTACCATGAAAGATGCTTTGTGTATTGCCTTAGATTTTATAACAGAAAGAAATCTACTTGAAGTAGAAAAAGGCGCATCTTTTCTGATTCCATTTTCAAGAGAAGAAGAAAAAGGTGAAAACGAAGGTAAAATATTTTATTTTCACATTTTCAACAGCTCAGACTGGAGTAGGCCTAAAATAGAATTAGGAAAACAAACCAGAGAGGATTTTTCGAGGATTTATCTAAAAAGTGGTTCATATTTTTTGATAAATTCATAATTAAGAAAAGTTAACCTACTACATCCTAGACCCGCAACAACATCGCGGGTCTTTTTTATATCAATTTACTAAATATTCCATCAAAAAAGTTTTCCAAGTTTTGCGATTAGCCACCCCATTTGAAAAAGACGAGTCTAAGGGCTCGCTTTTTCTTTGATATAAGATAATTATTAAAGTTTGCAAAAAATAAATCAAATGATAATATTGTGTCATAAAGTATATTATCATTTTATGAAAAAAACCTTACTTTTATTTGTTATTCTAATATCATTAACATTATCTGCCTGTAGCATCTCTCAAAAAGCATCAATTAATTCCAATTTACAGGAATATAATTCACCTGTAATAGTTAGCAATGAAAATTCATTGGTAATTAAACAGAGAATCCCCGAAGGAACACAAGAAGGGGTGGTTAATGAAAATAAAATTATAAATTACCCACTGAACGAAGTTAGTGTTATTTTTAATAAAGAAATAAGTAAAGATAGTTTAACTGGAGAAAATTTTTATGCTCTTTGGGGTATAGAGGATAGAATTCCCGCCACCATCTATTATAATTCAGAAGAAAAAAAAGCTTCTTTAAAGTTTGATCAACCAATAATTTCTTCAGGCGACATAACAAGAATCACTGTTATTCTAAATAATATAAAATCAAAAGACGCGGTTATTGATAACTATTCTTATAATATTGATATTAAAAATTAGTTAAATATTCCATCAAAAAAGTTTGCCAAATTTTGCGATTAGTCACCCCATAAGAAAGTATATAAAAATAACTCTAATATTAGGGTTATTTTTGTTTTAGATTTGTTGGACTCCTGGAGGGAAGACAAACTGGTTGACAAATAATAATAATTATGATATAGTACATTTACAGTTCATTGAAATAATAACAAAAAATACCATATCATGAAGATTAATCACTTTTCTTTCATTATTTTTTTAGCGTCAACAGCGCTTAGCTTAATCCCTTTTGGAACAATTTTGGTGGGATACTTAATAGCAAAAAACAGCGCAAAAAAAGAACTCGTAACAAGGTTCTTGATTGCTTCCGCTGGTGTAATATTAAGCCAAGGGGTTGCGCTTCAATTTGAGGTAATGAGAATTTTTTTGTCGCTATTTATTATGGCGGCAGCAATACCCTTCTTTCTTCCCAAGCAAAAAAAAGAAGAATTAAGTGATGTATAAAAAGACAAAAGGAGTCTAGATCATTAAGACTCCTTTTTTATTTAAAAACAGCCCCAGAAGAGCTGTTTTTATTTTTATATTATATAAATTATTGCTTAATAGGCATCACTATATAAAGATAGTTATTTTCTTTCTCGGGTTTAATCAAGCAAGGGGTATTATTGTTTAAAACTTTTATTAAGACATTTTCATCGTCAATATTATTTAACCCGTCCAGCAAATAACGGTAGTTTATTGTAATTTCATTTTCATCGCCTTCTACATTGCAATTAATTTCTACTTGACTTTCGCCGCTTGCCCCAGAAAACGAAGAAATAGAAATTTTATTTTTTAACAACAAAATAGTAATATCATTTATTCCGCTTTTTGAGAACAATGAAACTGCTTTTACCCCTCTTATAAACTCTGTTTTATTAACTAACGCCTCCGTTATGCTTTTGTTAGGAATTATTTGTTTATAATCAGGGTATTTTCCGTTTATTAAACGAGAAATTAAACTTACTGAATCAAATTTAAATAAAATCTGATTATCAGAAATGGTAATTTCTATTTCATTTGCTCCATCGATATCATTAAAATCAAAATTATTAAGTATTCTTAACAATTCTTGAACTGTTTTTGCTGGAACAATTACAGACTCATCTTCTTTTTTATAATTTTCTTTTATTTTAACTTCTTTTTCAGCTAAGCGATAACTATCAGTTGCCGCTAAATTTAATTTTTTTTCAGAAAAAGTGAATAAAACACCAGTTAATTCAACTCTATTTTCACTATTTGAAACTGCAAAAATAACTTGAGCGAGCGATTTTTTAAATTCTTCTATATCTAATAAATAACTTGTGTCTTCGTTTATTGTTGGAATAAGGGGAAAATCTTTTGCTTCTTCTCCTTTTATTTTTGTTTTATAATTACCTGATTTTATCTTAAGCTCCTTATTTTTTTCTTCAATCTCAACTTTCTCTCCGTTATTTAGTAAGTTTACATAATCACTTATCAACTTAGAATCAACTGTAAATTGTCCCTCTCTTTCTATCTTTCCCCTAACTGAATGTCTTATTCCAATTTCTAAATTGGTTCCAATAAATTCTATATTACTATTTTCAATTTTTATTAATATATTATTTAATATAGGAAGATTGACATTCTTTACTGTTACATGTCCAACTATATTTAGTCCTCTTTTTAAATTTTCTTGTAGGGATATAAATTTCATATTTTTATAATTGTTTATTATATTATTAATTTATATTATATAAATAATAATAATAATAAGGAGGTGGATAATTAAGTATTTTTTAAGTTTTCTTATGATTATATAGTCATTTGACCCATTTTGCTGTTGATAAGTAAACTCTTAAAAAGTGGGAAAATAATAACAAAGTGTTAACTACTTTTCTACTATCTATTTTTTAAACAATTTGTTAAATCTAATCAACAGGACTATTTTTTATATCAACAACTTAATCCACAGAAAATTGTTAATAACTTTGATTAAAAAGTTGCTTTATTGAATTTATTTCTTGTTTTAATTTTTCATTACTAACAACTTTTATTTCATTTAAGATTTTGTTATAAGCGTGCATAGCTGTGGTGTGATCACGTCCCCCTAGTTCATGGCCTATTGCTGGATAAGATGAGTTTAATTCTTCTCTTATTAAATAAATAGCAACTTGTCGAGGATTAACTAATTCTTTTTTTCTGCTATTACCAGTTAAATCCTTGGTATTTATGTTATAGAATTTCGCTACCACTTCAATTATGTCACGAGCAGACATTGAACGAGATTGAATATTGGAAATAAAGTCACCTAAAACCTCTTTCACAGTTTCGGTGCTAGGTTCAATATTTTTTAATTGATGATAGGCAATTACTTTATTTAAAGCGCCCTCAAGCTCCCTGATATTGTTTTTTACATTCTCTGCAATATAGATTAAAACATTTTTTTCTAAGACAAATCCTTTTTCCTGCGCCTTTTTTTCTAATATAACCAACTTTGTTTCAGTGTCTGGCTTACCAATATCAGCCACCATACCTGATTCAAATCGGGAAATTAACCTTTTTTCAATAGCGGGCATAGATTTTGGTGGTCGATCAGAGGTGAGGACAATTTGTTTATCATTTTGCTGAAGTTCATTAAAGGTGTGAAAAAACTCTTCTTGGGTTCCGTCTTTTCCGCCCATAAATTGGATATCATCAACCAAAAGAAGATCAACATTTCGATAGAGATTTTTAAACTCTTTTGCTTTTCCGGTAGTAACAGCCTGAATATAGCTGTTGGTAAATTTTTCGCTTGTTGTGTATAGAATTTTACTATTTTTCTTAGCTACTTCGTTGCCAATTGCCTGCATAAGATGGGTTTTTCCTAACCCAACGCCGCCATAGATAAAAAGTGGGTTATAGGATTTACCAAGATTATTAGCAACCGCTAAACAAGCGGCGTGCGCCAACTCATTGCCACGACCAACAACAAAATTTTCAAAAAGATATTTAGAGTTTAAACCATAACGATTAGCTGAAAAAGAGCTATTGTTTTCTGGTACACTTATTTTTTGTTCCGATTTAAATAAAATATTTTCATTATCTTTTGTTGACGATCCACTTTTAGTTGCTTTATTTGTCTCTTCTTTTGTATTTTTTAGTTCTATTTTATAGATAATTTCTTCAATTTCTTGTTTGGTAACGCTATTTAAAGCACTAATTATGTTTTTGTGATATTTTTCTTCTAACCATTTTTTAACAAAGGCATTGGGGACACAAAGAATGATCCGACTATTTTCGAATGAAGATATGAAAGTGTCTTTAAACCAAGTGATAAAGTTAGCTCGCGACAAACTAACCTCTATTTCTCCTAGTACAGCTTGCCAAATTTGTTCGTTATTCATAGGTGGGGTGCTTAAAAATAAGTTAAAACAATTTATTTAATTATATTAGAAATATAACTTTTCCACAAGGCAAGAAAATGTTAAAAATATGTTAACAAGAGGTGTATAACTTTTTAAGTCTTTATAATTGACGGCTATAAATAAAGATGATATTGTATAAAAACAAATTATTAAGAATATAATATGCCAAAAAGAACATATCAGCCGAACAAGAAAAGGGCAAAGACAAAACATGGTTTTATCAGTCGAATGGAAACAAAAGATGGTAGAAATGTTTTAAAGAGTCGTCGCGCGAAAGGCAGAAAAAAATTAGCAAAATAAGTTTTAGACCTATAAATGCTAAGAAAAGAAAACAGAATAAGACTAAAGAAAGAATTTGACCAAGTTTTTAAGCGTGGCTTGTCTTTTTATAATAAAAATCTAGGAGTTAAGGTTTTAAAAACAGAATTAAAAGTGAGTCGACTTGGCATTATAATAAGTAACAAGGTTAGCAAGAGGGCGGTTGAGAGAAATAGAATAAAAAGAATCATCAGAGATTTTTTTAAAAAAGAAATTGAAGGTTTAAAAATAGGGAAAGATGTGGTGATAATTGTGTTTCCCAATGAAGCAAATAAGAGTAAGGCTGAAATTGAGAAAGATTTAAAAATAGCATTAGATAAAATAAAAAAATAATGACAAGGCAAATATCGGTAATAATGAAGAAGTTTTTTATTGGTCTTATTTCTTTTTATCAAAAAACCCTTTCTTTTGACCATGGACCACTGAAAATTTTTTATCCACACGGTTTTTGTCGCTTTAACCCTACCTGTTCCCAGTATGGGAAAGAGGCGATAGAAAAACATGGAGCGATAAAGGGGGGGGTGATGACAATGTGGAGAATTTTGCGTTGTAATCCTTGGAATAAAGGAGGAAATGATCCTGTTAAATAATATATTTATATAATTAGTATGTTTACCACAATTTTTTATCAGCCAGTTTTAAATCTATTGGTTTTTATCTATAATATAATACCATTTAATGATTTTGGTGTTGCGATTATATTATTAACTGTTATTATCAAGCTTATTTTTTGGCCACTTGGTGGCAAAGCAATTAAATCACAGAAAGCGCTTCAAGATCTACAACCTAAGATTGATAAAATAAAGCAAGAATATAAAGATGATAAGGTCACGTCAAGCCAAAAAATAATGGAGCTTTATAAAGATAATAAAATAAATCCTTTTTCGTCTTGTCTTCCTCTTTTAATCCAACTCCCTTTTCTATGGGCGGTATTTCGTATATTTAGAAGTGGGGTAGAAAATAATCTTGATTTAGTTTATCCCTTTATAAGTAGGCCGGAAAGTATTAATACTATTTCTTTTGGTATAGTTGACTTAGGTGTTCCTAATGTATATCTTGCGATTTTAGCGGGATTGGCTCAATTTTGGCAGGCAAAAATGGTTTCCGTTAGAAAGCCAGAGATTAAAACGCCGGGAGCAAAGGATGAAAATATGATGGCAATAATGAATAAACAAATGTTGTTTATTATGCCTGCGGTAACAGTTTTTATTGGCATGTCTTTGCCGGGTGGCCTAACCCTTTATTGGTTGGTAATTACTTTAGTAACCGTTATACAGCAACTACTAGTCTTTAAGAAAAAAAATAATACTGAAGTGATTGAAGGAGAAATAGTTAAATAAGATAAATAAAAAATAGCCTTAAAAATGGGCTATTTTTTTATAAACTATTAATTTACCGTTACCTCTTCTTTTATTTCTTCTGTTTGTTCGGCGTTATCTATATCCTCTTTTTCTACCTCTTTTTCTTTGCCAACCAAACACACCTCTTGCCAAGGAACATAATGGGAATTGAATCTTACTTCTTGACGAGGCGTAGTTGTGGCACCTTCGGGATAAGTTACAATGTAATCAAAGTAGGTGTCAGCACCATTATGAGCACTTTCAGTACAACGTTTTTGACCGGGCTCTAATTCATCGGTTTCTATTATTTTAGTAGCTGGTGGTTTTACAATGTTGTAAATAATCGGCGTAGTAGTTGTCGCCTCTCTTCCATCTTTGGTTCCCCAGAAATCAAAATAGATATCGTTTCCTTCGATGCGAGATTGGATGAGGATGTAATTATTTGTATCATTTATAAATTTAACATCTGGCCAAGGATCATAAACGGCAGCGTCCATGCCAGCTGGTTCGTAGTAGCTGACTCGGTAGGAGTGGTTTCTTCTCGCGGTGATAGGCAGACCTGATGAAAGAGCGGATCGAAAAATAGTTGTCGCTACTTGGCATAAGCCGCCACCATATTCAAGAATGGTTTTATCACCCTTTATAACCAATTCTGGCAAATAGCCAGTGCTAGCATCAATATCACCTAATGCGCCAACTAGCGAAAACTCTTCGTCGGGTTTAATTAGTACGCCATGAATAGCTTCAGCGCCCACTTCAATGTTGTGACGCCGGTTAGCCGAAGATCCAGCGAAATTAGAATGACCAACACCAATTAATTCTTTTATAGAAAAATCGTTTTCTGATGTAAAATCTTCGACACTTATTATTTTTGTTTTTATTTCTGCTTCCCAAAGATTAACAGTTAGATTATCTAAAATATTTTCAGCACTTAATTCTAGGTCAAGTTCACGCCCATCTTTGCCCACTTGCCAGCCAGACACCTTGTTGTCTACAATCTCAAAACGAGGCAAAACAATCTCTTGATTTATTTGTTTGGCTACCTGAGAAGAAAGATATTTTTTAATTTTTTCTTTATCAAAGCTGAAGGTTGGTATCTGATTAGCAGTTTTTGTTGTTATCCAGGTAATTAATTCGCTCGATTTAACTTTAAATGTTAATTTCTCTTCATTTTTTGTAGAGTTATCAATATAAAAAATTATAAAATCACCTTGAGCAAGTATTTCTTCTGCCTTTGGCCTTAAAACTTCTAAGTCAGTCTGCAAAATGCTTGGATATTGTGATTGAGTCCTTAGTATTATATGGGGAGTTTTTAAATATTTTAAAGATTCCTCTAGTTCATTCTTTAAATTTACTACAGCAACCTCCTTGCCTATTCTCTCTTTATTGTTTATTAAATCTCCCTCTTCATTGATTGAAAAATAGGCGTTTTCGGCGGGTATGGTTAAATTAGAGAAATTATTATTTAGCCATTTTAAAATAATTTCATCTTGATAAGATAAAGAGAGAAGGGTTTGATTTTTATAATCACTTACTAAAATTGTTTTTATATAATCAAGAAAAGATCTATTTTTTTTTGCAAAAGCATCGTTTGCCGTTTCTTCAATATCAAAGACAAAGGAGTCAACATAAAGAAGACTTTCGGGAATATCAGGACTAGCTGAAGTGGCACTAAGAGGAAATGTTTTACTTTCATTATTATAAGAAAAAACAATTCCTTTTTCACGAAGACGAACTTCTTCTTTTATTAGCAAATCTCTGACTTCATCTATTTCTAATCTAGAAACATCCAAATTGCCAATATAGGTTCGAGGAAGAAGTTTGGATCGATAATTTGTTGACCAATATAAATAAAAAATTAAAAAAATTGTCAGCAATAATAATATAACTGACAAAGAAATAAAAGTTAATTTTTTATTTTTTAACATAGACATCAATCTTTAACAGTAACTTTTATTTTTTCAGGCTTCGACTTATATAAAGTTATGGTTAAAACCCCATTTTCTATTTCTGCCTTAATTTTTTTCGGATCAACCTCAGCCGGTAAGATTATTGAACGTGAAAATGGGCCCCAATAGCACTCTTTAAATAGATATTCGCAATCAGAAGAAAGCTCTTTATTTTCGCGACTACCTTTAATAATAAGAAGGTCATTGTGGAGAGATATTTTTAAATTTTCAGGATTTGCGCCAGCTATGGTAGATTTTATAATAATCCTTTTAAGGTCGTGTAAAACGTCAATAGCAAGTTGCCCCTCTTCTTCTTCCGCTTCTTCTTCCAGCCATTTATTAATTGTTGGCTCCTCTTCTTTTATAAGAGAATCATTTTTATTTTTTTTAGAAAAAAGCATAAGAGATTAGAATTTTATTTATACTTTCAATTTACCAATTTTTTAGAAAAATGTAAATATCACTTTTTTTGAGTAAAAAAATAAAAACCGCTATTATGGCGGTTTTAGTGGGCTCGTGCAGATTCGAACTGCAGACCTCTACGATGTCAACGTAGCGCTCTAACCAACTGAGCTACGAGCCCGAAAAAGATTAGTGCGCCTAGATGGACTTGAACCATCGACCCCCGCTTTATAAGAGCGGTGCTCTAACCACCTGAGCTATAGGCGCAAAATGTTTTCATAAATCTTTATATCATTACAGAAGTATTTTATCAAGTATTATTTTGCTAATAAGGAGGAAATTATATTGTTTGGGGCCTGTTTAGTTTGGGCGGTGGCTAATTTTTGGTTGCCACTTGGTTTGTAGGCTTCAAGAAGTTTGAGAACATTTGCATTATTTAAAGAGAAGGCGATAAGTTTAGTATTTAAAACTCCTTCGATGGAAATAACGATATATTCTACTTCATTTAGCCCTGACATAAGCTCATCAATTAAATCTTTTAGCGGCTCAGTTTCAATCTCTAAGCCATCTAAATCTGATTCTTGAAGTGGTATCCAGGCTATTTTATTGTTTTCAATTTTCAATTTCTGTAGTATTTTAGCCCAAATTTTTAAGTCAGAAATACGTCGATTGCGGTATAGGTTGTTTACTATCTCCTCTCTTCTTCCTCCCAGCTTTATCAATTGAGAGGCGTGGATTAGGGTTTCGGAAGTTAATTTACCAGTCTTAAAATTTTTAGTTTGCAATATTATTCCTGCCAATAAAGCGGTTGCGATATCTTCGTTAATTAAATCTGCATTCTTTTTTAAAATGAGATTATAAATTAACTCCGATAAAGTTGAGTAATTAATAGCAATAAAATTTATTTCTCCGAATTCCTCAGTTGACGCCCTAGAGGACAAATTAATAATGGGCGTTTTGTAAAAAAATTCAATATTTTTATCATAGATATCACCTAAAGACTCTAAGTCATTAGCCCCTAAGCAAATTATTAAATCATAAAAGAAATCGCCAGCACGAGAACTAAGATCAGAAGCTTCAAACCAGCCGTTTTCTGGAGAAAGAATAAAATTTAATTGATTTTTTTCAACCACATACTTAATTTGACTAACCTTGGTTTTACTAATATCTAAAGAAACCACAAATTTACGCAGATGGTCTAAATTATTTTTTATTTCATTAAAAGCGGGGAGAAAATTAAGGTGCCCCTGTTTTTTAGAACAAGAACCAGACACGTTAACATTTTTTCCATTCTTTTTTAAGAATAAGTAAAGCGCTAATGATGCGGACACAGAGTCCGGATTCCAATCAGAGGGAAAAACGAGCAATATGTTGTTTGCCTTTTCAATTTGTTTGAAAATTTGTTCTTCAATCTTAATCATGAAAACTCGTTTTAGTTAATAAAAATGGAGTTTAATAAGATAATATATAACTATTTTTTGCTTCCGTCAAGTCTTTAGATATAATTGACTTAAGGCATATTTTTTGGTAATTTTATATTATGAATAAAGAATTAGATAAAGTTTATAAGCCTTTAGAGAATGAGGATAAAATTTATAATAAATGGGAAAAATCGGGATTTTTTAATCCTGATAATTTAAATTTACCTGAAAGTGCAAAAAACTATACAATCATTCTCCCGCCACCCAATATTACCGCTAAATTACATTTAGGGCACGCGGCCATGTTGGCTATAGAAGACCTGCTTGTGCGCTATAAAAGGTTAAAAGGATTTAGAACTCTTTGGTTGCCAGGGACAGATCATGCGGCGATTGCTACCCAAAATGTAGTTGAGAAAAAAATTTGGCAGGAGCAAGGAAAAAATAGACATGATTTGGGGCGGGAAAAATTTCTTGAAGAAGTTTGGTCTTTTTTAGGTATAACTCAGGCCACTATACTACAACAAATAAAAAAAATGGGAGCCTCTTTAGATTGGTCACGCCTAGCTTTTACTCTTGATGAAAAAAGACAAAAAGCCGTTCGGGTGATGTTTAAAAACATGTATGATGAGGGCGTTATTTATCGCGGTGAAAGGCTAGTTAATTGGTGTCCTCGTTGTCATTCAACTTTAGCAGACGACGAAGTTGAATATAAAGAGGAAAAAGCAAAACTTTATTGGTTAAAATATGGCCCCTTTGTTTTAGCGACGACAAGACCGGAGACAAAATTGGGAGACACGGCTGTAGCGGTTCATCCTGGTGACGAAAGATATAAACAATATGTTGGCAAAGAATTGGAAATAGAGGGTGTGTTGGGCAAGTTTAAAGTAAAAGTGGTAGCAGATTATGCTGTTGATAAAGATTTTGGTTCAGGTGCTATCAAAGTTACCCCTGCTCATAGTTTTGTTGATGATGAAATAGCTCGTCGTCACAATTTAGCCAGCAAGAAAATTATCAATGAAGACGGTAAAATGATGTCTAATTGTGGCAAATATGCTGGCTTAAGTAGCCGTGAAGCTCGTGCTGCGATTGTTTCTGACATGGAAGAAATGGGGCTAATTGATCATGTTGACGAGAATTATGTTCATAACAGTGCACATTGTTATCGCTGTGGCACAGTTATTGAACCCCTGCCTTCAAAGCAATGGTTTATATCGGTTGATAAAAAACTAGATAGGTTGGGAGGAAAATCATTAAAAGAAAAAGCAATGGAAGCGGCGCAAGATAAAATAATTGAATTTATTCCAAGTCGTTTTGAAAAAAGATACTTAGATTGGATGAAGAATTTACATGATTGGTGTATTTCCCGTCAAATTTGGTTTGGTCATCAAATCCCTGTTTGGTATAAAGACAATGAAATTTATTGTGGCTTGGAAAAACCAAAAGATGAGGGATGGAAGCAAGACCCAGACACTCTTGATACTTGGTTTTCTTCTGGAATGTGGACATTTTCCACCCTTGGTTGGCCCGATAATTTTGTTAATGGTGAAAAAGTTGGTGATTTAGCCAAGTTTCACCCAACACAATTACTTGAGACTGGTTATGAAATTATTACTCTTTGGGTATCAAGAATGATAATGATGTCTTATTTTGCTATCAACGAACCACCCTTTGAACAAGTATACTTACATGGCATGGTTTTAGATAAAAAGGGAAAGAAAATGTCTAAGTCCAAGGGCAATGGCATTGATCCTTTAGAGATGGCAGAAACATTTGGCGCTGACGCGGTTCGTCTTTCGCTCTTGATGGGCTCTACACCAGGCAACGACACTCGTTTTAGTGAGGAAAAAATTGAAGCCAAAAGAAATTTTATCAATAAGCTGTGGAACATATCGCGCTTCATTCTTGACTATAGTAAGGATGAATTAGAAAAGAATATAGAAATTCAAAATTTGGAAATAAAAACAAGTGCTGATAAATGGATTTTATCAAGTTTGTTGGACCTTATTAATAAAACAGAAGAAAATTTAGAAAATAATAACTTCTCTTTAGCCGCTGAAGAATTGAATGATTTTACCTGGAATAAATTGGCTGATTGGTATTTAGAGGTGGCAAAAATTGAAAAAGGAAAAGAAAAAATATTAATATTTATATTGAGAAATATATTAAAATTGTGGCACCCTTTTATTCCCTTTGTTACCGAAGTTGTTTGGGGTAGCTTTAATGACAATTTATTAATGGTGGAAACTTGGCCTGAGGTTAATGAATTGAAAGAATTAGTTAAAAAATTTAATGATAATAATTTTTCAATAATACAAAATATTATTATTGCGATTCGTAATGCAAGAAGTGAAAATAAGGTAGAGCCAGCTAAAAAATTAGAGGCAGTAATTTTTGGACATGATAATAAAGAGTGTATTGCTAAAAACATAGATGTTATAAAGAGTTTAAAAACTAGCATTTCATCTTTAACGGTTTATGAAGAAGGCGATAAAATAGAAGGGTCAATTATGGCAACTTCACAGGGGGTGGAAATATTTCTTATTGGCGCCTTTGATCGAGATCAGGAATTACAAAGATTGCATAAAGAAGAAGAAAATCTAGATAAATTGATAAAAATTCAAGAAAGAAAGCTAAGCAATGATGAATTTGTAAAAAAAGCACCAGAGACAGTTGTGGCGCTAGAGCGCGATAAATTAGAAATATATAAAACAGAGCAAGCAAGAATAAAAAAAGCAATAAATAAACTATGACTTTAAAGAATTATTTATTTGTGATGTCAGTGCTAACAGCAATTTGCTGGGCGATTTTCTTTTTTGTAGCCGACATTATTAATCCTTTTTCTACAAACTGGTTGGGGTTTTTACTTTTTTATGCCTCACTTTTTATTGCTCTGGTGGGCCTCTGTACTTTAGTTGGTTTTTTGATTAGATTTGTAATTTTAAAGAAGGGGTTAGCCTTTAATTTAGTAAAACTATCTTTTCGACAATCATTTTTGTTTGCACTTTTTTTAGTTCTCTCTTTATTTTTACAAGCAAACAATTTATTAACTTGGTTAAATTTGATATTTTTAATTATGACATTCTCAGTTTTAGAAATATTTTTATTAAGTAACAAGAAAAAACGTTAATTATATGAAAAGTAAGTTGCAAAATTTAAAAGATGAAATATTAGAAAAGATTAATGAAATTAAATCGGAGGCTGATGTAAAAGAAATAGAATTAAGATATTTTTCTCGTAAGGGAGAAATTAGCGAAATCATGCACAGTTTAAAAGATTTAAGTTTAGAGCTGCGTAAAGAATTTGGAGTATTGGCTAATAAAACAAAAAAAGAATTAGAAGAAGTTTTTTCTAAGGTAAAAAATAATTTTTCAAATGATGAAAATTGTGAAAACCTAGACATTACTTTACCGGGAGTGGCGATGAAAAGAGGTCATCTTCATCCAATTACTATTATTCAAAGAGAGGTGGAGGATTTATTTACTGGCTTGGGTTTTTCTATTATCTCTGGGCCAGAATTAGAAAGCGATTATTTTAATTTTACCGCCCTTAACATGCCGCCACTTCATCCAGCTCGTGATATGCAGGACACTTTTTATGTTACAAACGGAAAAGATGATAATGAAGAATTGGACATGGTTATGAGAACTCATACATCGCCGGTGCAAATAAGGGCTATGCAAAAATACGGCGCCCCTTTAAAAGCGATAATTCCGGGAAGATGTTTCCGTAATGAAGCGACAGACGCTAGACATGAACACACCTTTTATCAATTTGAAGGATTAATGGTGGGTGAGAATATAAATTTTTCTAACTTAAAAAATTTATTAGAAATAGTCGGTATAAAATTATTTGGACCAGAGACTAAATTGAGAATGAGGCCAAAGTTTTTTCCTTTTGTTGAGCCGGGAAACAATGGTGAATATACTTGTTTTTTATGTAACGGCAAGGGTTGTAAAGTTTGCAAACAGACTGGTTGGCTAGAAATAGTCGGAGCAGGTCTAATTCATCCCAATGTTTTAAGAGCTGGCGGAATTGACCCAGAAAAATATTCAGGATTAGCTTTTGGCTTTGGTCTGACAAGACTGGCGATGTTAAAATACGGAGTTAATGATACGAGATTATTTAATAGTGGAGATTTGAAATTTCTTCAACAATTTTAATTATATGTATATTTCTTATAATTGGTTACAAGATTATATTAAGCTTTCACCGAAACATGATTATAATGAGGTGGCAAATAAATTAACATACCACACAGTTGAGGTTGAAGCAACAAAAAATCAAAAAGATATTTTTTCTAAAGTGGTTGTAGGAAAAGTTTTAGAAGTTAGCAAACATCCTAATGCTGATAAATTAAGCTTAGTTTCAGTTGATATAAAAGAGAGGATTTTAAAAATTGTTTGCGGCGCTCCTAATGTGGCAAGTGGACAAATGGTTCCAGTGGCCTTAGATGGAGCGATTTTGCCAGGTGATTTTGAGATAAAAACTAGCAAAATTAGAGGCGAGTTGTCTGAAGGCATGATTTGCGCTGAAGATGAACTTGGCTTAGGTTTTGAGCATAGCGGGATTATGGTTTTAAACGAAAAAGCAAAAGTTGGTGAAGATTTTTCAGATTACTTAAAAATGGATGATGTTATTTTGGAAATTGATAATAAGTCTTTATCAAATCGTCCTGATCTTTTAAATCATTATGGAATTGCTCGTGAGCTGTCAGTGTTATTAAACGCCACCTTAAAACCTTTAGATAAAATTGTTAATGGTAAGAATGAAATAAAATTTAATGAAAAAGATAAATTCAAGGTTGAAGTTTTAGATAAAGAGGCTTGTCCTCGGTATATGGCTATAAAAATAGATAATATTAAAATAGGGCCATCACCTGATTGGCTAAAGGAGAGATTGGTAGCTATTAATCAGCGCCCAGTAAATAATATTGTTGATATTGCTAATTATGTAATGTTTGAATTAGGTCAACCTTTACACACCTTTGACGCTGCTTATGTTGATAAAATAGAGGTAAGAAAAGCTTTGAATAATGAAAAAGTAGAAACAATAGACAAGAAAGAAAGACAATTGTGCTCTGATGATTTAGTAATTACAAATGGTGAAAAAATTATTGCAATAGCTGGTGTTATGGGAAGCGCTGAGAGTCAAATCAGTGATAAATCAACCGCCTTAGTTCTGGAATCGGCTAATTTTTCTGCAGGAGTTGTTAGAAAAACTGCACAGCGCTTAAGTTTGCGATCAGAAGCATCTTTGCGTTATGAGAAATCACTAGATCCAAATTTAACAGAAGTGGCCCTTAGGCGATTTGTTGCCTTATTAAATGAGGTCTGTCCGGACGCAAAGATTATCGGAACAGGGGTAGATATTTATTCCAATAAGCATGTTGAGAAAAAAATAAAACTTAATTATTCCTGGTTGACTGCTAAAATTGGCCAAGAAATACCTAAAAAAGAAGCATTAAAATCATTAAGGGAATTAGGTTTTATTTGCGAAGAGGGCGATGATGATGAGATTGAGGTTGTGGTTCCTTCATGGCGCGCCACCAAGGATATAAAAGAAAAAGAAGATGTCGTAGAAGAGGTGTTAAGAATTTATGGCTATGATAATATAAAATCTAGCTTGCCAAAAGAAGAGCTATCGCTACCAATTGATAATCAAGAAAGACTACTTGAAAGAAAAATAAAAGACATGCTCTATTCCCAATTTCTTTTAACCGAGGTTTACAACTACTCTTTTGTGGGAGAAGAACAACTGAAAAAACTTAATATTGATTATTTTAATCATCTTAAAATAGCTAATCCTTTGTCCGAGTTAAATAGTATGTTGCGCCAGTCATTGGTGCCCGGCTTGTTTTCTAATATAAAAAATAATCAGTCAAAATCTGATGATTTGAGTTTTTTTGAAGTTGGAAATGTATTTTTCAATTTACCCGGAGAGTATGTTAAAAATGTTTCAGGGGAAAAAAAGTTACCTTATCAAGAAAAAAGGCTGGGCGTTATTTTAGCGGGGAAAAATAAAGAAGTTTTTTCTCAATTAAAAAATATAACCTCTAATTTATTAACTTGGCTTTTTAATCTTGATAATGATGTTGTTTATTTAAACTTTGATAATCACCCAGGTTGGGCGGATGAAAAATTAGTGGCACAGGTCTCTGTTGCGGGCAAAAGCATTGGTTGGTTGGGCCTAGGAAGCAGCGATGTTAAAAAAAATCTTAATTTAAAGATGGAAACAGCGGTATTGGAGATCAATTGTAATAGCCTGTTTTCTTTGTTACTAGAACGAGCTCCTTTTAAAATAAAGGAAGCTATAAAATATCCACCAGTTACACGTGACCTTAGCTTTGTGCTTCCTGATAAAATATTATATAATGATATTAAAGATGTTCTAATATCTTTCCATCCTTTAATTAAGTCAGTTGAATTATTTGATACCTATAAGGGCAACAAGCTGCCATCTGATAAAAAAAGTTTAGCATTCCATTTAGTTTATCAATCAGAGGAAAAAACGTTAACTTCAAACGAGGTCGATAAAATTCAAAAAGAATTAGTTGAAAAAATTGTTGAAAAATTTGGAGCACAATTAAGAGACTTTTAATTTAATTTAAAAATATATGTTTTCAACATCTGGCGACATTTTAAATTTAGTGTTGGCGGTTTGCATAACCGTGTTAACCGTTTTCTTAGTAATGGCTTTATATTATGTTGTGTCAGGTGTGCGTAAGGCATTTCGGTTAATTGATAGAATTGAATCAGGAGTGAGTAAGGCAGAGGAACTACTCACACTTGTAAGAGATAAGGTAAGAAGTGGCTCAGCTTATGTGATGTTATTTACCGAAGCCGCCAAGCAAGTAATAAAAATTGCGAAAGATAACGAATGGCTCTATAGAACAAAAAAGAAAGAGAAGAAGCAAAAGAAAAGCTAAAATAGACAAAGTATAAAAAAATAGCGGATAAAACCGCTATTTTTTTATTTACAATCTTTATTGCTACATTTTTCTTTGCCTGCTTTTGTGAATATCATCAGGGCGCCACATTTTTTACAAGTTTTTCCACTTGGTTCGCCTTGATAAGCATTTTTACATTGCGGATAATTATCGCAAGCGTAAAAAACACCACGACGACTTATTTTTTTTACTATTTTGCCTTGTTGGCAAATAGGGCAAGTTACTGGCTCAACATTGTTATCAGAAATGTTTTTTATATTTTTGCATTTAGGGTAGGCGCTGCAGGCAAGGAAGGGGCCATATTTACCCACTTTAACTTTCATTAAAGCACCACATTTATCACAAACTTGATCATTATATTTTTCTTCCAAAGCTTTTATTTGTGGGCTTACCTCTTTTTGTGCTTCTTCTTTCTTGTTAAGACTTTTTATATTTTTGCATTTAGGGTAGGCGCTGCAGGCAAGGAATTTTCCATATCTGCCAGTTTTAATTATCATTGGCGCTCCGCATTTATCGCATTTTTCGTTTGATTCTTCAATGGGCATAATTTCTTCTTTTTTTATTTCTTTATATTTATTTTCTAAATTGTCAGCGAAATCTTGGTAGAATTCAGAAATTAAAGGTTGCCATTTTTTATTGCCACTAGCGACCATATCTAACCCGGTTTCCATTTCTGCGGTAAAGTGGTAATCAACTATTTGAGGGAAATGTAGTACCAACAAATCGTTAACAACAAAAGCTATTTCTGTTGGCTTTAGACGTTTAGAGTCATCTCTTTCTACATAGTTTCTGGTAATAACGGTGTTGATAGTAGGGGCATAAGTTGAAGGTCTTCCAATTCCGTGTTTTTCCATTTGTTTGATTAATCCAGCATCAGAGTAGCGAGCCGGGGGAACAGTTTCGTGTTTATCGGTAGTTATTTTTATAAGCTCTAGCTTCTCATCGCGCTGCACTACAGGTAAGTTTTGTTCTTTAGTTTTCTCTGGCCAAATCTTAAGATAACCAGGAAAGACAATTACTTGTCCATTTGCTCTGAAAAGATAATTATCTTTTCCTTGAGCAATTGTATCAATTGTGGTGCTATTTATTTTAGCTGACGCCATTTGACTAGCGAGCGCTCTTTGCCAAATTAATTTATATAACCTGCTTTCGCCACTTTCTAGTTTTTCTCCGATTATTTCTGGAGTTTTTTCTACTTCAGTCGGTCTGATAGCCTCATGCGCTTCTTGAGCATTCTTATTTTTGTTAATAAAGCTATTTTTGTTACCATTGTATTCTTTTCCTAAGTTGTTTGTAATCCAGTAGTTAGCGGCGTTGGTAAATTTAGAAGAGAGATTTAATGAATCGGTCCTCATGTAGGTAATATAACCTTTCTCGTATAATTTTTGTGCAAGGGTCATGGTTTGTTTTGCGCTATAACCTAAATAGCGATTAGCGGTTTGTTGTAGAGTTGAGGTTATAAAGGGAGGAAGAGGATTTTTTTTACTTTCCTTCTGTTCTATTTTTATGATTTTAAATGAAGCTGATTTTAAATCTTTTTCTATTTGTTTTGCGGTAGACTCTTTTAATTCTAGTTTACCTAAGGTTTTATCATTTTTCTTTATCAAATTTGATATAAAAATGTCCCCGTTTAAAGTTTTTAAATCAGCTGAAATTGTCCAATATTCTTCACTTATAAATTTTTGGATTTCTCGCTCTCTTTCAACAATAATTCTAATAGCGACGCTTTGAACTCTGCCAGCTGACAACCCTTTAGTCACCTTTTTCCATAAAAATGGAGACAGTTTATAGCCAACTAACCTATCAAGAACACGTCTTGCCTGTTGAGCGTCAACCATGTTTGAGTTAATATCACGCGGATTACTCAATGCTTCTAAAATAGCATCTTTAGTAATTTCATGAAAAACAATTCGATTGCTTTTATTTTTCAAAGATAGGGCTTGGCTAAGATGCCAGGCAATTGCCTCTCCTTCGCGATCTTCATCGGAAGCTAAAATTACTTTATTTGCTTTTTTGGTTAAAGATTTTAAATTGGCAATCGTTTTTTTTGCTTTAGCAGGAATAACGTAGTGAGGTTCAAAATTATTTTCAATATCAACGCCTAATTCTTTAACGGGTAAATCTCTAATATGACCAAAAGAAGATTCCACTTTGTAATCTTTTGGTAAAAACTTGCTAATTGTTTTTGCTTTTGTGGGCGACTCAACAATTATTAAATCCATAAACTTATAATTAATTTCGATAGTTTAATATTATAAAGTGTACTATTTATACTTTTGCTGTCAAGCTAGTTACAATAAAACCCACTAAATTAGAGGGTTTTTTGTTTGGAATTTGGAAAATAAATCTTTTAACATCTCTTGTTCTTGTTGTGAAAAATTTTGTAAAACAAATTTTTCTGGAGGAATGTGTTTTTTCAAGAATTCATTTTTTATACCAATTTTTATTCTGGTGAAATTTTTGGTTTTTAGATGTTTAATGATTGAATCAATGCCATGGTGTCCAGCGCTTCTCGAATTTTTTATTACTTTAATTTTACCAAAATCTAAATCCAAATCATCATGAACAACTGTTAATATCTCTGAAAGGTCCTGCTCTTTTTTGGTAAATAAGCCTAATCTTTTTGGAATAAGACCATAGAAATCTAGAATTTTTCTAACACTTTCTCCGGAAAGATTCATATATGTTAATGGTTTAACATAAAAAGTATTAGCGTCTTTATAGATTAGAGCTTTAAATTTTTTTTCTTCTTGCCAAGTGGCATTTTTTAACAAGTTGTCTAAAAAAAACCAGCCAGCATTATGGCGACTTTTTTCATATTTATTTCCTGGATTACCTAAGGCAACTATAATTTTCATACAATTTAATTAGAATAAGTGGTATGTGATTTCTTATTTTTAGTAACTACCATTTTTATGGGTGTGCCTAAAAATCCAAATCTTTCCCTAAGTCTATTTTCCATAAAACGAACGTAGGAGAAATGTAAATTGTCATCTGGCCCAATTCTTATTATAAAAGTCGGAGGATTATTTTTTGTTTGCCTAAACTCATAAATGCGTGGCGCTTTTAAACCTTTGCCTTTAGCTGGTTTGTGTATTTTTATTACTCTTTTCATGAATTTTTCTGCTTGTGAATCACTAATCTGCATTGATCTGCCAGCATAAACATTTAAAATTATATCCATAACTTTTTGCACCTTTTCTCCGGTTTTAGCGGATATAAATTGAAGTGGCGCCCAAGTAGCAAAGGGCATTTTATCATATAAATATTCGGACCATTTCTTTGTGTCCCTATCTTCTACAGCGTCCCATTTGTTAGCAATAATAATGAAACTTATTTGTCTTTCTATAATTTCTTCAACTAATTTTAAGTCTTGATGAGTGATGGGCTCGCTAATGTCAACAACCAATAAGGCAATGTCGGCCTTATCTAATGACTTTAAAGATTTTATAATTCCTGGTTTTTCCAAGCCTTTTGTTTTTTGCCCCTTTTTTGAAATGCCAGCGGTATCAATTAATCTAATTTTGTTATCTTGATAAATAATATCAGTGTGTTGAGGCTCTCTTGTTGTGTGAGCGATAGGGCTAACAATAACTCTCTCATAACCGAGAATAGAATTTAAAAAAGATGATTTACCCACATTGGGCTTACCAATTAAACAAACATTAATTAAACTTTCGTTTTCTTCTGGGGCAGCATAAGGCCTTATCTCCTTTTTGCTTTTTTTAAGAATGCTAATAATTTTATCTAGCAAATCACCAGTTTGCGAACCACTGGCCGCAGAAACAGGAATAGGTTCGCCGAGATTAAGTTTGTTAAATTGAGCGGTTTCAGGAGAGAGATGAAAGCTGTCAACCTTATTGGCGACTAGGATTGTTTTTTTTCGATATTTTTCTACCTTATTGATAGTTTTAGCAAGAATGATATCTTCAGGCATTAAGCCAGCTTTAGTGTCCACTAAAAAAATTAAGACCTCAGCTTCATCTAAATATTTTTTAGCCTGTCTTTGTGTTTTAGAATCGATATCATCATCATCTAAAACTATTTTTTTTCTTGTTAAATACACAGCGTCTAATAAACCAGCAGTGTCAACTAATTGGAAAGCACTTTTTGCCCACTCAACAATTCCTAAATTACTGTCTCGGGTGGTACCAGAAATATCAGAAACTAGAGCTTGTTTATTTTCAATCAAGCAATTAAAAAGAGTTGATTTGCCCACATTAGTCCGACCACAGATTACAACCAGCGGCAATTTATTTGTTTCAATTTTTTTCATATTTTAATTTTGTGTATCGTTGCCTAAGAGTATGAGAAAATCAATTTCAGGATTTTCATTTTGATAAGTATTTATCCAAGCAGGAAAAGAGAAGCTTTGCTTTGCTTTTGTTTTACTTTTTAACGCATTTAAAACTTCATTTTTATCACCATATGTAAAGTCAAAAATTAAAGATTCAACTTGATCTCTTTCTGGGGCGTTACTAATATCAACAACTGTTAAACCTAGGCTTTCTAAATCAGCTGCTACGCGCCCAGCTAAACCATTAATAAAGGTTCCATTTTTAACAACAACATCCGCATCTTCTCTCACCTGGATAATCTCTGCGACATCTTCTTTTTCATCTATATTTTTATTGTTTGTCTCAAATAAATTGTTAAACAAATTTCTAATATCGGTAAAATTTCCAGAAACAGGTGTTAGAATATAAGCACCATCACCACCAGTAGCTGGTTTTAAATAATTACCAGGAGCATCGCTTAAGACTACATTTTTAATTTGGTTACGATTAACGTTTTTAAATAAATCCCACAATCTGATTAACTCCCAAGCTTCAAGGTCGGTTGCTAAATGTGTATTTAACTCATTAATTAAATGACCTATGGTCACAGGATTTAATAAGGTCTGCTTAGATAAGAGCTTGTTTTTAGTGGCCTCTATAACTAGTTGTTGTCTTCGTGCGCGAGCAAAGTCTGAGCCCTCTACTCCATAAGCATGACGAGAACGGGCATATTTTAAAGCTAAGTCGCCGTTCATTTTGGTTAAGCCCTTTTCAATAACTAAGTGTTCATAGCGCGCATAATAGTTCGGATTATCTTCCTGTCCAAATATTGGATATTTATAATCATCTAAAGTGTTTTCAACATCGATTTCAATTCCCCCAATTTCATCAATAATGTTAGTGAACCCTTTAAAATCAACTCGAACATAATAATGAATTGGAATTTGAAATACTTGGCTTAGAGTTTTAATGGTTTCTTCTCCGCCATTTTTACCGCTTGCTTGAGCAATGGCATTGATGCTATTTATTTTACGCCAGCCGCTACCTTCAATAGGTACCGTTAAATCGCGAGGTATGGAAACTAAAGCGATTTCACGTGTTGATGGCTTAAGGCTAGCTAACATTATAGTGTCGGTAAGATAGGCGCCATCATGACCCTCACCGCCCATGCCAAGAAGAAGAATATTAATTTGATCATCGTTTTCTCCTTCCAAATCCTTATCGCCGCTAGGAACTAAATGTTTTAGGGAGTTAAAAACATTCTTACTTGATAACCAATCAGTTGTGCTTTGGCTAGACATAATAACCTTTCCTGAAAATACTAAACCTAATACTAAAAAGATTATTACGTAAAAAGTAATTTTATTCTTTTTCTTATTCTTTGTTTGGTCAGTGAAAACTTCATTAGTAAGATTTTCCTGGCCTTCTTGTTTTTCTATCTCTTCCATTTTTTTCTTAAAATCTATCATATTAATATTTAAATTCCGAAATAAATCGGAGCCACACACATTTAAAGCTTATAAAATATTGACTAGCTTTAGCTTTTTAGGCTTGGTGGACTTGAGGGGACTTGAACCCCTTACCTCCGCCATGCGAAGGCGGCGCTCTACCAGCTGAGCTACAAGCCCGTTATTAAGTCGGGCTGCCCGGAATCGAACCGGGGCTACATGCACCCCATGCATGCGTACTACCATTATACTACAGCCCGTAACAACAAAAAGAGTTCATCGCCCCTGAGAACTTTATTCTATCTTATCATAGAAAGTTAATATAATTCAAGGTAAAAAATAGGCTATTTTTATTATTAAATATTAGTATAGTTTGTTAATTTTTTGACACTTAGAATAATTTTTAAATAATTGCTTATTATCTATAATTTTAATAATTGCTTTTTCTCTTTTTTTCACATAAGATATTAATAAGTAATATAATTTATATGGATAACAAAAAGATATTATTTTCAGGGGTTCAGCCCAGCGGTAGCTTTAATATTGCTGGTTATATTGGCGCCATTTCACAATGGGTTAAAATGCAGGAAAAATATAGGTGTGTTTTTTCAATTGTTGATTATCATGCCATTACCGTAAAACAAGATCCACAAACATTGCGCCAACAAATTAAAGAAATGGTTAAAATTTATTTAGCAGCCGGGATAGATCCTAATAAATCGATAATTTTTCAACAATCATCTGTCAGCGCGCATACGGAATTAGCGTGGATTTTAAATTGTTGTGGAGCGAGAATGGCGGATTTAAATAAAATGACTCAATTTAAGGATAAGGTGGGGGCAAATCAAGAATCAGCTAGTGTTGGCTTATTTGATTACCCAGTATTAATGGCGGCTGACATCTTGCTTTATAGTACAGATTTAGTTCCAGTTGGTGAAGATCAAAAGCAGCACGTTGAGTTAGCGCGTGATATTGCTAAAAGAATAAACAATCAATTTGGCGATTTGTTTGTTGTTCCGCAGGCAGTTATTAAAGAAGAGGGTGCTAGGATTATGTCTTTACTAAATCCAGATAATAAAATGAGCAAAAGCGATCCTAATCAAAACAACTCTATTGCCTTGCTCGATAATATTGATTTGGCAAAAAAGAAAATAATGAAGGCGGTAACAGATTCGGGCACAGAAATTGTTTATGATAAAGAAGAAAAGCCGGCAATCGCTAATTTATTAACTATTTATGCACAACTTGGGAATAGGGAAATACCAAGATTAGTTAAAGATTATAAAGGTAAGGGCTATGGCGATTTCAAAAAAGATTTAGCCGAGGTTGTTGCTAAATTTTTAAATGATTTTCAAGATAAATATAATAAAATTAGTGAAAAAGAAGTAGAAAATGTTTTAAGAGAAGGAGCAAGGAGGGCGGAGAAAATAGCTAAATCTAAATTAGATGAAATAAAAAAAGCAATTGGTGTTAAATAATAAAAAAGGAATAAATAGATAACAAAAAACTGCTAAATATAAGCAGTTTTTTTGTATCATGATAATTTTGAGTCTAATTGGCATCAATTCTTTTGCCATTTTCATTTAAGAAAATAGCCACTCCAACACTACGTTGGAGGCGACCATTTCTTCTTTTCACATGGAAGAGAAGAAATACTCCCTAGAAAGGAGGTGATCCATCCACAGCTTCCGCTACGGATGCCTTGTTACGACTTCGTCCCTGTCATCAGTCTTGCCTTCGTCCCACAAAAGTGAGCCTTCGGGCACTACCAACTCCCTTGACGTGACGGGCGGTGAGTACAAGACCCGAGAACGTATTCACCGTGGCATAGCTGATCCACGATTACTAGCGATTCCAACTTCATGGAGGCGAATTGCAGCCTCCAATCCGAACTGAGAAAGGTTTTTAGGGATTGGCTCCACCTCGCGGTTTGGCTTCCCTCTGTACCTCCCATTGTAGCACGTGTGTTGCCCAAGGCGTAAGAACCATGCTGATTTGACGTCATCCCACCTTCCTCCCATTTAAAACGGGCAGTCTCCTATGACACATAAAACATAGAATCAGGGTTGCGCTCGTTTCCCGACTAAACGGTACATCTCACGACACGAGCTGACGACAACCATGCAGCATCTGTCTAGCACCCTCGAAGGCGGATCTGTTTCCAGACCTTGCAGCTAGATGTCAAGCCTTGGTGAGGTTCCTCGCTT
>Ga0172377_10001223_pt1 | contig 25560 bp, 24 predicted proteins | sample Pumphouse3metaG_FD_119749 | JGI IMG/M metagenome (GOLD analysis project Ga0172377, IMG submission 119749) | Leachate microbial communities from a municipal landfill in Southern Ontario, Canada - Pumphouse #3 metaG | ecosystem: Engineered > Solid waste > Landfill > Unclassified | place: Canada... | reverse complement strand
TGCCTCCAGATACGCCCTCACAAATGGGTCAGTCTATTTGGGGGATCCTCTGATAAGCTTGAACAAACCGATAGTGCATAACACAGTGGTTACTCAGAACCACAATCCGGAACCAGGAGAGTCCTTGAGCGTGCAAGCCCAATTCCCTGCTGATGTAGCAAGGGCTCGGATGTATATCATGAACGAGAATGAGACCGTAAAAAACGTGCCATACGACATAGATCTGGTCTCAGGTGAGTTCCTATCCAACTATGAAATACCTCAGGGCTCCAGTAACTATACAAACAAGATAATGGTATCGGGATATTCACCGGCCAAACAATATATTGGCACCACTTTCTACAGCGTGGGACGTCCTGCCGTAAAACACGAAGGATTTATTCCTGCCCAGCCTGTTTATACTGATTCTACGGTATTTATGGCAAGAGTCTTCAATCCCCAGGACATCATGAGCTTATATGTGGCAGTAAGAACCGATAGTGTCTATTACCCCAAAACACAAACGTGGGAAGTGCTATGGGAGAACTATTCCATGAGTCCGGATGCTGAAGACAACACCTTGTGGAAGACCGACACGAAGCTTCGCAAATTTCCGACCAAGCGTGAAATACCATTCAAGTATTATATCACGGATAAGGATACGCTGGTTTTTGAAAGCCCATTGCAGTCTTTCCACGTAGCAGGTCCGGATCTATTCCTTCAGGAGATACTTCTAGATGCAAACGATGGTATTCCTGTACTGAAAGTAAAATCGACCAATGTGGGGAACGCAGCGTCGCTTACAACTGATTTGAGGCTGTTCAAGAGGGTTAGAGATGTTTGGATAATGGTTTCGGAGCAGGATTTTGCTCCTCTGGATGTGGAAGAATACCGTTGGGATACTATCTCATTGGAAGATTTACCCAATGGTAACCATCAATTGGAAGTGAGAGTGAATACCACTTTTGTATTTCAGGAATGGGATTTCTTTGTAAACACAAACAACTACATTCCCATTGAAATACCTATGAATTACTTCAGTGTGGACAGCGGAGGAGCCAGCATCAACAGCCTAGACAACAACCTTACTTGTACTGTGCCTCCAGGATTTGTGAACTCCGGATCAGTTGGATTTGCTGTTAATGACTTGGATAATATCCAATTGCTGAATCAGCCTGATCTTCAAACAATCCTGATGCAGAATCCTGCGGAAGGCAGCGATCTCCAATTGTCCATCCCGTATGAGATCAAGCTGTTGAATACCAGTCTGGTGGATTCTCTGGGTTTCTTCGATAATGGCAAAAAGCTGAACCTCACATTCAAGTACAGCTCAAATGACGATGATACGCAAGACTTTGAATCTGAATACAGCTTCAAGATATATCGTTACAATACCGACTATCAGAAGTGGATTCTGGTAGGCGGACACATGGATCTGTCGAATGACACCGTAAGTTTTGAGGTGGCAAGACAGGGTACCTATTGCATATTCCGGAATACGGACAATACACCTCCAACAATAGAAGTGAACGTTCAGGATCAGGAATTTACTGTAGGCGGCTACGTGGCGGGAGACGGAGTGATCTCGTTGCTGTTGAGCGATGCCAACGGTATCGATTTGATCGACAACAGAATCCATCTATCTTTGAATGGTTCAGAAATTCCCGAAACAGATTATGTGATCAGCATCAATAAAGAGAACATCAATCGGGTACCGGTGAAGTATCAGCTCGATCTGCAGAAGGGAGATCACAACCTCAAGGTTGTTTGTACAGATCTAAACGGTAATGTTATGTCCCGTGAAGCTCAATTCATCGTAAACGACGAATTCAACATACTGAATATTGCCAATTATCCCAATCCGGTATTAGGCCAGGCTCAAGATCCCAAGAATGATGGTCGGACTCGTTTCACATATGTACTAACCGACTCTGCGGATGAGGTTTACATTAAAGTATATACTATTAGCGGCAGATTGGTGAAGACATTTAGGGATCTTCCTACGGGGGTGGGATATCATGAATATCCCAGAACCCTTTATGCATGGGACTGTAGGGACGAACAAGGCTTCCTTCTGGCGAATGGGACTTACTTCTATAGAGTGGTTGCCCGCCGGGGGAACAAGAAAATCGAGAAGACCATGAAAATGGCCATTCTGAGATAAGGGGAGCAGAGATGAAGAAGATATTCTTTCTTGGCCTTATGAGCTTGTTCTGCTGTGCACCAGCTTTTGCGGGCAGATATGCCGGTGACTTCATGATGATAGGCTCCGGAGTTCGCGCTTTGGGCATGGGTGGTGCTTTCTCGGCTCTGGCAGACGATGGTTCGGCGATCTATTGGAACAGCGGAGGGTTGTCCCAAATCCGCGATTCTGAAGTTCAGGTGATGCATGCTTTCCTGTACGGTAATTTGGCCAGCTATGATTATATGGGTTATGTGCAACCATTGCCGAATGATGTATCAATTGCCTTTAACCTAACCAGATTGTCTGTGGACGATATCCCCATATTCGACGAGAGCCATCTGGAGGGGACAGTGGATCAGAGAATCCAAAGCATTGCAAACCAATTGCCGGGAATACCGGACGGACACTTCCGATCAACGGACGATCTGTACCAGTTTGCGTTTTCCAAGAACATCAAGTTTGGTGTAAATATGGGCTGGCAGTTCTTTGAGATACCTTTTGAACTCGGCTTGGGCGGCAATGTGAAATTCATTCAACGCAAACTGAAAGACAACTTGGGTACGGGTACTGGATTTGATCTGGGAGTGAAGCTGCGTACCGATATGTCCGTACTGTTTGATGAGGATTACCTGGGCGATCTACATGTAGGTATCAATTTCCAAGATGTGGCAGGGACTACGATCAGCTGGGATACGAACAGCGAGATTCGGGATGAAGTTCTTTTCAATACCAAGGCCGGTGTCGCTCTGGTGCAGCCTTTGGAAAAGCTGAAAAGTACAATACTACTGGCCTATGACTACGATTATGTGTATGGCGGCACCAATCATTATGGGATAGAATGGAATTATGATAACAAAGCCAATCTGCGTTTGGGTTATTACGATACAAATTTCAGTTGTGGCGCCAGCGTGAAAGTATATGGTGTGATGCTGGATTATGCCCTTATCACAAACCCGGTTGGGATAACCAACAGACTGGGTTTGAGAATCAGTTTTTAGGAGTAATAATGAGAAACATTATATGGATTGTTCTTATAGCCCTTATGTTGGGCTCCTGTTCTGGTGAAGACGAAATCGGAAAGGATAACATTCCTCCGGTAAAGCCCGTTTTGATCGCTCACCGGGGTGATACCGGTGACGGTGTTTTCTTCTTGGACGAAGACACTTATATCACATTGAACGATGAAAATAACGGTATCGACACCGTTCCAGAAGGTGACATGATCCACCTTACTTGGGAACCTTTTGTCGATAACGATCTAAGTTACTTGAAAATATACCGTTATTCCGATATCGAACCGGATCCGCTGGAGCTGGCTCAAGTCCCAGCAAGTAATCGGGACTATCTCGATCAAAATGACTTGGTGGAAAAGCACTGGTATTATTACTATATTGAACTGTTTGACATTAGCGGGAATAGCAGTATATCGGACACTGTGCATTATGCCATTCTGAGTAAGCCAGGATTGATATCTCCGGAGAACAATGCGTATGTGAATCTTAATACTCCGGAAGGTCTCAGCTTTGTGTGGGGCTTAGCAGATGATAGTATTGGTTTCTATCGCGTTCTTGTATGGGACGAGAACAACGATCTGCTTTGGAGTAATGATTTCGACTTGGCTACAGAAGATCCGCCTTTGTCTCTAAAGCTACCGCAGCTTAATCCCCCAATCGCATCGGGAAGCGTATTACGCTGGCGAGTAGATTACTTTGTTTTGGATGGGGATAAACAGATGTATATGGGCTCGGAATCCTTGGAACGGGTCTTTACTGTTTTATAATCTAGTGACTCAAGGCATGAATGTTGTTTTGTTGTTGCACTGCCAAATTCCAATCTCCCAGATACTTCTGCCGATGATTCAGAAGCTTCATTCCTCTTTGGGTTATCGATACTTGAACCTGATATCATCGGGTGATCATCGGGTGAGCACAGGATGATAACACCTTGATATCAGCTTCAACACTGGATCGAACAAAGGGGAAGATAAAAATGACTCAAAGGCTCCTTTCGGTCGCTGTAGAAATACGGAGATTGCCATCTCATGCTTGACATGACACTAGACTCGTCTTGGAAATCCCATGATTTGCTCAAGAGTGTAACCAGCCCGATGATGTACAATACAGGTACCACAAAACAACATTATAAGAAAATGCTTGACTGGAAAGACAAGCTTAGGATTTTTACGTAAAATGCGAAAGAGGAAAATGTGAAGAAGATTCTGTTTGCGATCCTATTGATCTGTATTGGTTTAAGTCTATTTGGTCAGACCACTTCGACCTTTACACCGTCGAGCAATATTTCGGCATATACATTCGATGGCAGTAGAAGTGGGGTAGAAAAGCTCAAGATGAATACATTTATTTTGGGCCAAGTAGCAAAACCAGGGCTCTATGTAGTGCCGGACGACACTGATTTTCTTACCTTGCTGGCTCTGGCCGGTGGTCCAAAGGAAGACGCAAAGCTCTCAAAAATCAGGATAGTACGACCCAGCGAAGAAGGGGAAAAAGTAGTGTGGGTGAACTTTAAAAAGTACATGGAAACCGGAGATGCGGCATTGATTCCAGTAATGAAGCCCGGTGACACCATCGTCGTTTCCGGAACAATATTCTATGCATTCTCAAGAGTGGCAGATTTCCTCTCGAAAGCAGCAGTCACACTCAGCGTGTACAATCTTGTTACTGGATTATAATCTCTAAGGAAGGCATAAGTGGAAAATCAATATCAAAACCAACAGCCCTTGCAAGACGAAATTAAACTTTCAGATTATATACGGATAATCCTGCAATACCGCTATCTGATCGTATTGGTATTTGTGCTCGTGATGGCAGTTACAATTGTATATACTGCAAGACAAGACAAGATCTATTCAGCTTCTTCACGCATCATGCTGGAAGACCAGAATCAAGGAGCGGAATTCCTCTTTATGGGTGCTTCCGGGATGGGAAAAAACAGCATCAACAATCAGATTGAGATCATAAAAAGCCGTCCCACTCTCACCTTAGCTTGGGAAATCATGAAAAAGTATCCCGATTGGGATCTTTTCCCCATAGCATCCCGTGAGAATCCTGCTGCGGCACTAGACGAAGTGAAGGTGGAATCCAAACGTGAAACAGATCTTCTCACTATTTCCATAGAATCCACTAGCCCGTCTGAAGCACAAGCCGCCGTGAATGCCATAGCCGAAGCTATTCAGCAGCAAAACACTCAATTTGCGCGCTTGGAATACACTACTATCCGGGAGTTCCTGGAAACTCAGTTGGATGCCATCAGCAGGCGCTTACAGGCTTCTGAGAATGATTTGAGGGAGTTCAAGAACTTAAACCGCCTTACTGAATTAACCGCTGAAACAGAAAAACTGATCGAACAATCTTCCGAGCTTGAAGCCGAATTGGAGGCTTCTCTCACGGATATGGCCGTGAAAGCCAAAAGCCTGGACTTGATAACCAAGCAATTGCGAGATCAAGATTCCCTTTTGGTCGATATCGACAACATGATCAAGACGCCATACATCACAGAGTTGCGGAAACAAGTGGTGGAAACTCAAGCGCTCATCACCAAGCTACTCACCAAAAACGAATATCCTCTGGATCATCCCCAGATATTACTCCTGAATCGTGAATTGGAGAATACGCGGGCAAACTTGGATCGGGAAATACGCAAGCTAGTAAGTGTATCCATTTCCGCGGATCCTCTTTCCACCAGAAGTGACTTAGTAAATCGCTTGCTTCAGGCCAATGTGGATATGGAATTAGCCCGTACCAGAGTGAATGGCTTGGAACAAACTAAAGAGATGTATGAACAGCGCATTATCTCTTTACCCAACACTGAGCTTGAGTTGGCGAGACTTTCCCGGAACATGATGCTGGATAGTAAGATCCATGGCATTATGATGGAGAAGTATGAAGATGCCAAGATAGCCGAGCAAGCAAAAGTGGGAAATATCCGTATCATCGATTATGCTACTCGTCCGGATGTTCCCATCAAACCCCGGGTATCGATGAACATTCTTGTCGGTATCATCCTGGGTCTTGGTTTGGGCGTTGGTGCTGCTTTCCTGGTACATTCTCTGGATACGAAACTGCGTACACTGGAAGACATGGAAAGCTTTGTAAGACTACCGATTGTGGGTACTATCCCCGTTATTCGTGAAGCTGAAAGCAAACTTGCTGAATTTAACGATATGATCGAGAAAAGCGAGGGAGAAGCCCGGGCACAATTGGCAAAATCCATGCACTTCGTGATGCAGCAACTGGTTTCGCACTATGCTCCCAAATCCCCCATTGCAGAAGCATATCGTACACTGCGTACAAACATTCTATCCCGTAAAGCCGAGGGCAGTACTTCCCTTTTGGTTACTTCCTCTGGTCCCAAAGAAGGTAAATCCACTTCTATAGCGAACCTTGCCATCACTTTGGCGCAGATGAACTCAAGAGTGGTTTTGGTGGATATGGATATGAGACGTCCTACCATTCATACCAGGTTTGATCTGGATAAAGAGAACGGTTCCAGCGACTATCTTATCGATGCAGATTTGAAGGTGGAACAAGTGGTAAAAGAATCCGGCATCATGAATCTGGATATCATTACCAGCGGATTTGTGCCGCCCAACCCCTCTGAATTGATTGCCTCAAACAGATTTGACCAGATGATCAGAGAGCTCAAATCCATGTATGACTACATACTCTTTGATACTCCGCCCGTGATCGCTGTAACGGACGCTCTGATCCTTACCAAAAAGGTCGATATGACCTTTGTAGTTGTTCGGTGCGGATTCACCGATAAGGGCATCATCAAACGCACTAAAGAACTAATGGAGAACATCGATGCCAGGATCGACGGAATCATCGTTAACGGCATCTACGTCCAAAAGTACTATAACAAGCAGAACTACTACTATTATTACTACTATTATTACTATTACTATGGTGATGAGGTACCCAAAAAGCAACGGAAGAATGTTAACCGCTTCTTACGCAAAAATAAATCTATTTCTTGAGATACTGGGACGCCTTCCCGGTAACTACCACCAGGTCAATACTGTACTCAGCAGTATTGACCTTTTTGACAGTATCAAATATGCTTTGACAAAAAGTAGGGCCATAATACTGTGGTCTTCTATTGCTGAACTAGACGGTCAAAGCAATCTCATCTACCGGATAGCCAAGTATTTACAAGATGAGTACAAAGTTGACTGCGGTGTGGATATTCACTTGAAAAAGAGGATTCCCATAGCAGCCGGTTTAGGTGGAGGAAGCTCCAATGCTGCTAATGCTATTGAGTCACTTGATCGCCTTTGGCAATTGAACCTTGATCCGGCTGCAAAAGAACGCATTGCTGCCATGTTTGGCAGCGATATCAACTTCTTTCTGCACGGCGGAACGGCCCTTGGTGAAAATAGAGGTGAAAAGATATCCCCAATGGATGATATCAAGATTGATAACATTTTGTTGGTGAATCCCGGCATTGCTATCTCTGCCGGTACTGCTTATGGCGCTGTGGAACTCCCTGTTCCCGGCGAGGCAAAGCTGTTTGATGCCCTTCACCCTATTGCCACGATGTATAACAGACTTGAACCCGGTGTACGCAAGCTATACCCAGAAGTTGATCGCTTATTGATCGAGCTTGATGATTTCGGTGCAATCAAGAGTATGTTAAGCGGAAGTGGTTCCACCTGCTTTGGAATTTTTGAAGACGTAAAGACAGCTGAGTTATGCGCAGCTCACTTTGCACAAAAGGGTTATTTTACCCATCTAACCAGAACCAAAACACGAAGAGAGTACCAAAGATGTTTTCAAAGTTAAAACTAATCACGGGTAATGCGAACCTACCTTTAGCGGAGGAAGTAGCAAGACATGCAGGCATCCCTTTGGGCGACATAGATTTGTTTAAGTTTTCGAACGACGAATCCTTCGTGAAGATCAACGACAATGTGCGAGGTGCTGATGTCTTTGTGATCCAGCCCACCAGTTATCCGGTAAACGATAACCTGATGGATTTGCTGATTATTATTGACGCTCTGAAACGAGCCAGTGCCCAAAGAATCAACTGCGTGATACCCTATTATGCTTATGCTCGCAGCGACAAGAAAGACCAGCCCCGAGTGCCAATCACGGCAAAACTGGTGGCTGATCTCATTACTGTGGCAGGAGCAGATCGCGTGGTTACGGTTGATTTGCATGCTGACCAGATTCAGGGATTCTTCAATATCCCAGTGGATCATCTCTATGCCATTCCGTCTTTTGCTCGCTATTTTAAGAGCATAATGCAGATGGAAGACATCGTAGTGGTTTCTCCTGATTCTGGAGGGGCAAACCGCGCACGAGCACTGGCCAAGAGGCTCAATTGTGGCCTGGCAATCGGAGATAAAAGACGTAGCGGAAACAACGATCAAACAGAGCTGTTGAACATCATTGGTGACGTTGCCGGGAAGACAGCTATCCTATACGACGACATCATCGATACAGGAGGCAGTTTGATCAAAGTTGCCAAAGCATTGCAGGAACAAGGAGCCAAAAAGATCTTTGCCGCTTGCACTCACGGAGTATTATCCGGCAAAGCGGTTAACCTCATAGAAGCATCTCCTATTGAGAAGCTTTTTGTTACAAACACGATCAAGCTGGATGAACACAAACGAAGCTGCCAGAAGATTGTACAACTCTCCATTGCGGAAATGTTGGCAATTGCCATCAAAAAAATCCACATTGGTGAATCCATAAGCCTGTTATTTAGATAGTAAATAAATGGAGGAATAAATGATATTTACTCTTACCGCAGAAACAAGAAACACCGTAAAGAAAAGTGACCTTACTCAGTTACGCGCCAGCGGAATGATCCCAGCAGTTCTATATGGTGGAGGAATGGAAGCGCTGAAGCTTTCCATAAACAGCAATGAATTTATAAAGTGCTACAAAAAGAGCTTTACGGATCTGGCCTTCTACGAGCTGAATCTGGATGGCAAGAAGTACCACACTATATTGAAAGACAAGCAAATGCACCCTGTACGCAGAGACTTTTTGCATCTTGATTTCTTCGTAGTGGATGCAGAAAGCACCATCGAAGTAGATATCCCCGTAGCCTACACGGGAGAAGCAGCCGGAATCAAGGAAGGCGGTTTCATGGATATAATCCAACGTACGGTAAAAGTGGTATGCAAAGCTAATGACGTTCCAGAAGGTTTGGAACTGAATGTAAGCGAAATGAAAGTTGGAGATACCAAACATATCGGAGATCTGCCCAAGGGAACTTGGCATTACAAAGAGGCCGATGATGTCACTCTTGTGGTTATCCATGCGAAAGCATCAGCCCTACCTGATACTCCCGCTGAAGAAGCTCCTTCTGCAGAGAAAAAAGAAGAAGCTTAGAACGCAGAATGAAGTTGATCCTGGCTTTGGGGAATCATCCTCCCCGCTACCAAAAGACCAGACACAATATTGGTTTTATTGCTTTGAACCGATGGGCTCTTACGCATAACTTGAGCTTCAGTCATAGTGAGCTTTACGATTATATTGTGTATAGACAGGTAGTAGCGATCAAACCCAGGACCTTCATGAATCTAGTTGAAAAGGCTCTCAAAGAGGTACTATTACGCTGGAAAATCTCCGAGATTCTAGTTTTGCACGATGATATCGAACTGGCTCCAGCACATCTGCGGATTCGCAGCGGTGGGGGAGATGGCGGGCACAACGGCCTGAAATCCCTATTCAATGTGATGCCTCCTTCAGACCTGAAGAGAATCAGGATTGGAATTGGGCGCTCACAAAGCCTTCCAGCCGACAAATATGTCCTGGACGAATTTGCCGATGAAGAGCTGGCTGCTTATGACGAGAGTCTATCCTTGGTGTCCAGATTTCTAGATACCTATGTAAGTGATGACTTCAACGCTATGTTGAACGAATATAGTAAATGGAAAAAATCCTATTCCGATGGCAAGAACGTCGGAATCAAAAGTCCAAAGGAGGAAAAGGATGATTAAAGATTACGAACTCATGATGATTTTATCTCCAAAGCTTTCCGCTGAAAAAGCAGATGCAGCCCATGATGCTGCTCTTAGCCTTTTGCGTGAAGCCGGTGCTGAGATCATCAAGACTGATGCTTGGGGAAAGCGCATGCTTGCGTATCCCATCGAAAAGCATCTGGAAGCGTATTATTATGTGAACTACATGAAGATGGACAGCCTTGCTGTAAAGGCCATCAAACAGCAGTTCAACATCAATGAAAACATAATCCGACATATGTTCGTTGCTCATGACGAGAAATAGGAGGAATTATGGCAGACCTAAGATTACCCAGACTAAACAAGTTCATCTGCAGTGGCCGTATAGCCAATGATTTGGAACTGAAATTTACCCCCAAGGGTACCCCTGTAATCCGTATCACTCTGGCTTCAGACAGATCTTATAAAGACGACTCTGACCAGTGGCAGACAGTAACAAGCTGGATCGATTGCGTAGCTTGGAATAAAACTGCCGAGATGATTGCCAACACTGCCCACAAGGGTAGCGCGATCATCGTTGAAGGTCGTATTGACACCAGGAACTGGACTGATCAAAACAACCAAAACCGCAAAAGCACTGAAGTAAATGTCGAAGCAGTGCACTTCCTTGAATGGCCTCTCCGCGATGGAGAAGCTCCTCAAGGTCACAATGAAGCGCCAATGCCAAGCGAAGCGCCAGCTCATTCCAAAAGTGTCACCGACGATGATGTCCCATTTTAGGAGAAACAATGAATTTCAGCGATAGAAAGAAAAAGTTCACTCGCCGTAAATACTGTAAGTTCTGTGCCAATCCTGATCTTGTAATCGATTACAAGAACATCGATCTGATGCGTCAATACACTTCTGACGTTGGTAAGATCGAAGCAGCACGTCTCACCGGAACCTGCGCCAAACACCAGCGCAAGCTTACCACCGAGATCAAACGTGCCCGTCAGATGGCTCTGATCCCTTACGTTGTAGAATAAATACGATGTTCCTGCTACCCTTCCTGAGCGGAACTATGTCGCTATTGAGTCCCTTCCTGGGGATGATAATGGTGATGTATATCAGCGCCAAAATGTTGGGCCCTGCTTTGGTATCTCCGCAAAGAGCGATAGTATTGTTCTTTGTGATGCCGATCCTGGTTCTGCTGATGGACGGACGTCACGGAGACATTCCACTGATTGCTTCTGATGCGATTTTTGGAGTGGGTTTGGTGATCTACGTTTTTTTGCTTACTCTCAGGCGCAATCAGGTGCTCAGTGAGGCTTTACTTGCTGGGATATTAGTGATAATAGTTTATTCACTTGCCAGGATGTACATCTTTGGCGGGATCCTAAGCAAGGCCTATTTGGAAGGGATGCAGATGATACAGGAGCAGATGCCAGCTTTCCTGGATAATGAATACACGCAGCTTAGCGCCAGGATGTGGGAAAACTTGATGCCCGCATTCTGGGGTGTAGGGCAGATTGTTGCCCTTTTGATCGGCTATATCATCTTTCACCGCACAATCCATATACCGTTTGTGCCGGCGGATATGAAATTCACAGTATTCTACAATATCCTGATTTTGGCATCGCTTCCCTTGTATATGTTTGAAGCTACAAAGACAGTATTTGTAAACACTCTGATCCTACTCTGCACCGTGCCCTTGACCCAGGGTTTCTTCCTGGCCTGGACATTCGTATCCAGAATAGTATCTAATAATATCATAAAAAGCATAATCATGTTTGTATTGCTGATATATGCTTTTATTCCGCTCATTCTCATCGGTTTTGCCGATAGCTGGATGAGTAGCAACAAAACGCGTGGAGGAAATACCGCATGAAAGTAATCTTGCTCGAAAACATAGAAAAATTGGGTAATCAAGGCGAAGTAGTAAACGTAAAACGGGGATATGCCAGAAACTATCTAGTCCCTAGGGACTTCGCTCTTTACGCCACACCTTATAATATGAAACGCTTGGGCAGTATTCAGGAAGAGCTCAAAGCAATAGAAGAAAAAAATATCCTGGAGTTAAAAAACCTTGCCGAAAAAATAGCTTCTGTAAAACTGACATTTAACCGCAAAGTGGATGAACAGGGAAACATGTTTGGCTCAGTTTCAGAGAACGATATCGTTCATGCCCTGAAAGCAGAGGGAGTGGACATACACCGTTCAACGGTGCAAATGGAGCACCATATCAAGGAACTGGGAGATCATAGCATTTCCATCAGGCTACACAAAGAGGTAGTCACAAATCTGGCTTTTGTGGTTCAAGCAGAAACCGAAGTTGAATAATATTCCCGGGAGGTTCCCATGCATGATACATTGTACAAGATCAAGCAGATAGCCACAGTGGTTATCTTCATCGCGGTTCTATCCACGGTGGGGATGATTACCGAGCGTCCGATTATGATGCTTGCATACGCTGCATTCTTTCTGGTGTTGAGTGTACTTGTATATTTTTCACTGAAGAACAATCAAAGACACTTTGAGGTAACGTATCGTTCAAACAAAGGCCTTAAAAGGATAGTGGCTGCGATTCTGATGATCCTGGCCATTGTAACACCTTTGATTATCGCTACACGTACCAGTGTGATCAGTCTGCCGCAAACCCTGAGCTCCGGTGTTGTGATTCCCATGATGCTTGGTCTCAGCATTCTGTTTATCCTGATGATCTTGGTAACCGTGTACCTGATCAACAGAAAAGGTACGACCGCGGCCAAACGTGCCATCGGATACATAGTATTTATTATCGCTTCTATGATCCCCGGTTTGCTGATGTCCCTCGTGGACAGCACCACCATGGGTATCGGATCGGTTTACTATGTAGCTATGGCAGTATTGATCCTGGCTTACAACGCCTTTGGTCTTTACTTCAACCAAGAATAACACAGTATTAAGCGGGAGTATGTCATTTTGGGGCAGTACTCCCGTTTACTTCTCTTTTTCAGAATGACTTTCGTTCTTGCTAATCAGCGTTTCAACAAGATAATCTACCAAATAGCAGGCGAAAAATACAATCGATTTATCCATGTTTACTTGGGATGGAAGAAGATTGTCGGTCCTCTCTTGGCTGAACGGTCACAACCCATCAAGCTGGAGAATGATGTATTGTTCGTTGGTGTTCAGAATAGTTCCTGGATGCAGGAATTGGTCTTATTGAAGACGGATATCATCGCCAAATATGCCAATTATGGTGAGCAACTACAAGACATCATATACCTAATCCAAAGCCCCGGTAAAAGAAAAAAATGAGCGTACAAATTGCCGCATCCGTACTTTCTGCAGATTTTGGCCATCTCGCCGCTGAGATAAAGAAGCTGCAAGCAACCGACATAATCCATCTGGATCTGATGGACGGTCATTATGTACCCAATCTCAGTTTCGGATATCCCCTCATCTCAGCGATTCGAAGCCTTAGCGATAAAGCTCTTGATGCTCACCTGATGGTTACAAATCCTGATGTCTATGTGGAACCGCTGGCCGAGATCGGCATCCAATACCTTTCTTTTCATCAGGAAACAGTGTATCACAGTCATCGCATGGTACAAAAGATCAAATCCCTCGGTATCAAAGCCGGGATCGCACTCAATCCTGCCACTCCCGTGAACACTTTGGATGATATCCTGCCAGAACTGGATTTCGTGCTGGTAATGAGTGTAAATCCGGGTTATTCAGCTCAGAAATTCATTCCCCACGCCATCGATAAAATCGCTCAACTCAAAGCTCTGAAAGTGAAGTATCCCAATCTGCTGATTGAAGTGGACGGAGGAGTGAATGGCAACAACTGCAGGGAGCTTAGGGAAGCCGGAGCTGACATCCTGGTATCTGCATCTTATATCTTTGCTTCGCAGGATTACACTGCGTCTATACACACATTGAAGGGAGAGTAAATGTTTAGCAGCCTGTCCGAACGCCTGGACTCCATATTTCGCAACCTGAAAGGTAGTGGCTACCTTACCGAGCAGAACATCAAAGACAGTATGCGCGAGATTCGTCTAGCGTTGCTTGAAGCGGATGTGAATTTCAAGATCGTAAAGAAATTCATAGCAGAAGTAGAGAGCAGGGCAGTAGGCGCTGAAGTCATGAAATCCCTTACTCCTGGCCAGCAAATCGTAAAGATCGTTCATGAACAACTCATTGCCCTGATGGACACTGAGGGCTTTGAAATGAAGGTCTATAACAATAAACTCACAAAAATTATGATGGTGGGATTGCAAGGTTCCGGCAAAACCACGGCTTGCGCGAAACTGGCTGCTATGTATCGCAAAAAAGGGATTAAGCCGATGATGGTGGCATGCGATGTCTATCGTCCTGCTGCTATCGAACAGCTCAAAGTACTTGGCCGTCAGATCGATATCCCCGTTGTTGCCGACGAGAGCAAAGATGTCCTGGTGATTGCGGAAAAAGCCCTTAAAGAAGCCTATACTGCATTTACCAATCTTCTCATTTTCGATACTGCCGGACGCTTGCACATCGATGAAGAAATGATGAATGAGGTAGCGCGTCTGAAAGACCATGTGAAGCCCGATTATATCTTCTTTGTAGCTGATGCTATGACCGGACAGGATGCCGTGACGGTTGCCAATGAATTCTATGATAAATTAAAGTTCGACGGTGTAATACTCACCAAGCTGGATGGAGATGCCCGCGGAGGTGCAGCGCTGTCCATTAAAGCTGTAACCGGTAGGCCTTTGGCCTTTATGGGAACCGGCGAGAAGATCCCCGATCTGGAAGTGTTTCATGCAGATAGGATGGCTTCACGCATCCTCGGTATGGGCGATGTGCTCAGCCTCATCGAAAAAGCGGAAGAAAGCCTGAACGCTGCAGAAGAAGAAAAGCTTGCCCGCAAGATGTTGAAGAACCAGTTTACCTTAAACGACTTTCTAAAACAGCTTCAAAGTATCAAGAAAATGGGTCCGTTGGAGTCCATCATCAAGATGATTCCAGGGATCGGCTCAAAGCTGCCTGCAGATCTGAAAATCGATGATAATGCCTTAAAACACGTGGAAGCTATCATCCAATCCATGACTAATATGGAGCGTGAGAAGCCGGAAATTTTGAACGGAAGCAGAAGACTGCGCATTTCCAAGGGTTGTGGACGTCCCGTAATGGAAGTGAACCGCTTGATGCGTCAATTTGAAGACATGAAAAAAATGATGAAAAAGATGAACAGTCCCAAAGGTATGAAACAGTTGGAATCCATGATGAAGGGACAGCAGTAGAGCCGGATACCCATCCAATATTATGCTTTGGTCGTGATTCCCAGTTGATCACGGCCTTTGTCTTTGCCAATAGATTAGGCTATGATCAAGCTGATATTATCCCGTTATCATCTAGTGTTCACTCGATCATCACTGCATGATATCTCGATCGCTACAGCTTGACCCAAAGAGAGAGAAGACGGGGAGAGAAATTCCGGGCGGCAGGGAAATCTGATCGCTACACTATATCATGAAGCCAGTCTCTGTTACGCTTGCTTTGAACGGAAGGTATCATCCCGCGATGGCGGATTCGGCGCTTGTCGAAACGTTTGATGCTCTGTTGCAAGCAGCCTGTCCAGAGCTGATGGTTCAGTTGGATTTGATCCTGATAACGGTCAAGAAAGGGAGCGGCGATACTGACGAAATCTGTATATTCATATTCTTCCGCCCAAAATAACAAGAGGTGCGAGACATCGGTCTCGGGGAAGTCCTCTCTGCTATCCGAAAAATCCACAAAGTAGTAATCGGTACCACAAAGGATGATGTTCTTCGGTTGGTTATCTATGTGGCATATGCATTTATGTCCTTCCATACTCGCAGTGTGAAAATCTGCTATTGCAGAACCGAGATGGGCGGAATCAAAGCCCAACTGATCCATATATGAGGAGGCTTTTATCCTTTGAGTGCTAATATACCATAGCGATTCCCCTATTTTCTCGGATTTTCCATGGCTGAGTAATAGGGGGACATGAGGCAGATTGAGATTGTAAACCTTCAATTCGGCTTCATAGCACTTCGGATCGCTAAAGGTCTTGATGATTTCTTTTGGATATAGTACGATATTGGGTCTGTCTATCATTAATTAAGGGTGATTCGCTCGATTTTGTTTTGCTTTAGCATAGGCACAATCAGTTCGTTTGAGGGCAGATGATAATAGATGTCTGCAGCACTGTCATATCCCTTCAGGTCTGTGATAAAACGATTCTGCTCCTGCGGGATTTCGATGATCATCTGTTCTTTCCAGGAGCTGAAATAGATACGTCCCAGGTCATCAATGGCGATGCCATCCAGATTGGAGTACATGGTATCCTTAAAAATACTGACGCTCATATCCCGGGTGTCCAGGCTGAGGATGGGAGATTGTTCCTTATTACCTACGATGAACATCTGCCAGCGGGGGCGATCGTAGATGATGCCGTTTGGCGCTGAGATGAGTTCGTGAGAAATCCGCTGCTGTGTCTTGGATTGGGGATCATACACGAATACGCTGTTGCCGGGAGTGTCCGTAATATAGAGTTTACCATATTCATCCATAGCGATGTCGTTCAAACCCACCGCGTCATTAATGGGGTAGCTTTCGATTATCTTGGCTTCGCTAACGCTCACCACATGAATCTGAGCAGGATCGGTTACATAGAGCAAATCACCTACCAGCAGTAGCCCTTTGGGAGCTTCGAACCCTTCTTTGATGAACTCGCTGTATTGTCCCTGGTTATCCATCGCCACGATGCTGCCGTCTCCCACGTTCGAGATCAGGAAGCGTTCGCCTACAGAATCGTAAGCCACACTCTCGGGTTTGTTCAAGTAGTTGTCTTTACCACCTGCGAGTACGTAGATTAATGCTGCTACGATAGCCAGGATCACTATTATCAATATGATGTATTTTTTTTTCATGTTTCTTTTATACTCCATGTGCTGCCTTGTGTACTGTCTTTTATCTCTATACCAAGCTTCTGCAGGTCATCGCGGATTTTATCCGAGCGCAGCCAATTCTTCTCTGTTCTGGCTTCTGCCCGGTAGGAAAGGATCAATTCGATCAAAGAACCGGAAAGATCAGGTATGCTTTCGCTTTTAGCTTGGGTTTCTTTTTGGAAAAATCCAAGAACTCTTCCCAGTTTAAGTAACATCGCTGATGCTTCCTTGCAGATTATCGGATCATTTGCCTGTTTTTTGGCTATATGACTCAGATCAAAGAGGATGGCTATTGCCTTAGCAGTGTTAAAATCGTCATCCATCGCAGCTTTGAACTCCTGCTCCAGAGCAAGGATCGCTTTATCCTGATTCATGAGTTGCAGGAGATCGTAATAATCATGTCCGCCCATTGCTTTATGCAGGTTTTGCATGGCTTTGTGAGATTCCTCAATCAGTTCCCGGGTAAAATCGATGGGAGAGCGGTAATGCTTTGATAGGAAGAAATGTCGGATGTCTTCAGCATCATATTCCTGAAGGATATCACGTGCGGTAAAGAAGTTCTTCAGACTCTTACTCATCTTTTCGCCGTCCACATTCAAGAAACCGTTGTGCATCCAATAGCGTGCCAAGGGTTGTCCGGAGAGTGCAATCGCTTGTGCATTTTCGTTCTCATGATGGGGAAAAACCAGATCGATGCCTCCGCCATGGATGTCGAAAGTGGTACCCAGATAGTGCCGGCTCATCACCACGCATTCGGTATGCCAACCGGGGCGGCCGTTGCCCCAGGGACTTTGCCAGAAGGGTTCTCCGGGTTTGCTGGCTTTCCACAAAGTGAAGTCCGCGGGATGCTTTTTGGCGGTATTTTCCGCAACTCTGGCACCTGCCATCTGATCGTCTACTTGCTTGCCAGAGAGACTGCCATATTCGGGCAAAGAAGCTGTATCGAAATACACATCTCCGTTTACTTCGTAAGCAAATCCCTTCTTCTGCAGATCGTGGATCAACTCAATAATCTGGGGCATAGTATCAGTGGCTCTAGGCTGATGGTTTGGGGCTTTGATGCCCAGAGCTGCGCAATCTTCCAAAAAGGCCTGAGTATATTTCCCGGCGATATCCCGGAATTCACGTCCTTCACTTTTCGATTGCTCAATGATCTTGTCGTCTATATCGGTGATGTTTTGGACATAAGTCACATCGTAGTTCAGGTATTCAAAATAGCGGCGCACTACATCAAAAAAGATGAAGGCACGAGCGTTTCCGATGTGAAAGTAATTGTAAACCGTAGGACCACAGGCATACAGCTTTAGTTTTCCCGGTTCCAGGGGAATGAACTCTTCTTTCATGCGGGATTGGGTATTATAGATTTTCATATTTTATCCGTTATTTATAAACCACAAAGCGGTCACGAGCTTCAATGCTTTTGCCATCCTGCGTTTTGGCCTTTACACGGAAGAAATAGGTATTATTGGCCAATTTATCGTTAAATTGGTCTCTGCCATCAAAGGGGATTTTGTTAAATCCTTGCTGGGCAGTTGTCTCAATGCGACGAATGCGTCTTCCGCTCATGGTAAATATTTCCACAGTTACTTCTGCGCTTTCGGAAATTATGAAAGTGATGTGGGCATCCTTCTTCATGGGATTGGGATAGATCAGCAGATTCTGTAATGATATGGGGCCGCTATCTTTGGCGATGAAATGCGTAGTGGCTACAGAGGGAAGATTGAAGTTGTCAAAAGCGATAAGTTGGATTGTGTGAGGTCCCTCGTCCAGCGTTGGCATTGGAAATGTGAGCGTACCCGATACAGCAGAATCAACATCATAGGTGAAATATCCGGTTACTACTAATGGCTGCAATGAGTTGTCAATCACCAAAAGGATGTTGTGACCAGCACTTCCGGTTACGTTTATTCCATTGCTATCCGCAATTTTTGCATAGAGTACAGGGGAAGTATTCACGGTATCACCAGCACGGAAGTCGTAAGATCCCAGGAATATGTCAATCGCAGGCGGAGCTTCATTCGGCATGGAATCCGGCAGTACTTCATCAGAGAGATTGAGGGGGTGATAATAACTGATGTAGTCAGTATTACTGGCATTGTCCCAGAGATAGCTGAGTACCAATCCACTGTTTCCGCTTAAGACATCGTCGGGAACCCAGAAACCACCATGAAAACTGGATTCTTTTACTGTTACACTACCATTGAAAATGGGATTGCCCTTTTTACTGATGTCAATACCGGCAAAGGTATATTCTGAATCGGAATTGTAAGCTTTAAACAAGGCTTCTCCACTAATGCCTTTTTCGTTCATATGGCCGGAAAAACTAGCATGTTGGCGGGAGTGAAAGAGATTTTTATCTTTTCCTCCAGATATTGGTCTGATAGAAGGGATGCTTTGCGGGGGTACTGTGTATAGGTTCGGATCCCCCAGAATTATATACATGGCGTCGTTGTTTACGCTTTGCGTATAAGTGGTTTTTGCGGCTGTGAGCGCTGTGCCCAGAGGCATCCGGGAATTTGTCATATTTGGGATAAAGAGTTCCATCAGATCATTGTTTGGATCTGGGAAGCTCTTCCGGGTAGCAGCAACGGACGCTATAGCGCCGCCATTATTGACAAGAATAGTTTTTTGGCCCAGGCTTTCGTAAGACCAATGGTCGAATGCACTTATCTCACAGGATGCGGCGATAAAGAGGGGCAGCATATCCGGATTGCGGAATTTCCCTATGTCTGTAGAACCCGTAAAGTAGTTTTGCATACCCAGTGTGTCAAAAGAACCGTGACCGATATAATACCAGATCAACTTGCCTTCATTGATCTCTTCAAACATCTCGTCCCTTACCCGGGGTTTGTTCAAAAACTCATCGGTGTCGTACTCAGCAGCAAAGATCTTGGTGTTCAATACCTGGGGATTTATGAACGTGGAAAGTGACTGCATGTCTCTGGTATGTTGCCAGTCCATAGTATTGGTGCCGTTTACGTTGTCATCAGCAAGGAAAAGCAAGCTGTTGCGCCACAATCCCGGTTTGGGTTCTTGAGTATAGCGTCTGAAGTTTTCCATCATGATGTTCAAATCAGACAAAGTGCTTACCGGGTATCTCCCGATGGCAATTTCGGGGTGATTCAGGTTTGTGAGCATGCCGAAATAGTCGTCCGAAGTGATATAATTTGTAGGATGTTGGAATATCATCACTTTGTTTTTTCCAGCGGCGACCCGGGAGTAATTTCGCCAATCCATGGTACCCATTCCCAATAGAGTGAGCGATCGTATCTTGGGTTCCGGAAGGTTGTGATAAAGATACCGGAGGAACTGCCGGATAGCCATGGGATCGGGATAACCACCATTGAATTGGTTCATGATGTCAGATTGAAGTACTACTCTGGTGGCCATGCCCCAGTTTTGCCTATACATCTCTGCTAGTTCTTCTGCTTTCCCCGCGAACTCTTCGGGTACTACTATCACGCTTTCCACAGGATCCTTGGGAGCAGTAAGATCCTTTGGCTCGAGCACAGTGATAGATGCAGGGCTATAGAGTTCTGCAGGACGGGATACATAGAATTTGGTGTCGGCATTTGAGCGTGTAATAAAATGAAACGAATCGGATTCCGGCATTATGTTTATGTTGCTGATATTGTTGCCAGGCATTACCTTGTAAACTGTAATGTCTGAGGCATATCCGTTAAATATATACTTCACGGGCAGCATGAAATTGTTTTCCACTGCATTCACTGTATATTGCTCGTTTTTTTTGATTAATTTGCGAGCGTAGCTAACGCTGTAGTAATCCAGATTGATGTTGTTCGACGAGTTTCTGATCACTCTGATGGTAATCGTGTTGCTTCCTGCTACAAAGTATTGGGTTGATCTGGAGAACTTGAAGATCGTAGAACCATACCATGTATGTACGTTGGTATTGGTTTCAGAGCTGGGAACCAAGTTCCCATTCACATATACGCTAATCTGGTTTGTGACGGCGCCCGTTCCGGAATCCTGACGCATACGCATTATCAATTGTTGATCAATACTGGGATCCAGATCAGGAAGATCTATATCGAAAGAGTAATCCATAGTGGTATTGCCATTCATTCTGGCCATATACCAGGTATATCCGGTTATGGAGGGGCGGTAGGACTCTTGTTCAATATGTACGTTTGCCGTGTGATAATCGGTGCTGTCATTATAGGCGAACACGACGTCGTCCTGTTGGATTCGGAGAGGGGGACTGGGGAAGTTTCCGGCAAAACTAAGCCAGTATATACCATTGTGAGAGTATGGATTATGATAGATGCTCTGATCGGAGGTTTGTAAAATGGAGTTCTTCACGTATCCGGTACGATCCTCTCCATAGAATACTATGTAATCTGAAGCATCAAAACTGCCATCATCTGCGCCTACTACTTGGATTGGTATCTCGGAAAATCTGTCTCCTGGCATAATCTCGGTTTGGTCTTGATACTGCCCTGTCGTACCGAAGAGTCTGAAACTACGGGGATCAATGTCTTCAAGAAGAAAGTCACTTAGTTGAGATCTGTTGATGCGGAACATACCGGTCTTGTCCACTTCAATCTTTGCCCACCAGGGGGATTGAGAAAAGTCTGCGTATTGAACATCAGTGCGGCAGGTTTTCAACCAATACTTGGCATTATCTTTATTCAAGACCTGATTGAAGAAAACATCGCTCATGTGATCTGAGCGGAGGATGCCTTTCTGGTCTGTATTTCCTGCTATCTGCACATTTATTCTGGCAGTTTTAATTACTTCCAGACCCAGATTACCGTCGTAGATGAAGGGATTGATGATAAACACCATATAGGGGTGATCCCGGAAAGAATGAAGCCCGACACTGTACAATGCGCTTTGCTCGTAGGTGGTATACAGACTTTCGTTTATTTCATACAGATAGTCGGATATACCCTCACTAGAAATCGGTGTGGGAACAGGCTTTATCCTCTTATTAAGGGAGATACGGGTCTTTGTGCTGGAGATTATTGTAGCACTGGCGCTGCCATCTGAAGGAACGCCTATCTTGAATTCCAGAGTCGGTATGGAAGGAGAGCCGGGTATCTCCGGATAAGCTCCTTCGCGATAGCGTAGGGAACTGAAGTCTGGGCCCTCCGCAATATCGTAGTCATCGAGGATAAAATCCAAGGTTATTTCATCGCTGCTTTGATCTACCACTGTGATGCTTGCTTGCATCCATATAATGGAGAACAACATACTCAGTGCTAAAATGATCCGTTTCATTTGTCCTTCTTTGGGGTAAATATCTTCTCCAAACCATAGATCAACAGGTAGAATATTCCGGTAAACACAAATATCCCCAGCATGCCCTGGCCCATCATCCAGAGCGAGTATTGTATCGTTTCAGGTTTACTAAGCAGTAGTTGCAACATAAGGCATATCCTCTTTCATTCTATATGATACTGTCGGCCATTCTTGATCATCATGGCACGATATATTTGCTCGATCAGAACCAAGCGTGCAATTCGATGAGTGAAGGTGAGGCTCGACAAACTAAGACAAACATCGGCAGAGGCTTTCAGCTCGTCGCTGCTGCCATATACTCCACCAATCACAAAAACAATACGTTTACCGATAGATATATTAGTCAGAAACTGCGAAAAATCAAGAGAAGTTTTCATTGTACCTTTCTCATCCAACAATACCAGATAATCTCCGGTCTCGATTCTAGATAACACTTCTTGTCCTTCTTTCTTGATTACTAAATCTTTATTTCCGGTTTCTTTGATGCTAACATCGGGCAGTTGCACGATATCCAATTTGCAGTATGGCTTTATTCTCTTCAGGTACTCCGAAATAGCTACCGTCAGCCAGCTGTCTTTGTCTTTGCCCAGCTGTATGATTCTGATCTTCATCTTATCATGGAAGCCAGAGCCAGTGCCATGCAGAGCATCTTTATTTCACCGTCATCTGCTCTGGACGGTATCAGGATAGGGGCTTTTGTGCCCATTACCACATGAGCTACGCGGTACTTGCAATAGTAGGTCAACATCTTTCCGTAGATGTTGCCTGCTTCGATATTTGGTACAATCATGATGTCGGCATTTCCGCCAACTGGGCTGTTAATACCCTTCATCTTTGCGGCCTTGATATCCACAGCGTTGTCGAAAGCAAGAGGTCCTTCGATGATACATCCGGGTATCTGATTGCGTTCGTTCATTTTGGAGATCATCGCAGCATCCATAGTTGCCGGCATTTTTGGATTTACAACTTCAACTGCTGAAAGGATTGCTACTTTAGGGTTGGGATTGCCCAGATAGTGGGCTACCTGAACTGCATTCCTGATGATGGCGATCTTTTCAGAGAGGTCTGGCATGAGGTTGATTCCTCCATCGCTCATCAGCTTGATTCCTTCCGGATGCTCATAAGCCAAAACATCAGATATCACATCACTGGTACGCAGTCCTTTCTCTTTATCCAATACTGCACGCAGCAACATTGATGTGTCGGTCTTACCCTTCAATATAATGTCGGCTTTGTTCTCTCTTGCCAGAGCTACTGATGTCTTTGCAGCAAGAACAAGGTCTTTTCCTGTGTCCACTATCTCAAAACTATGAGAGTGTTCCGGAGCCAAGCGCTGGAGCAGTTCCCGGATGGACGGAGCATCACCCACAAGGATGCTTTCTGCCAGGGATTCCTCTTTAGCCAGGATAGCAGCGTCCAATACGCTTTCGGTGTGTGCAGCGGCGATAACAACAGTGCCACGGCGGGAATCTTTCACTTTTTGTACAAGCTCATTAAAATCTTTAATCATTTAGAAAGCTCCTTTGGCTAATAATTATAACGGTCTATGAATTCATCCACAAAGGCATCTTCTTCCGGTTTCAGTTCCACAAGAATTTTCTTCAGGGCTTCCTTCTGGATCTGTCGGACGCGTTCCCTGGAAAGTCCCATTACTTCTGCGATTTGAGCGAAATTCTTGGTCTCATGCTTATCATTTAGGCCAAAGTAAGTTCGGATGATCTCCGCTTCGCGGTGTTCCAATTTATCGATAGCATTGTGGATGCGTGATGTAAGTTTATCTTGTTGGTATAGTTGTTGCGGATCCAGGGTGTCTTTATCTTCCAGAAGATCCCTGGTAGTGTAGTCTTGAAAGTCTGTGGTTTGCATGATATCGTCATAAGATGAAGTATCCGGCATCTGTTCTTTGAGCAAATCCACTGATTTTTCTGTGATGTTTAGTCTGTCGGCTATCTCTTCTGAGCTGGCTTTTTCCCCGGTCTCTGCAAACACTCTCTCCTGAGTAGCCTTGATGCGGTGTGCAGTACTGGATTTTCCCAAGGGGACACGAATAAGAGACGATTTCTCGGAAACTGCCAGCATAATCCGTTGTTTGATCCACCAAATAGCATAAGAGATCAACTTGATATCCTTATCTGGATCGAACTTCTCTATGGCTTTGATAAGGCCGATGTTGCCTTCACTGATCAATTCCGATAGAGACAAGCCCCGATTCTGATAACGGGCGGCGATCTTGACCACAAATTTCAGATTCGCCTGAATGAGGCGGTTCATCGCTTCAGCATCTCCATTGCGGGCTTTCTTCCCCAATTCATGCTCTTCATGCCTGCTCAAGGGCTTGAACTTTGAAATCTCATTCAGATAGCTCTGCAGAGCTTTATCTGCAAAGACACTATCTCTTCTCACTCTTCTGGGCATATTCAAAATCACCCTTGTCCCAGAGGTAGAACTTTTCGAGGATTGATTGCTTTACCTTTGATGCGATACTCAAAGTGTAAGTGTGACCCAGTAGCGTTTCCAGTAGATCCGACCGTTGCAATCTGTTGACCCTTTTGGATCTTATCGCCCACTGCCACGAGATTCTTTTCATTGTGGGCATACACGGTCATCACAAAATCTGGATGCTCAATGACCACAACATTACCATAGGCTCCCTGCACACCGGAGTAAACCACGGTTCCATCCAAAACTGCGTAGATGGGAGTTCCGTTCTTTGCTCCGAGATCTATCCCCTTGTGTGGTCTGCCATTGCGCAAACCGTATTCTGAGAGTATCTTCCCTTCCACAGGCATTATTAGATCATCTCGTATCTTGTCTTTGTTGATGATGTCTGCTTCGGTGAGTGATACTCCGGAAGGTGTAGATCCTCCGGGTCTGGGGCTTCCTGCCAGATATATCTTTTGTCCTACCCGGATATCGTTTGAAAGCAGGGAGTTGATCCTTTTGATCTCATCCACGGTCATGTTGTTTTCCCGGGCGATCTTGAAGAGAGTGTCTTTGGGTTGAACTATATACACCTTTTCTATGACTTCAGTATCTGCATCTGATGTTGGTGGCGTAGTAACCGGGATCTGCGGTTTGATCTCATTTACATCAGTGTCTTCATTGTCACTTTCAGACTTTGGTGCCTTGTAGGGATCCTTTATGATGATCCGTTGTCCGGGGTAAATGGATACTTTTTCAGTTTCAAAGCTGTTCCACTTCAGCATTTCATGGAAGCTGATGTTATGGTTTTTGGCAATTCTAAAGAGGTTATCTCCCCTTTGTACTTTATAAAAGTA
>Ga0172377_10001219_pt1 | contig 25629 bp, 27 predicted proteins | sample Pumphouse3metaG_FD_119749 | JGI IMG/M metagenome (GOLD analysis project Ga0172377, IMG submission 119749) | Leachate microbial communities from a municipal landfill in Southern Ontario, Canada - Pumphouse #3 metaG | ecosystem: Engineered > Solid waste > Landfill > Unclassified | place: Canada... | reverse complement strand
GGGCGATGTGATTGCCATTGAATCGCCGACCTTTTACGGTCTGTTGCAAGTCATCCATTCCTTACGCATGAAAGCGATTGAAATACCCACTAACCCGGATAGCGGCATGTCGATTCCCGCGCTCAAAATGGCGCTTGATCAATGGCCGATAAAAGCCTGTGTGCTCGTGCCGAGTTTTAGCAACCCGCTGGGGTTAAGCATGCCCGACGACGCCAAACAGCAATTGGTCGAATTGCTTTCTAAACGCCAAATCCCGATTATCGAAGACGATGTGTACGGCGAAATCACCCATGGCACACGCCGCCCCAAACCGCTCAAAGCCTTTGATAAAGACGATTGGGTGATTTTCGCGTCCTCCTTTTCTAAAACCCTATCACCAGGCCTGCGTGTCGGCTGGGTTGCCTCCAAACGCTATTACGACAAGCTGGAATATTTTAAATATGCGTCCAATCTCGCCACCTCGTCGATTGCGCAACTCGCGGTTACTGAGATTCTGCAATCCGGCAAATTCGAACGCTACCTCACTCGCGTGCGCCCGCAATACGCCTTCGCCATCGACCGCATGACCGCCGCCATTATCGAACTCTTCCTACAAGGCACCAAAGTCACCCGCCCCAAAGGTGGTTTTGTGCTGTGGGTCGAACTGCCGTTCGAGATCGACACCTTTGAACTCACCAAACGCCTGATCCCGCAAAACGTCAGCGTCGCGCCCGGACGCATCTTCACCACCACGGAAAACTACAACCACTGCCTACGCCTATCTTGCGCTGTAGACTGGAACCGCCAAACCGAATGGGCGTTGTTGAAAATCGTCAATGAAATAAAACTAATGAGGAATGAGTGAGCTAAAAACAACCAGGCCTGGTTGTTTTATGTCAAGTTTAAGTGCGTATTAATGTGGAAAAGCAGATGGGGGTGGGTTAGTATGAAAAAACTGAGCGTGATAGTTTGTTATCAATTGTTTTCGCCGTCGTGGAGTAAGATTGTTGTTTTAGTAGAAATGTAATTTGCGATTTGACTGAGTGAAGTAAGTAAAAAAAACTTAAAGATAGGGTGGTAAATATGAAGAAGATTGTGGAGTTAGAATACAGTTTCCCAGACGCAGAAAATTATAGAAGAAGAGAATTTAAAGATGCATTTAACCGAAGTTTCATGGTGGATGAGTATGCTTCTGAAATTCTAAAGCCTGAGGTTTCGTTTTTAATGGGTGAAAAGGGCTCGGGTAAAACAGCTTATGCAGTCTACCTGTCGAATAATAGACTCCAAAACAATATATGCGATTTAAGATTTATCAGGGAGACAGAGTATCAAAAGTTTGTATCGATGAAGAAAGAAAAGCATTTAGATTTGTCTGACTATACAAATATTTGGCGCGTAATTATTCTTTTAATGTTGTCTAAACAAATAGCCGAGCATGGTGAAGGGTTGCTGCCAAAGTTTATAAAATTTCGAGCATTGAACACTGCTATTGATGAATATTATTCGCATGCCTTTAGTCCGGAAATAATTTATGCACTTCAATTTGTACAAGAGTCTAAGATTGCAGCTGAATTGTTGAGTAAGTTTGCTAATTTAGATGGAGAGAAAAAAGAAAGCATAGCATTTTCAGAAAATAGGTTTCAAATAAATCTAATGTACATTCAAAGAGTCTTCGAAAAAGCACTTTCAGAAATCAAGTTGACAAATAGTTATACCTTGTTTATTGATGGTATAGACATACGACCAGAGGGTATTGAATATGGTGAATATCTTGATTGCGTAAAAGGATTAGCAAATGCAGTTTGGCAGTTGAATAATGACTTTTTTCCTACTATTAGAGATTCAAAGGGTCGATTAAAAGTAGTGTTACTAGTCAGGCCTGATATTTTCACATCAATTGGCCTTCAGAACCAAAATACAAAAATACGCTCAAACTCCGTTTATTTGGATTGGCGTACGACATATTCAAACTTTCAAACATCATCATTATTTGAGATGGCTGATAAAATCCTTAAAAATCAACAGTATGAAGAGAGAAAGGGCCGGCTCAAGAATATTGGGGATGCCTGGAATTATTATTTTCCATACACAGCTAAGCGTCACGATATTGAATCAGGAAATGACTCCTCTTTTATTGGTTTTTTAAGAAACTCATTTTATCGTCCTAGGGATATAATAATGATGCTTGAGTTTTTAAAAGAAAATGTTATTGAGAAAAATGAGATTAATAAATCCAATCACACGTTTGAAGATTTTGAAAGTGTAGATTTTAAGAGAAAACTTTCTGACCATTTATTGGGGGAGATAAAAGATCAGATTTCTTTTTACTATAACAATGATGATTATGAATTATTTTTAAAATTTTTTGAGCTCCTAGACGGTTCTACTAGGTTTACTTATGAAGAATATCTAGATACGCATTCAAAACTTGTAACGCATATAAAGTCTACTAGCCAGAATACTCCAAACTTCATGGAAACACCAAACATGTTTTTACAGTTTCTTTACGAGACGAATGTCATAAGTTATGTGGAGGATGTAGAGGGGCATAAACCTCTTATCCACTGGAGTTTTAGAGATAGAAGTTTTTCAAATTTTTCACCTAAAGTCAAGGAAGGTGTTAGATATGAAATTTTCTATGGATTAGCGAGAGCAGTTAATACGGGAAAAAAACGTGTCAAGTGTTCTTAATCGAAAAATCACTTCAATGATTTTTTATATTCATGGCTGAGTTGTGCTTCAATCTAACAAAGAAGGTTTAAGAGAAAAATGTCAGATAAAAAAAATAATCCAGTTATTTATATTTCTGGTCCAGGTTATAGTTTTAAAAATTTTGAGCCTCTTATAGGTAGCATTGATCAACATTTTCAGGAAATTCTATCTAAGTTATGCTTTAGAAATTCTGATGGCATTGAAGTTGATATCGATTTACAAATAGACCTTTTCAATCATGAAAAGGTAAGAGCTTATGCTAAAACTTTAGATAAATCTAAAGGAACTTATAAAATTAAAATGACAGCGGGTATGTCGTATAACGTTTGGTTAGTTTCTCGAATATTCGAAGTTAATTATGACATTTTTCCTTGGTTAAGAAACGTAAAAATACGTGATAAAGATGATAGGAAGTTGGGACGAAAAAAGCTACTCGCAGATTTTGCTTATTTTATCTGTAGCTATGCAGTTCTTTTGCATGAAATTTCTCACGTAGTTTTGGGTCATACTGATTATCTTTATGACCAGTATGGGTGTAGTAAATTAAATGAGTTTAGTGATGAAGATGAAAAATTATCTGAAGATAAGAAACGAGTTTTAAATGCATTTGAAGCAGATGCTGATCGCCAATCTATTGAGTTTCTGATGGCGTTTATGGATTCTGCAATGGGAGAAGATGGTTTAGGTATGCATCTTCGTTTTCCAACACAGTTGGCGGTTCATGAATTTATTATTTATTCTTTAACTTCATTAACGGTGTTTCTTCAACAACAATCTGCTGGTAAGAGGTCAGTTCATCCTATGCCTAATGAAAGGCAATATATTTATACGTCTTCAATTATCTCTTACCTTGAAAAAACAAAACCAGAGTTGGTAGAAGTATTGAGATATCACCTTCCATTTATTGGGATGGAAGCGGCTAAAAAAATGGGACTTATTGATGCTAGTGATGTTTCAACAGTTGTTTCTACGGCCCTAAATCTTGGACATATTGATGATGTAATTAATAAATCAAAAATTAGAAGCTTCCAACACAAGCCTTGTAGTTAGTTTATCTATTTGATTTTGGCGGGCATGATGATTATGAAAATCACGTTATTACGCCACGGTAAACCAGCATTCGAACTGAAGGGAAAAGTTCGGGCGCGGGAGTTGGGTTCGATTGCTAGGTCGTATGATTTGTCGGGTATTGCGGATTTGCCTTTAGATGAAACGGTTCTGGCGGTTCAGGGTAGTCAGTTTGTGGTTTGCAGTCATTTGCCGCGTTCGATTGAGTCCGCTAAGGCACTAGGTTTTTCGGATATTCATCTTCAAGATTCGCTATTTGGCGAAACCACGATCCCGCATTTTAGTCGTGGTTCGCTTTCTCTTCCTATTGGGGTTTGGCTGGTGTTGCTGAGGGTGTTGTGGTTATTTGGGTTTTCTAAAAACGGTGAGTCGTTTAAACAAGCCAAAAACCGCGCTCGATTGGCGGCGGATAAGCTAATTGATTTAGCGGAAATGCATCACGATGTCTTGCTCGTTGGTCATGGTTTTATCAATCACTTTATTGCCAAAGAACTTAAACAGCGCGGTTGGCAAGTGTCTTCAAAACCCGGTCGCAATTATTGGGAATATGGCGTTTTTAAAAAACCACTCATTTCCGCTTAAAACGTTGTTTTAACGACCAGGCCTGGTGGCGAATGAATGGTGCGGGAAATTATATTTTCTCTTTATGGTTCATTGTGAAAATATAGTTTCATTTCTAAGCCCGCACTCAGAAAAGTTGAGCGCGGCGACGGTTCTGTTTCGATTAGACATTATCTGTTGGTTTTATCGGTATTGGGTTTGGCGAATGTTTAAAAAATCACAAGCATCAATAGCCGTTTGAGATGATTTCCCGCTCTAATCGACTCATAAAATGATACAATTAAGTCAAATAATCGTCTCATGCAGGTCTAATTATGGTGCAAAAATGGGTATGGCAACAGGCAAATTGGCCGAACTGGTCTTTTGATCAGGCGCAGGTGATGCCGTCTTTATTGAGTGCGGTCAGGGCGGTTGCGCCTTTAATTACCCTAGCAAATCAACTTTCACCGGAAAAACGTTTGGCGTTTGAGAGTCAAGTGTTGCTGGATGAAACCTTGTCCACCTCTCTCATTGAACAACAGGTACTTGATCGAGATTCGGTGAGGTCAAGTATTGCCCGTCATTTGGGTTTGCCGGATGCGAAACCGACAGACAAACGCTACGAAGCCTTTACGCAAGTCTTCTTGGAGGCGGTTCGTAATGCGGATCAGCCACTTGATCATGCGCAACTAAAACATTGGCAAGCGCAATTGTTTATCGAAATCCCCAGGTTAAAAGAAGTCACGCTGGGCGATTATCGGGATGAATCGATGGCGGTGGTGTCCGGGCATTTTGGCCGCAAGGAAGTGGTGCATTTTCAAGCCCCCTGTGAGCAGCGCGCCTGTGTAGAAGCTTATATGGATGAATTTATTGACTGGTTCAATCAAGATGAGTCGATGGTGGATTATCCGACATACGATTATTTGAAGGCGGCGATTGCGAAGTTTTGGTTTGTAACGATTCACCCTTTTGACGACGGCAACGGACGCTTATCGCGTATTTTGGCCGAACGCTGTTTGGCGCGTGCCGATCATACCGATATTCGGTTGTATTCTATTTCCAGTGAAATGGCGCGTCAGAAATACGATTATTATCATGTGCTGAAAACGCAAAAAGGTGACGGCGATTTAACCGAATGGATGGTTTGGTTTTTGAATTGTGTGCAAGTGGCGGCACAGACCAGTTTGCAGCGATTGGAAAAAGTGCGTTATGCCACGCAGTTTTGGGATAAGCACCGTGCGCAAGCGTTTAACGAGCGTCAACGGAAATTATTGGTGCGTTTGTTAGAAACGAATGATTTTGATGAAGGCATCGCCAAGCGTAAATATAAAAATCTGGTAGGCACGTCTGACGCCACCGCCGCGCGTGATTTAACCGAATTGGTTGAGTTGGGTGTTTTGCAAATTCAAGGCAAAGGCCGTTCGGTTAAGTATTTCCTAGCTTAAGCTTTTGAGTGTGTAACTAGCAGGCCTGCTGATTGGCTTATTGCCCCATGGTTTGTTTAATGCGGTCGATAAAGTCTTGGATATAGGGCGATTGTTTGGCATTGTTTGCAGCATGGGTGGCGGCGTAAAGGGTTGACCAAAGGCCGTGTTGGCCGAGGCGTTTGCGCGGCAGGTGTTTAAAATCGTCTTGGGTATCGAGCAACCATTTTGGCAGGGCGCACACGCCGCGTCCGCTTTCAACACGATGCAACATCATCAGCGTCATATCGGTGTGTTCGGTGGCTTTTGGCCGCAGGTTGTGCGGGGTTAGAAACTGGCGGAAAATATCGAGCTTGTCTTCATTCACCGGATAGCAAATCAGGGTTTCGTTTTGCAGGTCCTGAGGTTGCAACCAGGCCTGGTTATTGGCCGCCGTGTTGAGCGGATGGTTCGGTGGCAATACCAATTGAATCTCATAGCTAAATAACGGCTCAAACTTCAATTCGTCGCTTTCAAGCGGGTCGGAGGTAATCACCAAATCCAATTCATGTTTGAGCAAGCTGGGCAGCGCGAGATTGCTCAAGCGTCCGGCAATATCCACATCGACATTCGGCCATTGCGCTTGATAAGGGCGCAGCAGCGGCAATAACCATTCAAAACACGTATGACATTCCACACCAATTTTAAGCCGACCTTGTTCACCGGCGGCGAGGCGTTTAAGTTGGTTTTCGGTGTGTTGGAACTGCGGCAAAACCTGTTGCGCCAGTTGCAACAGCAATTTCCCCGCAGGCGTGAATTGCAACGGCTGGCTTTTGCGCTCAAACAATTTGAGTTCCATACTGTCTTCAAGCTGTTTAATCTGATGCGACAGCGCCGATTGCGTCATAAACAAAGCATCAGCGGTTTTCACCAGATTGCCGTGCTTCGCCAGCGCATCAAGGGTTTTAAGGTGTTTGATTTCGAGCATGGGTTTTTCCGGGTTTTAACTATTAATTTTTTTCAAGTTTGTTTGAGCTTAATTCGTTTGTTTTCATGTAGGGCGGATTTTACCACTGGAATTCAAATAATTAAAAGACACCCACTTTTAGATTGGTTTTTGTTAGCCATGTATAATCGTGTGGTCATAAGTGTCTAAAAGTACTAAGGAGTGGGTAATGGTTAATAAGTTGGCGTTAGGTTTAGCGGTGGGTTTGGCTGGTGTGGCGATGACTGCGCAAGCTAGTTGGTGGTCTAAGGCAAAAGAAGCGGCTTCGGAGGTTATGCAAACTCAAGATGTGAATCAAGCGACCAGTCAATTAACCGGTTTTTCAAATGAAGAATTGGCTCAAGCATTTCGTCAGGCCTTGAATATCGGTTCAGAAAAGGTGGTCGCGCAACTGAGTGCCGCCGGCGGTTATGCCCACGATAGTCTCATTCGAATTCCCTTACCGGAACAAATGCAGCGTGTTGATGCCGTGCTTTCAAGGGTGGGCATGGGGCGTTATACCGAAGAGTTGGAACTTAAACTTAATGAGGCGGCTGAATTAGCGGCACCGAAAGCCAAAGCCTTGTTTGTCAATGTCATCTCGTCGATGACTTTTGAAGATGTGCAGGCGCTTTATCATGGTTCGAATGACTCAGCGACGCAGTTTTTGCGCGAAAAAACCAGTGACGACTTGAAGCAGCAGATGCGCCCGATTATCGAGAAAACGCTGAACGAAGTGGGGGCGGTCAGGGTATATGACCAAGCTATAGCGCAATATAAAAAGTCACCGTTTGTGCCGGATATTAAAGCCGATTTAATTGGTCATACCACCGAAAAAGGCATGGATGGCTTGTTTTATTATCTTGGACAAAAGGAGGCCGAGATTCGTGAAAACCCGGTTGAGCAAACCACTGATCTACTAAAAAAAGTGTTTGGCCAGCGCTAACTCACGCCAACTTACGGCACGGTTGGCATAGTTTAATACAACAATCCGAACATCCATAGCGGGAGGGTGTTTCAATGTGTACTTTATGCCAAAATGCGATTAAAAGTACGACCGGGACGCTATCAGTCTCAAACGGCAAAAGAGCATATCGAAGAGTTAACGAATGCTTTATAAAATTATTCGAACCGACGAGTATTTTAAAAAGCTGAAAAAATTTATCAAAAAACACCCTGACATCTTACCGCGATACATAAAAACAATCTTGAATTCAACTAATAACTGCAACACCCGCCCTTAAATTCCGAACTGTTAAGACTTCATAGGGTGATTTAAACCCTAATCGCTTTCTGGGTCGGGCTTTGCGGTTTCTTTTAAACCCTCAACTAAACCATTAACGCCATATTGCCGTATTTTTCAATTTGCGTGTCATGGGTCATGAGTCGCATCGGCTCGGTCATAGCCTGTGCAATCAGCAGTCGATCAAATGGATCTTGATGGTGGTAGGGTAATTCGGCAATCGCAAGGGTGTGTTCGGCATAGATGGGCAATATTTGATAGCCTGCGGCTTGAAAATAGTTCAGTGCTTGTTTGGCATCGACAGGCATGTCGCCCTTGCCAAGGCTGTGTTTGATTGCAATTTCCCACAAACTGACGGTGCTGACCCAAAGGGTATTTTTGGGGTTTAAAATGGCCTGTTTAGCTTGAGCATTGAGGCGGGGGCTGTCGGCAATCGCCCAAAGCGCGATATGGGTGTCGAGCAAAATATTCATGCGTCTTGTCCTAAAAACAGCTTGGCGACCTGGTCGTTATGAGCATCAATATCATCGGGAATGATAAGGTGTTTCGCTACGCCAATTCTGAGTGCGGTGTCAGGCGTGGTATCAAGTGGCACCAGCTTGGCAACTGGACGACCGTGGCGCGCAATAATAATCTCTTTTTCTTGATGGCTTTCAATCGCTTCAATCAGCCTAGAAAGCTGAGACTTGGCTTCAAATATATTGACCGCGTGCATAGTATTGTCCTTAGCTAAGTTTGGTTTAGTTTGATTATACGGCAAGCTTTTCGGTTATCCAAGCTGAACCCGGTCGTATGGATTGAAGCCGAGTCCTATACCCTGATGACGCAGGACATGGCGGCAATCGATTTTTTAATATCGGGGATATAGGTTTTAACCCTATGACCGCGGTGCTTAATGCAACCAGGCCTGGTGTGACGCTGATGAATAAAGTGCAACATTTTTAAGTAATTGACGGACTTTAGTTTTTGTTAAAACGATGGGCAAACGCTGCGGTTTTTTTCGCCCGTGTCAGATTTTCAACCTAACCCTGCTCAGTGCGTTTAGAATAATGCTTAGTTTGGATGCGTTCACACAGGATCTAAAAAGCGTGGTGTAGTCGCCATAATTTAAACCTCATGAAATGCTAAGGATTGAAATTAAATCTAATAATAACATGGTGTTATATTAATTTAATCAATGAAATTAACGATATAAAACATCAGTTTTATAGTTTATTGGCATACTTAATGTATTTGGTTTAGAGTGTCTAATAATAGTTTGCTGCAAACAAGCACGGCAATACTGAGCCGACAATTACGATAGAATCTGATTTATGAAAGCAGTACAAAATATCACCGTACCGCATCCATTCCCGTATCAGGGAAGCAAGCGTGGTATAGCTAAATTTATCCTCCCCCATTTTCCATCTGATGTTGGATGCTTGTATGAGCCATTTTGTGGTGCTGGAGCAGAATCTATCGCCGCAGCCGTGCAAGGTCTCGCAAAACGTTTTGCCCTTAATGATCTTAATGAGCCACTAATAGCGTTGTGGTCTGAGATACTAGATAATCCACAGGGCTTGTGCGATGAATACGAAAGGCTTTGGTTAGAGCAAGATTCCGATAGAAAAGCATATTTTTTCAAGGTAAGGGATGAATTTAATAAGTCTCATAATCCGCATCAACTGCTCTACCTGCTTGCTCGCATCGTAAAAGGTGCCGTAAGGTATAGCTCTGAAGGTTTATTTAATCAGAGCGCGGATGATCGCCGCTCAGGTATGAAGCCAAATACTATGAAACAGAATATATTTGGAGTCTCGGCACTGCTGGGCAAAAAAACAAAGGTAAGCGCTTTAGGTTTTCGGAACGCCGTAATTAAGGCTAAAGAAAATGATCTGATATACATGGATCCACCCTATCAAGGATCATCATTCACGAGAGATCATCGTTACTTTAACGGCTTGTCATAAGATTTAACCGGTTTTTTTGTTTTTATCCTGTTAATTCCATTTTTGAACCGCAAAGGCGCGACGTTTTTAGGCGCAGTTTTAAGTATTAAGTTTTTGATTGTGGCGGATGCTGGTTTGTTTCAATCGTTTTGGCTGAACGAGATGTTCATTAACATACCGTTGGCAGTTCGTGCCAGCGCGTGGTGTAGCGCGGTGAGCAATAGTTGCGGCGCATTGTCCAATCGGTTTGTCCGGCGAGCCCTTCAGCGGCTACTTTCACAGTACCACGCCCCATTTTGTGGTTAATCTGATCCATTACTTGCATCAGTTGATCGGCTTTGGGATGGCTGGAGTATTGGGGGGCAAAGATGTCTAGTTGTAACGTGTGTTTGGGTTGTAGGTCGCTTAGGATGACGCTGGCTTTGTGGTAGGCGAATCCGTCGCGCCAAATGGTTTTTAGTGCGTGCTTGGCCATTTTTATCAGCAAGCTGCTGTTGTCGGAGGGGGACACTAAACCTTGCAGGTAGTGGTTGCTATAGTAGAGCGCGGGTTGTTGAAACGGGTTGGTGCGAATGCTGACGCCGATTGTGTGGCATGTGCTGTGTTGGGCGCGTAGTTTTTCGGCGGCACGTGCGCAGTAGGTGGCAACGGCCTGTTCCATTTCGTGCAGGCTAGTAATGGGGCGGCCAAATGATTTTGAGGTCATAATTTGTTGTTTGTTTTCGGCTTGTGGGGCGAGGGTAAAGCAGTTCTGGCCGTTGAGTTCGTGGATAATGCGTTCTAAGTTTATTGAAAAGCGTTGTTTTGCGTGACGAGGGCTGAGGGTTTTTAGCTGGTAGGCGTTGCAGATGCCTTGCGTTTTGAGGGTTTGGCTATGGGCTTTTCCGATGCCCCATACGTCATCTATCGCGACCTGTTTGAGTAGGAGGTCAACTACTGATGGGGTGAGGGCATTGAGGTCGAGCACGTGTTGGTATTGCGGTTGCTGTTTGGCCAGATGGTTGGCAAGTTTGGCTAGTGTTTTGGTGGAGGCGATACCCACCGCCACCGGTAATCCTAGGCCGCGTTGGATGGTGTGGCGTATGTGTTGGCCGTAGTGAGTGAGATTGCATTCGTTCATGCCGCTTAAGTCTAGGAAGGATTCGTCGATGGAGTAAATTTGTTGTATGGGTGCGAATTGTGATAACAAGCGGTGTAGGCGGTTGCTCATATCGGCATAGAGTTCGTAGTTTGAGCTGAATACGGCGGTGTGGTAGCGGGCAAGATAGTGTTTAACTTTAAAGTAGGGTTGAAACATCATGCTGCCGACTTGCGCAGCTTTAAATCCATTGACAGGTTGATTGGATTTGAATTGGCGTAACAGGGCTTTGGCGTGGGAGTTGGCGGCGACAATGCAGCCGTCGTTGTTGGATAGTACGACAACCGGACGTTTGGCCAACGCCGGATTGAATGCGATTTCACAGGAGGCATAAAAACTGTTGGCATCGACCAGCGCAATATTTTTTGACATAGCGTTCTCCACTTGGCCGTTTATTATAGCGTTACTTAAATCAAAATAAAGGATTTAGCAGGCCTGCTAATCTGGGCCGTCGGATGGTGGATGGAAGGGCAAGCGTTTTGTGGCTTGTCCCTTCGTTATGGCGAGGGAGGTTAGATGAGGCCTTTGTGTTGCAGGTAGGCTTCGTAGTTGTCGTTAAAGTCTTCGAAGCCGTCGGCGGAAAGAATAAATAAACGTCCGGCTACGGAGGACACGAACTCGCGGTCGTGACTGACGACAATAACAGTGCCTGGGTAATCAACAAGGGCTTGGTTGAGAGATTCGATCGATTCCATATCCATGTGGTTGGTGGGTTCGTCCATCAGTAAGACATTTGGCTTTTCCATCATGAGTTTGCCAAATAGCATACGTCCCTTTTCGCCACCGGAGAGGACTTTAACGGATTTGTCGATGTCTTTTTGTGAAAACAACATCCGTCCAAGAATGGCGCGTACCGCTTGTTCGTCATCGCCGGGTTTTTTCCATTGGCTCATCCAGTCGAACAGGGTCATGTCGAGCGCAAATTCATGTGCATGGTCTTGGGCGTAGTAGCCGATGCTAGCGTTTTCCGCCCATTTAACTTGACCGCTGTCGAGTTCAATATCGCCCACCAGTGCGCGCAGCAGGGTGGTTTTGCCGATGCCGTTTGCGCCGATAATCGCGACTTTTTCGCCTGCTTCAATCATCCCGCTCCAACCGTCAAGCACCGGTTTGGTTTCAAAGGTTTTGCGTATTTGACTAAATTCAACCGCTAGGCGAAACAATTTTTTCTCTTGTTCAAAGCGAATAAAAGGATTAACACGGCTGGAGGGTTTGACTTCGGCCAATTCAATTTTGTCTATTTGTTTGGCGCGTGAGGTGGCTTGTTTTGCTTTGGATGCGTTGGCCGAGAAGCGGCTGACAAAGGTTTTCAGTTCGGCAATTTGCGCTTTTTTCTTTGCGTTATCGGCTAATAAGCGTTCGCGTGCTTGGGTTGAGGCAATCATGTATTCATCATAGTTACCCGGGTAGATGCGCAGTTCGCCATAGTCCAAATCGACCATGTGGGTGCATACACTATTTAGAAAGTGACGGTCGTGGGAGATAATAATCATGGTGCTGTTACGCGAGTTGAGTAGGTTTTCCAGCCAGCGAATGGTATTGATATCGAGGTTGTTGGTGGGTTCGTCGAGCAACAGTACGTCTGGGTTGGCGAACAAGGCTTGCGCTAATAATACGCGCAGTTTCCAGCCCGGTGCTATCTCGCTCATTGGGCCGTAATGCTGTTCAATCGGGATTTCTAAACCAAGAAGGAGTTCGCCGGCGCGGGCGTCGGCGGTGTAGCCGTCGAGTTCGGCAAATTCCACTTCAAGTTCGGCTACCTTTAAGCCATCTTCTTCACTCATGTCGGCAAGGCCGTATATGCGTTCGCGTTCGGCTTTGATTTCCCACAGACGTGCATCGCCCATAATGACGGTGTCGATTACGCTAAAGCGTTCGTAAGCAAATTGATCCTGACGCAGTTTACCTAGGCGTACATTCGGCTCTAACATCACTTGGCCCGCGCTGGGTTCTAGGTCGCCGCCTAGAATTTTCATAAAAGTTGATTTGCCGCAGCCGTTAGCGCCGATGAGGCCATAGCGGTGACCTTGACCGAATTTTATGGAAATGTTTTCAAACAGTGGTTTTTCGCCAAACTGCATGGTGATGTTAGCGGTAGAAATCACAGCTTAGTGTCCTTTATGTTGGTAATGCAAACAGGGCATTGTACTCGTTTGCCTCGTTGAATGCGAATGGCGCAGGTCTTTGGGAATAGCAGGCCTGCTAAATGTGGGTTTGGCTTGGCGCGGCGCTTAGTTTGAAGCCGGTGGCGGATAGTCGGCGAGGCTGAGCGTTTCGGTTTGGCTTTCGTTGAGGTAGTGATGCGCATAGTCTAAGTAGACGCCGCTTTCGATGAGTAGTTCGAATACGGCGCGATCTAGGCGGCCTGCGTTGACTTCGTGATACAGAATATCCAACGCTTGTTTGATGGTTTTTGCCGGTTTATAAGGGCGATCGGCGGCGGTGAGGGCTTCGAAAATATCGGCGATGGCTAATATGCGTTCTACCATCGACAGGTCGTCGGCTTGCAGTTGGCGACGCACGCTGGGGTGGGCATCGAGATTCACCAGTTCGTAAAAGTCACCGGTATCAAAGCCGAGGTAAACCGCATATAGCAGCGGATTGGCGAGTAGGGTTTCACTAAATAGGCGTTGCGTGTGCGGGGTAATCCAGTTGTCTTGAATTAAATCGTTTTTTGGGCGAGTGTTTGTGCGGTTTGTATCAGATGAAGGTCATTGCGTTGCAGGTAGTCGCGCGTGACGGCGGCGCTGAGTTGGAATTCTGATAAGGCCGCTTCTTGTGCCAGCTTTTGGTTGAAGTGGTATTGTAAACTTAGGGCAACGAGTAAAATCAGCGTCATGGTGAGCGCAAACGCCGAGACAACGGTTAGGCGTATAGAAAAACGCGTGCGTATAGAGTTGGACACCATGGCTCCCGCTAAATTGTTTAGTTGGCAGGCGTTGGGGCGTGCCAACGAGGGTTTTAGTTAACGAATTTGTTATGCTAAGGTAAGATGCGTAAAGAAGCAAAATAAAATTGGTACCTTGGTGAAAATCGCCGCTTTAATAACGAGCCGTGAGATGGCTAATTTGAACAGGTGGTTTTTGAGGTGCCCAACTAAAGGATGAACGATGAAAATTTGGGTTGATGCGGATGCCTGTCCAGTTGCGATTAAAAATGTGTTATTTCGTGCTGCTGAGCGTTGGCAGGTGCCGCTAATTTTGGTAGCCAATCGTGGTATGAGTTGTCCGCCGTCGCCGTGGATTAAAGCGATGCAAGTGGAGGCGGGGTTTGATAAAGCAGATCAGTTTATCGTTGAGCGCGTTGCTAAGGGGGAGTTGGTAATTAGTGCCGATATTCCTTTGGCGTATGAAGTATTGAGTCAGGGAGGCGAGGTGATTGATCCGCGCGGCGAGCGTTATACCTTGGCGAATATTAAAGCGCGTTTGACATTACGTGATTTTATGGAAAGTCTGCGTTCAAGCGGCGTGCAAACCGGTGGGCCAACCCCGCATCATGCGCGCGATACGAAAGCCTTTGCCGATCAGTTGGATCGCTTTTTGGCTAAACATTAATCGACGTGTTCGAGTGTAATGCGTTGACACGATTTTTAAGAGGTGGGAGAAGATGTATAAGTCGAGTCTAATTTTGCTGTTGGTGAGTTTGTTTGGGGTGTGGCTGTCGGCTTGTTCCAGCTATCCGCTGGGGATGTCGAAGGCTCAGTGGGAAGCGCTCACGCCGGATGAGCAATTTAAAGCACAACAGCAACAGGTTGAACTTGATCAGCAGCGGGCCCAGCAACGTGCCGCGGAAGCTCGCCAGCGCGCCTTGGTGTTAGAGCAGGAGCGAGCGGCGTTAGCGCTTAGACGCCAGCAAGCGGGGTATGGTGAGCATCTGCAGTGTGTACTAAGCGAGGCGCAGGCAAAGTTGGGCGGGCGCTGGCGTGCGGTGGAGTCTTTGGCGATGGATTTAATCATCGCTGAGCAAGTGAGCTATACCTTGGCGCATATTGAAAAAGGCTATGTGCGTTATTCTCAGCCGGTGTATGCGCGTTTTGACGGACAAACCTTGCAGTTGTGTGAATACGAGGGGGATATGGCAGATCAGCGCCTTTGTGCGAAGGTTATTGGGACGTTTGGCGATTATCAGCGCGGTTTTAATCAGCGGTTAAGCTCGTCGGATTATATTCAAGGACGCGTGCGTTGTCAGTTTGTGCCAAAAGCCGGCTATCGGCCTTCAGGTTATCGTTAGGCTAGGTTTTAAGGTTTGTATGGCCACGTTTTTGTAGACTTTCTAAACTACTTCTTTGGGCGCGGCTCGCGGGTGTTGGTGATGTTATGATTAACCGTCGTAACAACCTAGGCCACGCGAAGTTTGAAAATTTTTTGGGTTATTTGAGTGAGTTGTTTGTAGGTCGTTAGGTCTTATCATATTTAGCGGGCTGATTGATGGCGCCAGCGTAGCCAAGTCGGTACGTCTAACTCATCTTCGCTTAAAACTTCTACCGGCCGTTTTTCATTGAAAGGGGTGCCAAATACTTCTTGGTGAACTTGGTCAATCAAACGTGTGAGATCGTCGCGACTGACTTGGCCAAGCAACATACCGGCTTCCATATAGCCTTCGATACGACTGACGGAGGGGGTTTTTGAGACTGAGCGCGAAGGATTTTGGTATTCCGCGCGTAAAAGTTGCGCCAAGTGTTGCAGATAAAGTTGTTTTGCCATGTTGAGCCTGCCATCTAGTCAAAGAGCATATAGTTTAACCTGAATAGGTCGCCTGACCCAATGGCTATGCGGAATGTTTTGCACCTGCTCCGTGCTATCGTTAAAATGCGTGTTTTTAACCGTTTTGTTTTGAGTTTGAGTATCTTGGTTTTTCGTTTGAATAGCCCTTGTCAGCGCGTAGCTTGAGCATTATCAGGATTAATTAAGGTCTTATAAGTTTATGGGAATAAAAAAATGAATATTAAAAATTATATGCAGGGTTTGGGACAGGCGGCGCGTGCGGCATCGCGTATTTTGATGATGGCGACCACGGCGCAGAAAAATCGTGCGTTGTTGGCGATGGCGGAACAGTTAATCGCGCAGGCTGAATTTTTGAAAACCGAAAATGCGAAGGATTTAGCTGCCGGTAAAGCGAATGGGTTGGATGAGGCGATGTTAGACCGTTTGGCGATTACCGATAAAGGTGTGGTGCAGATGGCGGAAGGCTTGCGCCAAATTGCAGGCCTGGCCGATCCAATCGGGCAAGTCAGTGATATGGCGTATCGCCCTTCGGGTATTCAAGTTGGCAAAATGCGTGTACCACTGGGCGTGGTGGGGATTATTTATGAATCGCGGCCAAATGTGACGATTGACGCGGCGGCTTTGTGTTTAAAATCGGGCAACGCGGCGATTTTGCGCGGCGGTTCGGAAGCGGCGTTTTCTAACCGTGCATTGGCGGCGTGTATTCAAGCTGGTTTAGAACAAGCAGGCCTGCCAAAAACATCGGTGCAAGTGGTGGAGACGACCGACCGTGAAGCGGTGGGTGAGTTGATTGCGATGCCTAAATATGTGGATGTGATTATTCCGCGCGGCGGCAAAAGTCTGATTGCGCGCATAAGTGAACACGCGCGTGTGCCGGTGATTAAGCATTTAGATGGTATTTGTCATGTGTATATCGACGATGAAGCCGACAAAAACAAAGCGATTAAGGTGGCGTTGAATGCCAAAACCCATCGTTATGGGGTGTGTAATGCGATGGAAACCTTGTTGATTGCGCAGTCGCGAGCGAGTGAGATTTTGCCGGAATTAGCCAAACTTTACCAAGAGAAAGGGGTTGAATTGCGTGGTTGTGAAAAAACCTGTGCCTTGATTGATGCCAAGCGGGCGACTGAGGAAGATTGGCAAACCGAGTATCTTGCGCCGATTTTATCGATTCGGGTAGTGCAAGGCATGGAGCAGGCGATGGAGCATATTGCGCAATACAGTTCGGCCCATACCGAGTCGATTATTACCGAAAACTATAGTAAAGCGCGTCAGTTTTTGGCACAGGTGGATTCAAGCTCGGTGATGGTGAACGCCTCTACGCGCTTTGCCGATGGCTTTGAATATGGCTTGGGGGCGGAAATCGGCATCAGCACCGATAAGTTCCACGCACGCGGACCGGTCGGGTTGGAAGGACTAACATCGCAGAAATATATTGTGTTGGGTGACGGGCATATTCGTCAGTAGTGTTCGACGTTAGGTGTTTGGCTTGGATAATGAAACCGACTCAGTGATGAGTCGGTTTTTTATCCATCAGCGCGTAAAACTTCGCCTTTGAGGCGGGGAGGATGTCAAGCGCGTTTGATTTGTTTGCTATGACTAAAGTTACGTCCGAGCAGTTCTTGTTCTTTTTCAATGCACACATCGAGTAGGCGTAACATAAAATCGCTAAAAAGTGGGCAGTTGGGTTGGTTTTCGCGCAGGGTGTTTTGAATGTCGATATAGGTACCGTCAACCTTGTCGAGTTTGACGCCATAATGGGGCAGTTTGTTGAGATTCATATCTAAATAACGGTCGAGGCGGATGTGGCAACGGGTATCTTTAACACGTTTTAAAATGCGGTCAACAATTTCTTGGTGTAGGCTTTTAAAGCGAGGGTCGCGCAGTACTTTAAATACTTCGTGGTGGCGTGATGTGACTTTGTAAAACTTACATTGGTAGGTAAAAAAGTCGAGCGCGACTTGATATTCTGAGGGAATGCCATGGGCATGAGAAGGTGAATACCAGTTAATCGCACCATTAATAACAACTTTTACGACCTTTTGATCGCCTAAGTCGTGCATGACTTGCAACGTGCGCTGTTGTGTGAGGCGCTTTTCTTCGATTAAGGCTTTGCGTGTGGGCATAATCTGCCAGTTGAATCGATTTTGATCTTTTTGTTCGTTAAAATCTTTAATTACATGATGTTTGTCATGAAACTCAAGGTAGTCCGCGCCGGGATTGTTAAAGATACGAAAAATATGGATCATTTCGTGCCTCGCTTATTTTGTTTTAGTTGTTCGAGTATATTAAATGCGCAATTAAGCAAAAAGTCTATTCATAAATATTTATATCGTTCGGTTATTTATTTATACAGAATAACGTATATCTTTTTACTTAAAAGTGTTTAGGGTTTTATTTCATTTTTTATAGTGTTGTCGAAGGATTTGTGCGGATTGATTGATTTTTTGAAAGGTGTCGGTATCGCCACCGCGATCAGGGTGGTGGCGCTGACTGAGTAGACGATATTGGCGATTGATGTCTGTAAGCGTGAGGGTTGCGCTAGGATCGAGTTGAAGCTGTTGCTTTGCGTTCTCAAGCGTTTGTGTGTCGGCTTGCGAGCTAAAACCTTGCCAAAACTGGTTGAGCAGGGCGACGACGTCTTCGCTTTGCGTGCTGAGGTAGTGCTGATAATCGAGGTAATAGCGTTTGATCGGATCGTCTTGAATCAGGCCTGCTAAACCCAGTTGTTCGGTTTGAAAACCAATCTTTAAACAATGAATTTGCAGTTCACCATAACCTTGCGCTCGCCATGAATCGCCAAGGCGATAGAGAATGTGAAATAGCAAAAAGTGGCTTTGAAATAGCCTCAGCGGATCTAATGAAGGGGTGAAGTGATCGTAACCGAGTGTGCTGAGTTGTTTCATCAAGGCGTGTTCGCTGATTCCTTGCGGGTGGGCGCGGATTATGTGGAGGAGGTGTTCGGCAAGCCGAGTGTCGAGTTCAGGCGCGTGCATGGCGTTGTTCCCAGTCTAACATCGTTTTTTTGAGTTCGCTTCCCCAAGCAAAGCCACCAAGTTGGCCGTTGCTGCGTATCACGCGGTGGCATGGGATAAACCAGCTGATGGGGTTGTGTGCTATCGCATTGGCGACAGCGCGCACGGCATTAGGCCGACCTATTGCTTGGGCAATGGCTTGATAAGGGCGTGTTTCGCCATACGGAATGTGTTGTAGCGCCTGCCATACTTGTTGTTGAAAGGGTGTGCCGATTGGGTGCAGCGTGAGTTGGTTATCACGCTGTCCTATCAGGTTGGCAATATATTGTGCTTGAGTGGCGCCGTACTCGAAATGGTGTGTCTGATCAGCGGGGCAAGCGAAGTCGCAAGCGTAGAGCGCGTGGTGGTCAAAAACGAGAAAGACCTCACCGAAACAAGAGTGAGCTTTCGCATAATGCAAGCGGGTAGATGGGTTCATAGTGAGTAGTTTACGCGATGTTGGTGTGGTTGCAAACGTCTTGGTTGGCGGTTGGCTGCGTGGGTATAATGAGTCGTTCGGACTACTAAAAATAGGAGAGGGTGAGCTGCATGGGTGAGGGGCCTAAGTCGTATATTGGCATTTATGGAGGCACGTTTGATCCGATTCATTTCGGTCATCTGCGTCCGGCGTTGGATGTGATGACGCGTTTGGCTTTGCAGCAGGTTCGTTTTATGCCCTGTTATCAGCCGGTGCATCGCGGCCAACCGGGAGCAGGCGCGCAAGCTCGCTGTGAGATGATTGAGCGGGCGATTGCCGGGCAGGCTGGTTTCGTGTTGGATCGCCGTGAAATTGATCGAGGGGGACCGTCGTATATGGTGGATAGTCTGGCCTCGATTCGCAGCGAACTCGGGACGACAGCGCAGGCGCCCGGTCTGGTGTTGATGATGGGCTTGGATGCGTTTCATCATTTTTTAAGCTGGCAACAGTGGTCAAAGATTTTACAGCTGGCCCATATTGCGTTAATGCACCGTCCGGGTGAACCTTTGCCGACGCAAGGTGAGTTGGCGATGTTGTTTGCACAGCGCCGTGTTTGCGCACTTAGCGGCTGGAGCGGTCAAATTATTGATGTGGATGTAACGCAGTTAGCGATTAGCGCTACTGCAATTCGTGCGATGCTTGCACAGCACCAGTCGATAGATTATTTAATGCCGCTGTCAGTGGTTGAATATATTAAAATGCAGCAACTTTACCTGTCTTTGACATAAGCGGCGCTGAATTAACTGCGCAGGCGATTAATTCAGTGCTTTTGAAGCGTGGGAAAAGGATGTTTTGCATAAAAGGAGAATGAATGGACATTAAGCAGACACAAAATTTGGTTGTAAAAACGTTGGAAGATGGTAAAGCACGTGATATTCAGATCATTGATGTCGCTGGCGTGGCGAGTTTTACCGACTGTATGATTGTGGCAACGGGCACCTCTACTACCCATGTGCGCGCCTTAGCGAATATGGTCGAGCAGGCGTTTAAAGAGGCCGGTGAACCGAGTTTGGGGGTTGAAACTTCGTCAGAACCTGATTGGGCGCTGATTGATCAGGGAAATGTGATTGTTCATGTGATGACAGAAAAAGCGCGTGCGTATTATGCCATTGAAAAACTTTGGCAAATCAAAGACAGGCCTGCTGAGACAAACGAGGCGAACGTGTAGAGCTGATGCAGATTTATTTGATTGCGGTGGGGCAAAAAATGCCCAAATGGGTACAAGAGGGGTATGGCGAATATGCTAAGCGTTTGCCAAAAGCCTGTAGCTTGCATTTAGTCGAGCTGCCGATGGCGACGCGCGCAAAAAACGGTTCGGTGGCGCAGTATAAGCAAGAGGAAGCGAAGCGTATTTTAGACGCGCTACCTAAAGGGGCGCGCTTAATAGCGTTGGACGAACAGGGGCAGCAGCCGACTACGTTACAACTGGCGACACGGTTGCAAGATTGGTTGGCCGGCGGGCAAGATATTGCGCTGATTATCGGCGGGCCGGACGGTTTGGATGCGGCATTGCTGGCGCAAGCGGAATGGACGTGGAGTTTATCTAAACTGACCTTGCCACACCCGATGGTGCGTATTGTGTTGGCGGAACAAATTTATCGCGCTTGGTCGATCACGCAACATCATCCGTATCATCGCACCTAGCGTTGGCTGAGCTCAGCGCCTTTAATCAGTTTTGTAGGTGTGGGCGTTATTGATGGATTAGGGGGAATACACGAACGACTCAGTTAACGAATTGATTTTAAAGCTGTTAGCCCCGATTTTTTGTTTGGGTTAAATAAGATGTCGGTTAATCGTTAAATAAGTCCGGCTGATTAAATTTAACTGTGTATTTTCGCGTTTTTGACTTGACGTGATATTTAAAATCGCTATAATTTCGCCATCCTTTCAAACCCTATGGTAAACACTGGCTGAGTTGTGAATCTGACAACTTATTAACCCAGATTACTTTAGTTTTTATACCGAATTTTGGAGATTATTGTGGCAAACTCAGCACAAGCATTAAAGCGCGCAAGACAAGCGGAAAAGCGTCGTCAATTAAACGCATCACAACGTTCAGCAATGCGTACTTCTGTAAAAAAAGTATTGGCAGCAATTCAGTCAGGTGATAAAGCGTCTGCAACCGAATTATTCCGTGCAGCGCAGTCTAAGCTAGATAGCATGGCGCGTAAAGGCATTATCAACAAGAATAAAGCTTCACGTTCGACTAGTCGTATCAATGCGCGTATTAAGGCCATGGCTTAATCCTTAGGGCGTGATGCACTGAACAGTAAAATAAAAAAACCGGCGCAAGCCGGTTTTTTTATGGCGTTATTTTATGCTGGCGTTGTCTTTCGTTTAAAGCGAAAGCTTAAAGCGCTAATTAAGCCAGCTTTTGAGCCGTCAAATCGGGTTAGGTTGGGCAAATCATAGCGCCGAGTTGTTGCGTCAGTTTTAGGTTTTCGTCATAGTCTACAGGGCAGTCAATGATTACTACGCCTTGGGTGTTGAGTGCTTGTTTGAGGGTGGGTAGCAGCTGTTCGGTGTGTTCGATACGATAACCTGTCGCACCGAAGGCCTGGGCTAATTTGATAAAGTCGGGATTATTAAAGCCGATTTGGTAGGCGCGGCCAAAGTGGTTCAGCTGTTTCCATTTAATTAAGCCGTATTCACTGTCGTTCCAAATCAATATCACCAGCGATAAATTCAGGCGTACGGCGGTTTCGAGTTCTTGTATGTTCATTAAAAATCCGGCATCACCGGTCACAGCCACCACCTTTTGTTTAGGTTTAGCCAGCTTGGCCGCGATAGCGCCGGGTAGAGCGATGCCCATTGCGGCGAATCCATTTGAGATAATGCAAGTATTGGGCGCTTGCGCGTTGTACATTCGCGCCATCCACATTTTATGAGCGCCAACATCACAAATCGTGATGTCATCGTCGTTAAGGGCTTCGCGTAAGTCGTGGATGATTTTTTGAGGTTTAACAGGAAAGTGCGCATCTTGGTCATATTGATGAAAGGCATAATCAATGTGTTGTTTAAGTTGGCCGATGCCATGGTCGGTGTGGCGATGACTAATCGCGGCAATACTTTCTAAGCTGCAGCCTATGTCACCAAGAATACCGGCTTCAACAAGGTAGTATTCGTCTACTTCGGCTGGCTGGGTGTCGATATGGATAATTTTGCATCCGGGATTCTGGTTCCACAGATAGGGGTGGTATTCGACAATATCATAGCCGACACAGATCACCACGTCGGCACGGTCAACGCCGCAAGCGACGTAATCATGCGCTTGCAAACCGATTGTACCGATGGCGAGCTCATGGCGACAGGGGATAACGCCTTTTGCCATAAAAGTGGTGGCAACGGGGATATTTAATTTTGCGGCAAATTCGATGAGTTGTGCGCTGGCCTGGGCACGAATTACGCCGTTACCGGCGATAATTACTGGGCGTTTTGCGGCGGAAATACAGTCGGCGGCTTGGCGTACCTTGTCGAAGTTTGGAGCGGGCGCGGTGGGGCTTTGGCGTTTGAGTGGCGTTTTGTCTACTGGCATTTGCGCGATATTTTCGGGGAAGTCGATAAAACTACAGCCCGGTTTTTCAATTTGCGCCACTTTAAATGCTTTGCGCACGATTTCGGGGATGATTTGCGGCGTTAGGATTTGTGCGCTGTATTTGGTAATCGGTTTAAATAGATTGACCAAATCGAGCACTTGGTGGCTTTCTTTATGGAGGCGGGTCGTTGCCGCTTGTCCGGCGATGGCAACGACCGGCGCGCGATCCATATTAGCATCGGCGACACCGGTGACGAGATTGGTTGCGCCGGGTCCGAGCGTTGATAAACATACCCCAGCTTTACCGGTTAATCGGCCGTAAACATCCGCCATAAACGCGGCGCCTTGTTCGTGGCGGGTCAAAATAAACTGAATTTCACTGTCAATCAGCGCATCCATTAGGTCGAGATTTTCTTCGCCGGGAATGCCAAAAATATAGTCCACATTTTCGTTTTCTAAACAGCGTACAAATAATTCAGCCGCTTTCATGTTCACCTCGTGTCGTTTTGCGCTCGTTGCTGCTCAGCTTAACCCATAGCGGATGTGTGGAGCAAGCGTCAAGATGGGTTATGGCTTCAGAGGCTTGGTGTTGTTGGCATCGGTTTTGGCATCGGTTTTGGCATAACGCGCTTGGTCAAGTTGGTTAAACAGATGTTGTAGCGCTGGGTTTTCGCCAAAGCGTCGTTGATAAGCGCTTAACCAAGTTTGGTGGGTGGGTTGCTCTCCCAACCCTAGCGTTACCCCCCAGCTTTGATAGGCCTGCCAAATTGCAAGAGGATCACCTTGGGCTTGTTTTACACGGTAGTGGAGAATAAGGCGATGCCCTAAACGACGCAGAATGTTAAGTAGTCCTCGTATCGCGGCGAAGAGGGCAAGCAGCCCAATAAGGTACACAATCAGCTGTAGCCAAAAGGGTAAAACGAGGTAGGGTTGTGCTGGCCAAGTTTGGTCTTCCAATAGCCCGGTATCCGGGTTAAATAGGGTAAGGCGAATCGGCGGATAAATGCCCCAGTCTATATGCGGTGGGCGAAAAGGTTGGCTTAGTGTTTGGCGCAAGACGATACCTTGAGTATTAAGCGTTTGTGAGGTATCGCGTTGGGGAGTGAGCCATTCAAATCCGCTAGGGTGTTGTAACCAGGTGCGTGGGTCTGGGCGTTGATTGCTATTAGTGGCGCTTAGCGTCAGCGTGTGATGTTGCAATTCGCCTTGGCTCAGCCAAAAAGGGCGTTTTACTTCGAGTTGGTAGTGACCAACGCCGATATCTGCAGGCAGATATGATGGCAGCGGGCGCACGCTAATCGTATGAGGTGGCGGGTAGAAAAACCAGCGTCCGCCTTGGCGGTTTTGCACCACCAGCAACGGGCGTGCAAGCGAATGGGTTCCTATCTGATTTAGCGCTTGCGTCAATACAAACTCGGCACGCTTGTCATCGCCAAGATGTTGCGCAATCGGTTGGGAGCTGAAGACGACGTTTTCAGTTTGTGTGCTGTCTAAAGTTAGCGGTAGACCGCTGTCTTGAGCGTGGACTTGGATTCGCCAGCTTACCCATTCGCCTTGCCAGGCCTGCTGTTTTGGTGGTTGCCAGTGTATGTCTATTGTTGGGTTTGGCGTGACGGTGATGCGTTGTGGTTCGATAACGAGGCCTCCAGCGCGCAAGGGTGGAATATCAAACGTTCCGCTGCTGTAAGGGGTGAGGCGTAGGCGAATACGTTCGTTATTTTGCTGGCTGTCATCAATATGTGCCCAAGCGCGTAGTGCAGATAAGTCTAAGGCTTGATAGTCGTGTTGCGTATGTGCGCTGCGTAGCGTTAGGGTCAGGCTTTCGCCTAGCATTAGTTGTTGGGCGCGGCTGGCTTGAGCAGAAATAAGTACGCAAAGCCCTAGCAGTATGCTGAGGAGGGCGCGGTTGTGAAGTCTTCGGTTTTTTACCAAGGTTTGACTCCTTCAATCGTATGAATCCGAGTTTGTTTCGCTTGAAAGCCTGCTTCGCGTTCAAATAGGTGTCGCAATAAAGCGTGTTGTTGATCGTTGAGCTGGTTTAAATCCAATTCGAGTTGTTCGATACGTCGTTGGCGTCGCAGGTTGTGGTCGGCTTGTGCTTTACTGGGCTGGATTTGCCACTGTCCGGTTTGCGCTTGCAGCGTAGCGGTTGTGTCTGCTTCGCGGTGCTGAAATACGCCGCCATCGGCGCGCCCATCGTCGGATTCCCCTTGTGCTCCCGCACCGGCTAGGTTATTGGGATCAGGTTTTTGTCCTCCGTGAAAGCTGCCTTCTAAATCTTTGCGTACGCCTTCGGTATCTTGGTTGTGTTGTTGCTCGGGTTGGCGTTGTGCTTGTTGCGCTTGTTCTTGGACGATAGCTTGTTGCGCTAGGGTAAGGTTATGTGCGGCGGCGGGGTAGGGGGAGTGATAGGCTTGTGCGGCTTGGTAGGCTTCTTGTGCTAACGACCAGGCCTGCAACTGCATATAGGCATTGCCGAGATTAAACAGCGCTTGCGCGCGTTGTATGGGTGTTTCTCCTGCAAGCAAGGCTTGGCGATACCAAAATGCGGCACGTTCGTACTGCGTTTGGCGATACGCCGCGTTGCCCGCGCCAAAGTAGCCGATATAGCCGGGCAGTTGCTCAAAGGCGCGTTCTGCTTCGTCCCAAGCCTGTTGTTGGAACAGTTGGTAGGCGGTGTTGACCGAGGCCCAAGTCGTATTTGGTAAGCTGATGCTCATTAGTATGAGCCAAACCGTGGCGATGGGCAGACGACGCGGTAGCGGTAAAATCAGCATAAAGGCGAGTGTGCTCAGGGCGATAAACAATGGGCGCAGTGAGGTTGGTTGAGCTTGGTTTTCAGAGGGGATCGCTTCGGCCGCTTGTGCGAGTTGTTGGTCAAG
>Ga0172377_10001217_pt1 | contig 25641 bp, 24 predicted proteins | sample Pumphouse3metaG_FD_119749 | JGI IMG/M metagenome (GOLD analysis project Ga0172377, IMG submission 119749) | Leachate microbial communities from a municipal landfill in Southern Ontario, Canada - Pumphouse #3 metaG | ecosystem: Engineered > Solid waste > Landfill > Unclassified | place: Canada... | reverse complement strand
CTGCTCCAATGCCTTGGCGTCGTCAAGCGTCATGAACGAGAATTTCTTCCTGATCCGATCCATCCCCACCATCGGAGGAACGAACGGCCGCGATCCTGTGGCGACCAGCAACTTGTCGTACGGGACGGACGATCCGTCCTCCATGGTCACCAGCTTCTGCTTCGGATCGACCTTGATCGCTTTCTTGCCGGTGATGCATGTCACGTTGTTGTCGCTATAGAACCGTTCGTCCCGATATGCCATCTTCTCCTCGGTCGTCCTGCCCATCAGCAGGTAGGAGATCAACGGCCGGCAGTATGTCCGGTACGGTTCCTCCCCGATGACGGTGATCGATCCGTCCCTGTCCGTCTTCCTGATTCCCTCGATACATCCGACCGAAGCGATGGAGTTTCCGATAATCACATATTTCATTCCAGTCCCTCCTACCGTTCTTCGAATACGATCGCCCGGTTGGGGCAGCCTTGTACGCAAGCCGGCTTGCCGGCGCTGTTGGAGGTACACAGCTCGCATTTCTGCATCACTCCCGTATCGGACGGCATCAGAGCTCCGAACGGGCAGGACATGATACACGAAAAACAACCCACACACTTGTCTTGGTCGATGACGATCAGCCCGTCCTTGACGCTCAATGCGCCTGCGATGCAACTTTTGACGCATAGCGGTTCGGTGCAGTGCCTGCAGTTGACGGCGAAGCTGATCCCGTCATGTTCCTCGACCTTGATCCTGGGACGGATTACCGCGTCTTTTAGCGCCCGTGCCATGTCGCTCTGGCCGGAATTGGCGAAAGCGCAAAAGTATTCGCACAGATGACAACCAAGACACCACTGTTCATTGACATATACCCGTTTCATCGTCCGCCTCCTTTATTCGCCGGCATGCAGGATACCGAGGATCTGCAGCTCCTTCTCGGTCAGCCCGATTCCCCGGAGCATCAGGCGGTTGCCGCGCAACGCTTCGATCGAGTTGATCCCCATGCCCCCCATCATCTCCTTGATCTCGTGGTTCCATGCGTTGATCAGGTTGACCAGCCGTTCAGAACCGACCTCCGGATTGAGCCGCTTGACGAGGTCGGGGCGCTGGGTGGCGATGCCCCAGTTGCACTTGCCCAAATGGCAGGTGCGGCACAGATGACACCCTAGGGCGATCAGAGCGCTGGTGGCCACGTAGACTGCGTCGGCTCCCAATGCGATCGCCTTGACAATGTCGGCGCTGTTTCTGATGGATCCCCCGATGACGATGCTCACATTGTTGCGTATCCCTTCTTCACGGAGCCTGCGATCGACGCTGGCTAACGCCAGTTCGATCGGAATCCCCACGTTGTCCCTGGTTCGGGCCGGTGCGGCTCCTGTACCGCCGCGAAATCCGTCGATGGCGATGATATCGGCGCCGCTTCTCGCTACGCCGCTGGCGATCGCCGAAATGTTGTGGACCGCGGCGATTTTCACGATGACCGGCTTTTCGTAATTGGTCGCCTCCTTGAGCATGAATACCAGCTGGCGCAGGTCTTCGATGGAGTAGATGTCATGATGCGGAGCCGGACTGATGGCATCGGTTCCCTGTGGGATCATCCTCGTCTTGGAGACATCGCCGACGATTTTCGCCCCGGGAAGGTGTCCGCCGATACCCGGTTTTGCTCCCTGTCCCATCTTGATCTCGATCGCCGCACCGGCCTTCAGATAACCGGGATGGACACCGAATCGTCCGGAGGCCACCTGCACGATGGTGTTCGGGCCGTACTGGTAGAAGTCCTCGTGTAGACCGCCTTCGCCGGTATTGTAGAAGATGCCGAGCTTCTGGGCTGCGAGCGCCAGGCTCTTGTGGGCGTTGTAGCTGATCGAGCCGTAGGACATGGCGGAAAACATCACCGGGACGCTCAGCTTCAGCTGCGGAGTGGTCTTCGTGTTGATGCTGCCGTCCGGGTTGCGGCGGATCTTCGCCGACTTCTGGCCGAGGAACGTGGTTGTTTCCATCGGCTCGCGAAGCGGGTCGATGGATGGATTCGTCACCTGGGAAGCGTTGATCAGCATCCTGTCCCAATATACCGGGTAGTTCTTCGGCGTTCCCATCGAGGCGAGCAGGACGCCGCCGGTGCCGGCCTGGCGGTATACGTCGGTGATCGCCTCTCCGGTCCAGTTCGCATTCTCCTTGAACGTGTTGTCGGTCTTGACGATCTTCAGCGCGCGGGTAGGGCAGAGCGCCACGCACCGATGACAGTTGACGCACTTGCTCTCGTCGCTGACCATCATCTTCAACTCTTCGTCGTAACGGTGCACTTCGTTGGCGCATTGCCGTTCGCAGACCCTGCAATTGATGCAGCGTTGCTGATTTCTGATGACTTCGTAGTCCGGATATAGATAATTGATTGCCATGTTTCTTTCTCACTCTTGAAGATGTTCGTTGGTCGTCGTCGCCCGAAGCGATGATGCGATCACTTCGATTCAGCCGCCACGACCTTCTTTCCTGTCTCGGAAAGGGTGACGATGACCGGTTCTCCGCCTCTGGGATACCAGATCCTGTCCGGATCCGGCTCCACGATCCGTATGGCGCTTTCTTCGCTCGCCAGATAGACCATGTCCCCTTTTTCGGCCGCTACGAGCGACCGTAGCTTCAGCCGGTCGTTGAGGGCCATCAAGCCACCGTTGAACCCGAGGATGATCGAGAACGGCCCGGTGATCAGCATGCTGGCGAACGTATTGCGCAGGTAGATGTATTCCTTCTGCCTCTCTTCCGGCATCATCGCGATGGTGCTCCAGAACGGAGCCGCGATCACATGGGCCACTTCATCAAGCGTCAGACACTGCTTGCGGTGCAGGTAGTCGATCATGTACGTGATGACTTCGGTGTCGGTCTGGAGCGTGCACCGATAGCCGAACATCTCTATGAACCTTCTGTTGGCGTCATAGGATGAGATTTCTCCGTTGTGGACGACGGTATAGTCGAGCAGCGCGAACGGATGGGCGCCACCCCACCATCCGGGGGTGTTGGTCGGATACCGGCCGTGGACGGTCCATGCGTATCCTTCATATTCGTCGAGCCGGTAGAATTCGCCGACGTCTTCGGGGAACCCGACGGCCTTGAATACCCCCATGTTCTTGCCCGATGAAAATACGTATGCGCCTTTGATGGCCGTATTGACCTTGATGACGCTTCTGACGATATACTCTTCTTCGTCAAGCTGGCTCGCCGCCAGTTTCGTCGGAAGAGGGGTGACGAAATACCGCCAGATCAGCGGTTCGTCGGTAATGCGGGGGTGTTTGCGTATGGGTATCTTTGAAAGGTTGATGACATCGAAATGTTCGTCGAAGAACTTCTCGCATGTGGTCTTTGCATCGTTGTCATAGTAGAATACGTGGAACGCATAATAGTCCTTGTATTCCGGATAGATGCCGTAGCCGGCGTAGCCGCCGCCCAGACCGTTGGAACGGTCATGCATCACTGCGATGGACCGGATGGCGTCCTGTCCTCCGAAGCGTTTGCCGTTTCTTGAGAATATGCCGCTTATGGCACACCCTGATGGGATTCTGACTTCCCCTTCCTGGGGATAGTCTTCTTGGAGTTCTGTCATACGGTTTCCTCCCCCGTAGTCGGCGGCACCGTAGGTCCGTGTCGTGTCGCCTCCACGTGATGAAAAAAGGCGTCCACCGGAAGGTTCCATGCGAAAAGCGCATGAAATCCTCTGGCGGACGCCTTTGTCCACGATACTATGCTGTTGCGGTACAACCAGTTGCCTGTACCGTTCAAATGCTATTCACATATTCCGAATTCCTGGGTGAAGCCGGAAACCGACGGACGACATTGTCCGTTTGAGGGGCATGATAGCGAGATTCGGGTGTTTTGTCATCGATTTAGCGAAAAAAAGTGGGAGAAAGTATCCTCTTTTCGATTTTTATACAGCTGTGAGGCGATGTTTTTGTCTGTAAGCCGTATATTTATGCAACGCATGAAAGCCGAACCGGACGGTCCGACTTTCATGTCTGTTCAGTATATTTGTATCAGGTATTATATATTGAAATGTTGCGTGGTTCTGGATAACCCTCGGAACGGCGCTGAACACAATGCCCATTCTCAAGGTACATGCGCCGTTCGTTGGCAAAGACCAGTTTTTCTTAACGCAGTGATGGAGTGTCCATTTGAGCATGTGTACGGTCACTTTCGCGGAATGAACAACAGCGTCACGGCTCCCCCGCAGATCATGCCGATGCTCTGTGCGCCACTGTTGGTCAGCGAATAATGCTTCGTGCAGGCTCCAGACCCATCCCGAAGCATCTGGCGGGCATAGTCGATCGCTTGCGATTCTATCGCACCGCCACCGACCGTTCCTTCCAATGTGCGCGAGGTGACGAACATCCGGCTTCCCGTCGATCGGGGGGCCGAACCGCTGCGTTCGACGATGACGACCTCGACCCCCGGTTCGGACCGTTCTTCGATCGCTTTGAACACCTCTACGGGGCATTCTCCCACGTGCTTGCCCTTGCCGGTAGCCTGCATGATCTGGGCGATGATCGAAATGGCGATCTCCTGTGGCGTGTTCGCGCCGATGGGTAGCCCGATCGGGGCGTATACGCTGTCGAGCAGAGCCTTGTCGATACCTGTATCCAGCAACTTCTTGCGGGTAGCGGCCACCTTCGTGCCGCTACCGATCATGCCGATGTAGGCGTGCGGCTCCTTGAGCGACTGCTCCAGGCAGTATGCATCGAACGAATGCCCTCGGGTAAGGATTACCAGACAGTCCTGGGAACCGAACCGTCCGGGGGTGAACACCTGCTCGAACGGTTGGCAGATCACCGTCGCTTCGGGAAACCGCTCCTGGTTCGCGAACTCCGGACGGTCGTCGACCATCGTCACCGGATAATCGGCGAACCGCGCCAACCGATACAACGCCGCACCGACGTGCCCGCATCCGAACACGACGATCCGTTTCTGCAAGGCAAGCTGTTCGCCGAACGCCTGCGTCCCATGATAGTCGAACAGAGCCGGAAGCGCGGGAATGTCGAACCCCGTCTCTGGTTGAAACGTTTCTCCCGCATGGGGCCCTTCCGTATAGGTAAAGAGGGTGACCGGTCCCTGTTCGAGTTGTGAAAAAATATGATTCTCCATGCAATCGTCTCCTCTGTGTCCTGTGGACACACGTCATTTGCCGGCATTCAGGATCGATCTGAGCGCGGCGAGCGTCGTCTCTATCTCCGTTTCCGTCGTCGCCGGTCCGAACGAGAACCGGACGAGCCCCTTGGGGAACGTCCCCAGCGTCTTATGTGCGTTCGGGGCGCAGTGCAGGCCGACACGGGTCATGATCGCGTACCGTTCCTCCAGCGCCGCCGCGATATATGCGTTGTCGTGGTCGGGGAAATCGACGCCGAACACGGCGAGCCGTCCATCGGTTCCGTCCCTTCCGACGAGCTTGGCTCCTGCGATGTTCCGCAGACCTTCAAGGAACAGCGCAGACAGATCCTCATGCCGGTCGTACCGGATGGAATCCAGCGCCGTATGGAGCCCCGCGATCCCGGGGAGGTTCATCGTCCCCGCCTCGAACCGGTCGGGAAGCCATGCGGGGACTTCCTCGCTGTCGCTCATCGATCCGGTTCCCCCGGAGATCAACGGTTCAATCCGCTGGGCAAGCGCTTCCGAGATCAGAAAGCCTCCCGTTCCCTGAGGGCCTCCTAGTCCTTTGTGCCCGGTGAAACAGAGTATGTCGATCCCCATCGCCTGCATGTCGATCGGCAAGATTCCCGCCGTCTGGGCGGCATCGACGACCAGATACAGCCCATGCCGATGGGCGATCCGGGCAACTTCGGCGACCGGCATCACCGTACCGCAGACGTTCGAGGCATGGGTCATGATGATCGCCTTGGTGTTTGTCTTGATCAGCGATTCGATCGTCTCTGTCTCGAGCTCCCCCCGTGACGTACACGGAATGCGCGAAAACGACACCCCATGCCGTTCCATCTGGACCAACGGACGCATGACGGCGTTATGCTCCATCGACGTGACAAGCACATGATCGCCCCGCCCGAACAGCCCTTTGATGATGAAATTCAGCGCAGTGGTCACATTGGCGGTGAAGACGACATGGTCGGGTTTGGGGAAATCGAACAGGGAGGCGATCCTCTCCCTGGTGTCGAACACAAGTTCCTCCGCTTCGTAGGCTTGCGCATAGCCGCCCCTGTTGATGTTGCAGCCATTGGAAAGAATGAAATTCGCCATGGCCTCGGCGACGCCCGGCGCCTTGGGAAAGCTTGTGCTGGCAGTATCCAGATATATTCGGTCCATGAAACAAAGGTAACACGGAGTATGGAAAAAATCCATTGTGCATTTTGATGAACAATGGTACGATGTCCTTGCTGAATTGCTGATATGGTTTGGAGGATAGTATGACTTTCTCGAAGGAACAGAAGCGACTGCTGGTCGCCGGTGTTATTATCGGCGCGATATCGTTCGTCCTCGTGCTCTTGGGCAATCCGAAGAACATGGGGTTCTGCATTGCCTGTTTTGTCCGCGATATCGCGGGCGGAGTCGGTCTGCACCGCGTCGAAGCGGTCCAGTATGTGCGCCCGGAAGTCATCGGACTGTTGCTGGGTTCGTTCGTCGTGGCGCTGTGGAAGAAGGAGTTTTCCCCACGAGGCGGATCATCGCCGATGCTTCGGTTCGTCATCGGATTCTTCGTGATGATCGGGGCGCTGGTGTTCCTAGGCTGTCCGTTCCGGATGATCATCCGTCTCGCCGGCGGCGATCTCAACGCACTGGTCGCCCTGTTCGGGTTCTCCGCAGGAATCTGGGTGGGGGTGCTGTTCCTCAACCGCGGTTTCTCTTTGGGCCGGAACTTCAATCTTCCTTCGCTCGAAGGCATCGCCCTTCCGGCGATCAACATCGTGCTGCTGTCCATCATGGTATTCATTCCGACGATGCTGTTCTTCAGCGTCTCCGGTCCCGGATCCCAGCATGCTCCGCTGGTCGCCTCCCTTGCTGCGGGTCTGATAGTCGGAGCGCTTTCCCAGCGGACGAGGCTGTGCATGATCGGGGGCATCCGGGATGCGATCCTGTTCAAGGACTGGACGTTGCTCACCGGATTCGTCTCGATCTTCGTCACCATCCTGATCCTCAATCTCGCCACAGGCTCTTTCCATCCGGGGTTCGCCGATCAGCCGATCGCCCATACCGACGGACTGTGGAACTTCCTGGGCATGTCGGTCGTCGGATTCGGTTGTACGTTGCTCGGCGGTTGTCCGCTTCGGCAGATGATCTTGGCGGGAGAAGGGAATACCGATAGCGCGATCACTGTCGTCGGTCTGTTGATGGGCGGAGCGTTCTCCCACAACTTCGGCCTGGCCTCTTCCGCCGCCGGTCCGACGGTGCGCGGGCAGGTCGCGACGATCGTCGCATTGGTCGTGCTGGTCATCATCGCCGTCGCCAATACGAAGCAGGAATAGGAGAGTATCGTCATGCAGGAAACTCTGGAAACAAGGAATCTGAAGGAAATCGACGCCCGGGGGCTTCCGTGTCCCCAGCCGGTCATCATGACCAAGCGGGTCACCGATACCGGCCTGAAGGAACTGGTCGTGCTGGTCAACCATCGGGCGGCGTTGGAAAACGTAACTCGGTATGCGGCCCACAGCGGCTATGCCGTCGAGTCCATCGAGACCTCGCCGGGCGAGTACCGACTGGTACTGACTCATGAGTGACGGAAGGCCGATGTCGGTGTTCATCGCAACGTTCTTCACCCATTACGGCGCGGTCTCGTTCAACCGATATTGCAAGGAACACGGGGTGGCGAGCAAAATGATGCCGGTTCCCCGGTTTCTCAGCTCGTCGTGCGGAACGTGTGTCCGATTCGAAGCGGAGACTTGGGATCTCGGGTTCGATGATGATGCTCTCGATGGGGTGTTCCGCATAGAAGGGGAGCATGCCCAGCGGATCGACGGGAGGAAATGATATGGAAACGAAAGATGAAGCGGTGCGGCTGACGTCGTTGGTCAAGACGTCCGGTTGTGCGGCGAAGCTCGCTCCGTCGTTGCTCCGGTCCGTGCTCGACGAGCTTCCGAAATTTGAACCGGATGGTCGCCTGCTCGTAGGATTCGAGAGCGCCGACGATGCGCTGGTATACAAGATAGACGAGCGTACAGGAATGATCCAGACCGTCGATTTCTTCCCTCCGATGGTCGATGATCCGTTCGTGTTCGGTCAGGTGGCCGCGGCGAACGCTTTGTCCGATATCTATGCCATGGGAGGGACCCCCGCCGTGGCGATGAACCTGTTGTGCTTTCCCTCCTGTCTCGATATCTCCGTCATGCAACGGATCCTCGAAGGGGGATATTCCAAGGTCAAGGAAGCGGGGGCGATCGTCGCCGGCGGGCATACCATCGCCGATCCTACCCCCAAGTACGGTCTGTGCGTCACCGGGTTCGCCGATCCGTCCCGTATCTGGCGCAATACGGGAGCGCGGCCGGGCGATGTCCTGGTTCTGACCAAACCGCTCGGCGCCGGCATCCTTAATACGGCGATCAAGGCCGATATGGCGAGCGATGACGCGAAGCAGGCCGTCATCGGCTGGATGACCACCCTCAATCGGGCGGCCAAGGAAGCCGCCGAAGATCTGGATGTCCACGCATGTACCGACATTACCGGCTTCGGTCTGCTCGGCCATGGACTGGAGATGGCCCAGGGAAGCTCTGTGGCGCTGGTCATCGACTCGACGGAGGTGCCGCTGATGCCCGACGTCCTGGAGCTTGCTTCGATGGGGATCATCCCTGAAGGAATGTACAACAACCGCGATTTCGCAGGTCCCCATGTGCGGTTCGACCCGTCGGTTCCGCAGAATCTGATCGATGTCCTCTACGATCCCCAGACCTCCGGCGGACTGTTGCTTTCCATGGCCGCCGATGAGGCGGATATCTACGAAAGGCGGATGCCGTCGGCCGTCCGGATCGGCCGGGTGGAGGGTGCGACCGTCCCTCGGACTGCGGCACAGGAGAAAGTCCATGTCCGTGTCCTCTAGCGTGGGATTGACGGCATGTCTGACGGGACTGCTCGATTTTCGCCCTCGGGTGGCCATTACCGGCTGCGGGGGCAAGACCTCGCTGATGATCGCTCTGGGCGTTGAATATGCCTCAAGGGGGCGTTCGGTCCTGATCACCACCACGACGAAACTGCGCAGTCCATATGAACTCGACTATGGATGCGATTCGATATTCCTCGATTCGACCGACGGCATATGCGCCGAACCCGGCAGACGGGTGTTCTACGCCCGGACGTTCGATGACGGATGGACGAATCGGCGCAAGGTCTGTTCCCCCGATCTTGCGGAACTTGCCCGCTTGGCGAAGGACTTCGATGTGGTGCTCATGGAAGCCGACGGTTCGCGTGGCCTGCCGTTGAAATATCATCACCCATGGGATCCTGTGATTCCGTCGTTCTCCACCGATGTGATCGCACTGGCCGGCATGGGGGCTTTGGACGAACCGCTGGAGCGTGTCGTCTACAATTGCGAGGAGTACCGGAAGGCGACCGGCGATACGGATGCGGTCGTTTCCGAGCGGACGATACGGCGGTTTCTGGATATCGACGAGGGACTTCGCAAAGGATTCTCCGACCATGGGGATTCACGCCGCGGTTTCGTGTTGCTCAATCAATGTGATCTGCTGTCCGCCGATCGACTGGAGAAAGCTATGGATGCTATCGGCGACGAATATCTGTACGTTTCAGTACAGCTGGATAGGATATATGGAGGGACGAAATGGATATCGTAGTGGTACGTGGCGCGGGAGATCTTGCTACCGGAACTATCTTGAGGTTGCATAACGCCGGGCTGATGGTGGTGGCGCTGGACGTTGAGCGTCCGACGGTGATCCGCCGTACCGTATCGTTCGCCGAAGCGTTGTTCGAAGGAGCCTGTGCCGTGGAAGGGGTGCGTGCCGTACGGGTGGAGAGCGTTCCTGCGGCGATGAGCGCCATGACGTCGGGTCTCGTTCCGGTCCTGGCCGATCCAAAGGGCGAGACGATCGAGGCGTTCCATCCCGTCGTCCTTGTCGATGCGATCCTCGCCAAGCGGAACCTCGGCACCCGGATCACGATGGCTCCGTTCGTCGTAGCCCTTGGTCCGGGCTTCCGTGCCGGGGTGGATTGCCACTGCGTGGTGGAGACCCAGCGGGGCCATTATCTCGGTACGATCATCCGGGAAGGGACTGCCGCCGCAAATACCGGCATTCCCGGCATCATCGCCGGCCATGGTGCGGATCGGGTGCTTCGTTCTCCATGCGCCGGTGTCTTTACCTCCGACCATCGTATCGGCGACATGGTCGGGGCGGGGGAGATCGTCGCCATGGTCGCTCCTCCCGATGGGGAGGATGGAGATGGTCAGCCGGTTCTTGCCACGATCGACGGGGTGTTGCGTGGCTTGCTCCATGACGGAATAGAAGTGACTCCCGGCTTCAAGGTCGGCGATGTCGATCCAAGAGGAAACCGGGAGTTCGTTCATTCGGTCAGCGACAAGGCCCGGGCCGTCGCCGGCGCAGTCCTTGAAGCTGTGGACGGGTTCCTCAGGTCGAGGTAGCCGTCCCTTTTCGTCCGTTATTTGAGCGTGGAGTTCTTCAGCAGCGCTTTCGCCTCCGCTTCGCTCAGATCGTAGTGCCAGAACAGCGAATAGAACTTCTGCGCTTCGGCGACCATGTCCAGATCGTACAGCTGGGGGTATACCAGATTGCCCAGCCATGGGATGCCGATGATCCGGTTGACGGACGGAGGGCTCGCCAGCCAGTTGTACGGAGCGCTTGGAATTTCATAGTACCGGCCTTCGGTAATGGCGCTCAGTCCCTGCCACAGCGGATCGTCCGCGACAGTCTGGTACGGGCCTCCTTCGTTGAAGAGGATGACATCGGGATCGAACATCATCAGCTGTTCCATGTTGATCGTATTGCCGCCTCCCTTGCTGCTGACGTTGGGCACTTCGATGGCGTTCACGGCGCCGATGACATCGATGACGTCGGCATGGATCGAATTCTTCGCATTGACATCCAATCCGGTCGGCCCGGTGCCGAACATGACGGATACTCGCTGGTCTTCGGGGATCTTCGCAGCGTTTTCCTTCGCCATGGCGACCGTCCGCTCGATATATTGGGCGATCTGCTCGGCTTTCTCTTCTTTGCCCAGCAGCTTTCCGAGCTTGCGGTATGCGTCGGGGAAGGTGTTGAGGTTCGCTTCGATGAAGATCGTCGGGATACCGGTCTGTTCCTGTACCCCGGTCATGTCTTCCTTATGGCTCGCCTTCTTGTCGCCTAGGTCGATGATCACCTGCGGATCGGCTTCGATGAGCGCCTCGAGGTTCAGCGTGTTGCTCTTGCCGTAGAACTGTCCGAAGACCGGAAGGCTCCAGTACTTTTCGTCCATGTACTGTTTCTGCACTTCGCTCGGCTTCGTCCCCCATCCGATCAAGGAATCGGGTGCGAGCGAGTAGAGGATCATCTGTGCGGCAGGCCCGCTGGGAGCCACCCTTGTGATATTCGCAGGAAGTTCGACTTCCCGACCCGTTGAATCGGTGAACAGGATCGTCTGCGGCGCTTCGGCTGTGGTCGGCGCCGTTTCATAACTGGGTTGCGCCCAGAGCGGGGACAACAGGCACAGCAACAGGCCGATGACGATCAACGGTCTGATCATGCGGTTCTTTTTCATAGAAACTCTCCTTGCAATGATATTTTTTCGCCGGAAGAACCGGAAGCCCCCATGCTCCCTATTTGATCCTTTCCGGCAGGTTGTAGCTCGCAGATGACGATTCCCAGCTCTTCCTTCGCAGGAAGGAAATATGGATATGCGGCATCTTCCACCGGAATGAGACGCTCGAGCAGCGCTTCGTCGCTCAGGTTCCCTCCTGTTCCGCTTTTGTCGTAGGCGGCGAAGAATCTTCGCGCGTCGTCCAGCGATGTGAACGGTTGCCCCGATTCGAAGGAGCCTTCCCTGACGATGAACGGAATGTCCAGCGTGGAGATCTGGTCAAGCAGGCTGGCGAAGGAATTCCTCCCATTCTCCATCTGCGAAAAATCGAATCGATGTCGGCGGTTGTTCTGTTTGACGACGACCAGATGCGAACAGTCGTAGCGGTAGGCTGTCGGGAGGATATCCTTGATCTGTCCGAACCGGCAGAAGACCATGACGTCGAATCGTTCGGCGATCTTGTCGGAGAAAATGTCGGCGCATATCGGCGTTATGTTCAAAAGTCCGAGGCGTTGCCGTTCCCGCTCCAGCAGTTCAATCGCCCGTGCATCGGTATCCGCCGCCACGACTTCCTTGACGTATCGCGCCAAGGCAAGGCTCAGTCCTCCGGGTCCGCATCCTGCGTCGCAGACAACGGCATCTTGCCCGATAATGTCATTAAATTGCGATATGATGTCCTGATATAACGGAATTCGCCTGTTTGCAGCCATCATCCATCGAAGCTTTTCTTCCGTCCACCGGTACATCAGCGCCCTCCTTGGATCGGAGCGACCATGTGCCGTACCTGTCCTGCGTCGTCAGTGTACTGGAGAATCGCGACATCGACATGGTATACTTGATGGATCATTTCCCGTGTGATGACTTCCTGCGGCGTGCCGTGACGCCATACCTTTCCCCGGTAGAGGACGAGCACATCGTCCCCATACGCCATGGCATGCTGGGGGTTGTGCGATGAGAGGAACACCAGTTTGCCGTCCTGGCAGAGCGATTTCATCTGGGAAAGTACCATCAGCTGGTTGCCGTAGTCGAGGCTCGACGTCGGTTCGTCCATGATGATGACCTGCGCCTGCTGGGCCAACGCCCGTGCGATCAGCACCAGCTGCTGTTCCCCGCCCGATATCTGGTTGGAGCCTTTGTCGGCCAGATGCCTGATGCCCAGCCGTTCCAGCGCTTCGTATGCGATCCTGATGTCCTGCGCCGACGGGGTCGAGAATAGTTTCATATGGGCGGTACGACCCATCAGCACCGCTTGCAGCACCGTGTAGTTGAATGTCGGCGTCGATATCTGCGGGATGTATGCGATCCGATGGGCGAGCTCGGCGGGGGACATGCCCGTCGTCGGCATGCCGTCCAGCGATACGGCGCCTGCCTGCGGCTTGCGGTGTCCGAGCATGCATTTGAACAAAGTGCTCTTGCCGCTGCCGTTCGGCCCGAGGAGGAATGTCAGATGCCCGGGGGTGAGGGTGAAATCGATATTCTTGAGTACTTGGTGGGTTCCATATGCGAAGCTGATGCCGTTGACCGAGATGTTCATGATTCCTTGCCTCCTCGCATGATCAGGTGGAGGAAGAAGGGGGCTCCGACGAATGCGGTGAGAATGCCGATCGGAACCTCGCTTGTGGCTAGGATTCTGGCGATATCGTCGACAAGGATCAGAAACGAAGCGCCTATGAACATGCTCGCCGGCAATTGGTAGCGGAAGTCCGGTCCGACCGCTTTTCGGGCGAAGTGGGGGATCACCAAGCCGACCCAACCGATCAGGCCGCTGACTGCGACGCTCGCGGAGGTCAGGACCGTGGTGCAGAGGATCGTGATCGCCCGAAGCGCCCATGTGTTGATCCCCAGCGATTTTGCCTCGTCCTCCCCCAGCGTCAGCAGATTGAGCCTCCAGCGGATCAGGTACAGCGGGACAGCCGCCAGCAGCATCGTGGGGAACAGCAGCTTGACATCGCTCATCCGGATCGAAGCGAGGCTTCCCATGAGCCAGTACGTGATCGCCGGCAGCTGGTTCGTAGGATCGGCGACCAGCTTCAGGAACGATGTGGCGGCGGAGAACAGCGACCCGATCATGATGCCGGCCAAAATCAGGCCGAGCATCGGATTCTCCTTGAACTTGACCGATGCGGCGCACGCCATCAGAACAGCGGCCAGCCCGAAGAGGAACGATGAAAGCGAGATTCCCAGATACCCGAATCCTATGAATATCCCCAACGCCGCTCCGAATCCTGCACCGGCCGAAGATCCGAGGATGTCGGGAGAAACCATCGGGTTCTTGAAGATTCCTTGATAGACGCTGCCCGATACCGAAAGCGCCGCCCCGATGAGTGCCGCGGCGATGATCCGCGGGAGACGGACATTGAGCATGACGATCTCCATCTGTTTCGTCCAGGTCTGTTCCAACGGGAATATCCGGCTCAGGAGAACCCGTACCACCTGTACAGGCGAGATGGGGAATCGGCCGATGGAGAACGAGAGGATGAAGCAGGCCGCGAACAGAAGCCCCAGCAAAGCGACCCGGCTTCCTTGGCGGCAGACGCCGGATGCGACTTGCTGAGACTGAGATGGGATCGGAGATGGGCTGTTCTGCATGTCTTCCATTATGTTTTTTTGTACATAAAGGACTATATACCATCGCCATCGTCCTGTCTACTCTGAAAAGACCTGTCAAAGACCCTGTCGACGAAGGGAGCTGTCTTATCGTACGGGGCTTCTTTGTGTCCAACGGTTTATGGCGTGAAGACTCTGCGAGTGATCAAATTGTTCAAGATGCTCATAACCATTTTTAATATAAAGAAATATCATAGTTTATGAAAAAATCGTAAGAAAAAAGTACAGTTTTTTTCGTTGGAATCGTTGACAAGCAGGGCGTTCTTGGTATACAACCCGATGCAAACAGCAAAGGCGCTGTAGGCCGTTTCGGTCTACGGCGCCTTTTTTGTTTGCCTTTGGCTGTATCGGATTCGGCGCGGCGAACGATGATGCTCCTGACATCCCGCGCCGATGATGAGTTTGTTTTCCGATCCATGTACTACCTCCTAAGCAACGACAGGGTGTGTGCAGATCGGTTTGGGTGGCAACAGTGGCTTTCGGCTCCCTGCTTCAAGACAGGGTTGTCGAAACGCCAGATGCCCCCGATTGAAGAAATGTGAAACCTATACCAGAAGTACCTACGGTACGGGGAGGAAATATGGAAAGTGTAGCTGATTATTTCGGTTCGCTGGTGTTCAACGACAAAGCGATGCGTGAACGCCTGCCGAAGGATACCTACAAAGCGTTGAAAAAGACGATCGGCGAGGGGAAGGACCTTGATATCAATGTCGCCAATGTCGTTGCGAATGCCATGAAAGATTGGGCGATCGAACGCGGGTGTACCCATTTCACCCACTGGTTCCAGCCCATGACCGGTATCACAGCCGAAAAACAGGAAAGTTTCATTTCCCCCACCAAAGACGGTCAGGTCATCATGGAGTTCTCCGGCAAGGAGCTCGTCAAAGGCGAACCTGATGCCTCTTCCTTCCCTTCGGGCGGTCTGCGCGCCACATTCGAGGCCCGCGGATATACCGCTTGGGATCCCACGAGCTATGCGTTCATTAAGGAAGGGGTGCTGTGCATTCCGACCGCTTTTTGCTCCTATACCGGCGAAGTGCTCGACAAGAAGACGCCGCTTCTCCGTTCCATGGAAGCTCTCAGCGACCAGGCGGTACGGATTCTGAAGCTGTTCGGTAAGGACAGTGTCAAGCGGGTCATCACCACCGTCGGCCCCGAGCAGGAGTACTTCCTGATCGACAAGGAAATGTATAGCAAGCGCAAGGACCTGATCTACTGCGGTCGGACATTGCTCGGTGCCAAGCCTCCGAAGGGGCAGGAGATGGAGGACCATTACTTCGGTGCGATTCGCCCGAAGGTGGCCGCTTTCATGAACGATCTCGACCATGAGCTGTGGAAGCTCGGCGTCCTGGCCAAGACCCGTCACAATGAAGTCGCCCCCGCCCAGCATGAGCTGGCTCCGATTTTCAGTACGACCAATATCGCCAGCGACCATAATCAGCTGACGATGGAGCTGATGAAGAAGATCGCCGACAAGCACGGCTTGGCTTGTTTGCTCCATGAAAAACCGTTTGCCGGTGTCAATGGTTCCGGCAAGCACAACAACTGGTCCATTTCCACCGATTCCGGTGAAAATCTTCTCGAGCCCGGTGATTCCCCGGAAGAGAACGCGCAGTTCCTGTTGTTCCTTGTGGCGGTGCTCAAGGCCGTCGATGAGTATCAGGATTTGCTCCGAGTCTCCGTTGCGAGTGCCGGCAATGATCATCGTCTCGGTGCCAACGAGGCTCCTCCCGCGATCGTATCGATGTTCCTTGGCGATGACCTTGCGGATGTGCTCGATTCTCTCGCCAATGGCCGCAAGTGCGGCGGGCGGTCCAAGACTGCGATGAGTCTGGGCGTCCATGTGTTGCCGGACCTTCCCAAGGATACGACCGACCGGAACAGGACGAGTCCGTTCGCGTTCACCGGCAACAAGTTCGAGTTCCGTATGCTCGGTTCGACGTTCTCCGTCGCCGGTCCGAACATCGTGCTCAACACGATCGTGGCCGATGAATTGTCGAAATTCGCCGATAGTCTCGAAAAGGCTGATGATTTCTACGCCACGCTGTCCAAGTTGGTCGTGGATACCTATACCGCCCACAAGCGGATTATCTTCAACGGCAACGGGTACAGCAAGGAGTGGGAGGAGGAGGCCGCCAGACGTGGGTTGCTGAATCTCAAGTCCACCCCCGAGGCGTTGCCCGCCTTCATTGCGGCGAAGAATATCGAGGTGTTCAAGAAGTTCAATATCTTTACTGCCGCCGAGATGCATAGTCGCTACGAGTTGCTGATGGAGAGTTATTGCAAGACGATCAACATCGAGGCCCAGACCATGATGGAGATGGTGCGGAAGCAGGTGTTGCCGGCTGTCGTTTCCTATAGCGAGGAACTGAGCAAGTCTGCGTTGAAGAAGAAGCAGCTTTGTCCGGAACTGGCATGCGAGACGGAAGTCAATCTGGTCAAACAGCTTTCCGTGTTGTCCGACAGTCTCTGTCGGAAGCTAGAGGAGCTTGATGCCGCCATCCTCCGTGTCAGCGGCATTTCCGAGGTCGAAGAAAGCGCCCGGTTCTATCACAACGACGTGTTGTCGAGCATGAACGAAGTGCGTGCGGTGGCAGATGAGTTGGAAACGCTGGTCGGTACGAAGTACTGGCCGTATCCGACTTACGGCGATTTGCTCTTCTACGTATAAGCCTTCCCCGGGGGTTCGGCATCCGGTGGTTCCTGGGTACTTCTCCTAAGGATGCCGGGCCCCCTCTTATATGAGTGTCGGCACAAGGCGAGCGAAGTTTGTGCCGGCTCGTGTTCCGTGACGATCGGCTGAGTTTGTAGCCGATCGTTTTTTGTTGTGCGCCGAGCATGGTGCTTATCTTGGAGGTGAAAGTTCTCTGTGGGGCGGCACGTCTGCTTGCGGTGCGGTCTTGCGTTTTGAAAGAAAATCCAGTATTCCATGGGTAGGCGAGCAGTTCCGGCTTCCATGATGGATGAATACGCCGGACGAATGCACGAAACGGAGGATGCTATGGACTTTGACATCGGGACTCCCGCGGTGATGTTCTCTGCCATCAGTTTGCTGATGCTTGCATATACGAACAGGTTTCTTGCTCTTGCCAGCTTGATCCGCCAGCACAATGCCATGTATCGGGACAATCCCGACCCGAAGATACTCAAGCAGATCACGAATTTCCGGGTTCGGCTCAGCGTGATCAAATGGACGCAGATATTCGGAGTCATCAGTTTCCTGTTCTGCGTGGTCAGCATGTTCCTGATCTTCGTGGAATCCGTTGCGGCGGCGAAATGGAGCTTCGCTCTGAGTCTGATATTGCTTTTCATCTCGCTTCTGCTTTCCTTGCGGGAACTGTTCCTGTCGATAGGCGCGTTGCGTGTGGAACTTGACGAGATACGATAGCCTGGCGATTTCGAATCGGATCACATAGCGTGGTTTCCGAAGCAGGAAAGACCTGGCATGCCGTTCCTGCCGTGTCGTACGCCGTCACGGCTCAGGCTGTCTTCGATGTCTTGACCGGAGAAGCCGATCCGAACGTGGCGGCTGAAACGCTCAGGATACGACTGGATCGGACTCTGTTTCAGGAAGAGCTTCCTGCCTGTTTTTATACTTTTTTGTCATTTAAGGAGTAATCTGATTTTCTTTACTTTTCTTTATTTTCTTTTTCTGGTCTTTTTGCGGAAAGATTGCTACAATGGACGTGGAGGCATCATGCAATGGAAGCGAATGCTGATGCGATTCTGCAAAATTCGTGCGGATATGCCGTACTGTGGTGTCGCATCCGATTTGTTTCTTTCATGATGAAACAAAACGCATGAAGCATACAGCCATTTCCTTGGTCGGATTTTCCAGCTATGAGCAGATCGCTTCGTATATAGAAGCATATCCCGATGCGCGATTTGAACTTGCGTACAATATGAGCCCGTCGTTTCTTCAGGAAGTCACGCCGTTGATCACCGGACGTGTCGTGTCGCTTCATGCCTGTTCCCCGCTGGAGCCATGGTTCCCGAATTTCGCAAGCGAAGATCCGGATGTCATCGAAACGAGCGAGCAGTTGCTGATGCGCAGCGCCGACACCGCATTGCGGTTCGGCGCCGAACTGATCGTGCTGCATCCGGGGTATCTGACCGATGCGTTGGTCAGTTCGGACTATCAGGGGCGGAAGCAGCTGATGAACGGTCCTGAGTTCGCTCCGTTCATAGGTCGGAGGGAAGGATATATCGCTCGGGCGGACATATTGCGGACCGAAGGCTACCGCCATCGGTTCTCCGTCATGCGTGAGCATGTGCGGCGCGTTTCCGGACGGCTCGGAGAAATGGGGATCGTCCTGGCGGTGGAGAATCTCAATCCTCGCGCCGGATACTTGTATATGCAACCCGAAGAATTGGAGATGTTCACGCCGGATATCAGATTCTGTCTTGATGTCGGGCATCTGTGGATATCGCATTTTGTGTTCGGGTTCGAATTCCTGCCTGCTGTGGAACGGATGCTCGCATCGGGGAAAGTGGCTTCGCTGCATCTGCATTCGAATCCTTCGGACGGGACGGTGCTTGAAGATTCCCACTCCGATTTCTTCGCCGATGGGTTCCCTGCGCAGCGGATCGTTCGCCTCGCAGAAGGGCTGCCGGTGAATCTTGTGCTTGAAACGGTGGGCAACCCAGTGGAGAATTCGCTCTATTTGGATCGGTTGCTTGCATCTTGTTAGACATTGTCTTTGTTTTATTTTCTTTTTTTAGGCCATCAGCTTGCAAAGAACAAAAAAAGAAAAAATTTTGCTTGTGAAATGCAAAATTGAGGGCTATACTGATATTTGGGAAAGCTAACCACCACATTGGTGCTTCCTGATTGACTATGGGAGGAGAATCATGAAAAAGACAATGGCCGTTCTGTTGATGTTGGTTGTTGCACTGGGGTTCGTGGCCGCGCAGGGGAAAGCGGAAACCGCTTCATCCGGAGCGACCGGCAAACTGGTCGTCTATAGCGCCGCATCGGAAGAGGAAGCTCAGAAACTTGTAGCGAAGTTCAATGAATTGCATCCGGAGATCAAAGTAACGATCATTCGCGCGGGGTCCGGGGATCTGGTGACCCGTGTCAAGACCGAATGGCCGAAGCCGGAAGGCGATGTCATTCTGCTGATGGGGACGGAGAATCTCGACCAGATCTATGACAAGCTTGAGCCGTACAAGAGCGTGAACCATGATTCGTTCCTGCCGGAGAACCGCGATAGCGCCGATGTTCCGAAATATTATGGTACTTCGATGCCGTTGCAGGCGATCATGTACAATACCAACATGCTGACGCCCGATCAGGCGCCCAAGTCCTGGAAAGACCTTGCGGATCCCAAGTACAAGGGAGAGATCGTCCTGGGCAACCCCGCCTCTTCCGGATCCTCCTACGCACAGCTGTATATGATGAACAAGCTCTACGGTATGACGTTCGTAGCTGATGTGGTGAAGAATTCCACCTATGTCGCTTCTTCGACCGCAGGCCCCGATTCCGTTGCACGAGGAGAGTATGCGATCACCGTTACCGGTGAAGCGAACATCGCCAAAAAGATCGACGCAGGAGATCCTGTGGCCTATGTCCTTCCGGAAGAAGGTACAGGACATCGGCTCGAGGGATCTGCGATCCTCGCCAATTGCGCGAACCTCGATTCCGCAAAGAAGTTCATCGACTTCATGACCAGCACCGAGGCGTTCGTCATTGTTCGCGATGAGTGTTTCCGCCGCCCTGTGTCGACACAGATTTCCGGGCCGAATCACCTGCCCGATCTGGCCGACATGAAGTTCTTCCCGTATGACGCCGAGGAGGCATCTACGACCAAGAAGGCGTTGGTGACCGAGTTCAACGGGTTGCTGTAGTTTATGAATCATCGGGGCTTGCCGAGGCTGTGTCCGTCTGCAAGTCCCGTTCTTGTCCGGAATATGACGACCCGATCGCATCTGTCGGCGGGCGGACGGGCGGATCCTGGTTTCAGGCCGCCTTTCCTATATCGGCCGGAACATTCTTTTCCAGGAGACTGACCACATGAGCCAGAATTTGACATACGAAGCGGTTGACAAGATCTACGACGAAAAAGGGAAGAATCCCGTTCATGCTTTGAAAGATGTGTCTTTCACCATCAACGCAGGAGAACTATTCTGTCTTTTAGGGCCTTCCGGATGCGGGAAGACGACCTTGTTGCGCAGTACCGCTGGGTTGGAGACGATTTCTTCTGGAAGAATGATGTATGGCGATGTGGATATTTCCACGATTCCTCCGTACAAGCGGAACATCGGCATGGTGTTCCAGAGTTTTGCGCTGTATCCCCATATGACGATCTTCGAGAACGTTGCCTATGGACTTCGTGTCCGCAAGACTCCCGATGCGGAAGTCAAGCGAAAGGTCACCGAGGTGATGGAACTGGTCGGACTGCAGGAGGAATTGAAACGGAATCCGAGTCCCACCGGACTTTCCGGCGGACAGCAGCAGCGGGTGGCGATAGCCAGAGCGTTGGTATATGATCCCGATATTCTGCTACTGGACGAACCATTGGCGAATCTCGACGCAAAGCTTCGCCGATACATGCGCGCCGAGATCCGTCGTATCCAGAAAGCGACGAACATCACGACGATCTTCGTCACCCATGACCAGGAAGAGGCGATGGCGGTAGGCGACCGGCTCGCCGTATTGAAGAAAGGCGTGGTGGAGCAGATCGGAACTTCCGATGAACTGTATACTCAGCCTAGGAACGCCTTTGTTTCGAATTTCATCGGAAAAATGAACTTCCTGGAATCGACGATAGCTGGTCTCGACGGCGATATGGTGCATTGCAAGATCAATGGTACAGAACTGGTCGTCCCCGTGGAGAAATGCAGGTGTCACATGGATCGGCTGGCCGCCGGTCACGAAGTCCTTGTCGGTGCAAGACCCGAAATGTTGGTGGTCTCGAAAGAGCCAGTCGCAAGAAGCGTTCGGGGAACCGTCAAGATCATCCAGCATCTGGGGCAGTTCGTCAGATATGAAGTCGATCTTGATAGAACGATTTCCGAAACGATTTTTGAAATCGACATGCCCGGAATGGTCCGTGGAGTACATGAACATGACGACGTATACATCTCCGTCAAGCCGGATGTAGCTGCGTTGTTCTCCAAGGAGGGGCGGGAATGAAGAAGAACAGTCCCTCGATGGAGAGTATCGGCGCGGAAAGCAGGACGAAGAGGTTTTTCCAGAAAGACTTTTCCCAGTATCTTGTGCTAGCCGTTCCGATGGTGTTCCTTGCAATCTTCCTGTTGTATCCCATGTTCACGACGTTGGTCCGCGCGTTCATGGCTCCGGCCGATGACCTTGCGTTCCATGGATTCAGTCTCGAAGGCTTCAAGCAGTTCGTGGTTTCGCGTTTGTATCGGAAGAGTCTCTACAATTCGTTCGTCGTATCGATCAGCGTCACGTTGCTGACGTTGTTGATCGGTATTCCGATGGGGTATTTCGTCGCGAGGGTCAAGATGCCGTGCAAGAATCTGATCCTGTCGCTTGGGATTCTTCCTGTCATCATGCCGTCGTTCGTCGGAGCGTTCACATGGGTGATCCTGATGGGGCGGAACGGCATCGTCCGCGTATTCCTCAACTGGCTGCTGTCTCCGTTCGGCGTTACGGTGCCCAGCATCTATGGAATGTTCGGCATGATCTTGTGCATGACGCTGACATATTATCCATTCGTGTTCCAGCTTGCCTACGGCGCATTCGCATCGGCCAATCCGTTGCTCGAGGAAGCCGCCATGCTCATGGGCGCCAAGAAATGGCGGATCATGCGCACCGTGACGTTCCCGTTGGTTCTGCCGAGCCTCGGAGCCGCCGCCTTGCTGGTCTTTGTCCGGGCGATCGGTAATTTCGGGATTCCGGCCATGATCGGCGGCGACTCCTATGTGTTGCCGACGTTGATCTACTTCGAGGTGAATGGATTCTGGAACATCAACGGTGCGTCGTCGATCGCCGTGGTGAACGTGCTGATCACCGCATTGGTCCTGTGGCTGCAGAAATATATGGTCAGCAAGCATGAATATGAAACGATATCCGCTTCCCGTTCGGAAATGAAACTGCACGAAGGCAAGGCTATCAGGATCATGGCGCTTGTGTTCTGTCTGCTCGTCCTGATCGCTTCGTTGCTGCCTCAGCTGACGATCATCATCATGTCGTTCTTCACCAAGTGGGTTGGTCTGTTCCCCGAAGGCTTCACGTTGCAGAATTACATACGGATTCCGACGTATTCGCACAGGGAACTGTTCAACTCCTTCTATCTTTCGATCCTCGCCACATTTCTGTGTGCGATTCTCGGAAGTCTGGTAGCATATATCACCGAACGGAAGAAGCCCAAGGGAGCGGCTCTGCTTGACCTGTCTGTGATGGCCCCCTTCATTCTGCCTGGAACCGTCGTGTCGATCGCCTTGCTGTCGGCGTTCAGCGGCAACAGCGCGATACGGCTGACGGGTACGTATACGATCATCGTCATTTCCTATATGATCCGTCGTACTCCGTATGTCTATCGGTCCGTCGCGGCGAGCCTGACGCAGCTCAACCCGTCTTTGGAAGAAGCCTCAACGATTATGGGCGCTTCGTGGTTCTATACATTCCGCAAAGTCAGCGTTCCGTTGATTTTGCCCGCGATCATCTCCGGCTCCATTCTGACGTTGACGACGTTGTTGCAGGAACTGAGCACGACGATTCTGCTGTACAGCGGCAAGACCCGTACCGTTCCGATCCAGATTTATGGAGCTGTCGCCGACGGCAAGCTCGGCGAAGCCAGCGCCTTATCGGTCGTCTTGCTGGTCGTAGTGTTCATCATCGTCTACGGTATGAATCGCTCGCAAGGCAATAAAATGGCATCTGCGTTCAAAATGGGTTGATCGCCTTTTTGGAAAAGGGCTCTTTCCTTGGTTGGATGATCCGGGGAAAGGGCTTTTTTTCATATTCGTCGGTTTGGTCGAAAGGAGTGCCGGGTGGACAGTCGATCATCGGATCTGGCCTTTTACGAGGGTGTTCTGAAGGAAGATATCCTTCCATATTGGATGTCCCGTTGCATCGACGCGGAAAACGGCGGGTTTTTCAACTGTTTCGATAATTCCGGACGGCATCTGGTCTGTCGTGACAAATATACCTGGAGCCAGGGGCGGTTCGTCTGGCTGTTCGGAAAACTCGCCTCGATGACTTCCTGTTTTTCCGATGGCGAACGGTCTTTCTTTCTTGCTCTTTCGGAACAAGGGGCGGATTTTCTGATGGATCATTGCCTGCTTTCCCCCGGCGACTGGCGCTGTACGTTCCTGATGGACGAGAGGGGGACGGCGAAACGGGCGCAGGAGGGGGCCCCGTTGGACGGAAGCCTCTACGCCGATTGTTTTGTCGTGGCCGGGCTGGCGCGATATGCACGGTCTTCAGCGAATGAACAGCCCTATGCATTCGCCAAACGATTGTATCGTTCGATCCTCGACCGTATTTCGTCCGGCGCATTCCATACTGCGCCGTATCCGATTCCCCAAGGCTATCGCGCGCACGGGATTCCGATGATCCTCGACAATGTGACGCAGGAGCTGTACGCTGCGGCGCTGGTCTTTGATCCCCGGTATTGTGGAGAGTTGCGGAAAACGATGCGGCGTTGCGCATACGATGTGCTCGACAATTTTACCGACAAAACGGGCGTCGTCCACGAAATGATTCGTTCCGATGGGAGCTTCGTCGACAATCTGCTTGGCATGCATGCGAACGTCGGCCATACATTGGAGGACATGTGGTTCATCATCGATGCCGCCCGGATCATCGACGACGACAGTCTGCTCGCACGCGTGTTTCCCATCGTCAAGAAGGCGTTGGAAATCGGATGGGACGAACCGTACGGCGGGTTGCTTCACTTCGTGGCCGTGGACGGCGGACCTCTCTCGGCAAAGCGATGTACCTTGGATGGAATCGCGGATGATCCGACGGTCGCCCAGGTTCTGGGCGGGTGGACGGACAAGCTCTGGTGGGTGCACTCCGAGGCTCTCTATGCGACGATGCTGTGCTATCGGTTGACTGGCGACGATGTGTTCCTGCTCTGGCATGAACGGATTCGCTCCTATGCGTTCTCCACATTCCCGAACCCCGACAAGGCAGTCGGAGAATGGATCCAGATACGATGCAGGGATGGGATTCCTCAGGACAAGATCGTCGCGCTTCCCGTCAAGGATCCCTATCATATCGCGCGAAACCTGATTCTCATGATCGAACTCCTTTCGGAACCGTCATAGCGGGATTCTTCCTATTGCCTGCATCGTGTGGCTCATGTATGCTTCCTTGCATGGATACATCGATTCGCGCTGTCTTGGATCTCCTGATCTCGTTCGGATATGACGAGCATATCGATATGATCGAACCGCTTCGCCATGGAGAAGCGACTGTCGTGCACATCTCATCGGATGGCGTGCTGGCGCGCCATAGGGAAGGGGTCTGGTTCGCCAGCGTCAGGACGGACGCCGCCGCTCGGAACGTGCTTGATCTGGTCGATGGCGACGATGTGTTCTGCACCCATGGTGAGGTCGGTCTGGAGCTGTTTCTCGAACATCTGGGGCGACCGGAAGTGATGCATTGCCGTCAGGTGTTACTCAAAAATCCGATCTCCGAAGCGTTTCTTTCCATGGAACAGTCCGAATATACGCTGTCGCCGCTGAATCCCTCCCATCTCGATCTGGTCGTAGCGCAGTACCATACGGCCCCGCCTGCATATGTGCTTGGACGCCTGCGCGCCGGCGCGATGCTCGGTGCCTGGGTTGGCGATGAACTTGCCGGATTCATCGGCACCCATGCGGAGGGCTCGATCGGGTTGCTGAAGGTGGTCCCCAAGTTCAGGCGTCGGGGTCTAGCCACGTTGCTGGAAAGCGAAATCTGCCGTCGTCTGCAGGCCGCCGGCCGTGTTCCTTATGGTCAGGTGTTCATAGGGAACGATGCGTCCATGGCCTTGCAGCGCAAGATAGGCTTTACCTGCGCCGCATCAACGGTGCATTGGTTGGACAGAGCGGACTGCTAAAAGCTTGCGAAGCATCGGAAAAATGAATATTATCAACGTTTTTTCTCAGTATTAATGAAAATTTATGCAAAAACACTAGGCAAAATACCTGTTTGTTGTATAATTATGCTACTTTTGCGATAGGCGGAGGATAGCGTGGTATGAAAAGGACCATGATCAAGGCAGGCGTCGTCGGTGCGACGGGGTATGCAGGAAGCGAATTGGTGCGGCTGTTGTGCCGTCACCCCATGGTGCGGCTCGTCTCCGTCGGGTCTCGTTCCTATGCCGGCAAGCCGTTCTCCGATGTCTACCCGAACATGAAAGGCATCTGCGATCTCGT
>Ga0172377_10001214_pt1 | contig 25652 bp, 24 predicted proteins | sample Pumphouse3metaG_FD_119749 | JGI IMG/M metagenome (GOLD analysis project Ga0172377, IMG submission 119749) | Leachate microbial communities from a municipal landfill in Southern Ontario, Canada - Pumphouse #3 metaG | ecosystem: Engineered > Solid waste > Landfill > Unclassified | place: Canada... | reverse complement strand
TCCGGGGCCCCCTCCCCGGAATGACAAATCGGGCCTGCACGATCGTGTGGGCCGTTTTTGGTTTGTCCACAAATTACACAAATTCACACGAGTTAAAAGGGGTATGGTAAAGAATAGGCCGCGGAAAAGCGCGGAACCAGGGAAAATGCTTGGGAAAAAAGGAACTGTCCACAAATTACACGAATTTACACGAATTAAGAGGGGATGGGGGAAAAGAATGGGTCACGGAAAAAAGCGGAACCAGGGAAAATGCTTGGGAAAAAAGGACTGTCCACAAATTACACAAATTCACACGAATTAAAAGAGGGTATGGGAAAGAATGGGCAGCTGAAAAGCACAGGAAAAGAAATGGTGTAGGTCATCCCGGGTTTGATCCGGGTATTTATATTTTCATACGGATTAACGGATTAAACGGATTATACGGATTTCTTTTATCTGTGATATCTGCTAAATCTGTGTGAGCCCCTTTTTTTCCTACGGATTCAACTGATTCAATGGATCATACGGATTCTTTTTCGATCAGCGTAGATCATAATGATCCGCGTCATCTGTGTTCTATTCTTCTTTTTCCGTTCTTTTCCGTGTTTTTCCGCGTTCCCATGCTCTATGCCCTGCTGTTGCAAAAAAAGGGGGCTTATTCAGCCAGGCCGAGTTTGTAGGCCCTGGCCAGCCAGCGCCGGCGGGTACGCGCGGATGACAGCTTCACCGAGCCGAAGTAGCTGCTGCGGACGGGTTTGACCCCGCAAAAGCGCAGATTGGCGTTCATCATCTTGTAGCCGGGGTCTTTGAGATAGAGCCGGTAATAAACCGGAGGGCCGTCCATCGTTACAATGAGGCGCGCGGACCTGCCCCTGAGGAGTTTGTCCCAGCCCACCGCCAGGCCCTTCCGCTGGCGGTATTTATAGGCAAATCCGGGCAGCAGGATGATCTCCAGGAAGAGCTTCAGCAGCGCCGGGGGAGTGGCCCACCAGTTCGGATAGGCGAAAACCAGCAGATTGCAGGCCGCGATCTGACTTTGTACAGCCAAAAGTTCTTCCGACAGCGCCACCTTTTGCTTCTGGCCATGCTTCAGATACGGCTCCAGATCCAAGGAGCCCAGCGTGACGGTTTCCACTTCGTGGCCCGCGGCCAGGGCCCCCCGGCGGTATTCATCCGCCAGGGCGTGGCAAAAGCTGTCTTCCCGCGGATGCGCTTTGATCAGCAATATCTTCATGTATCCTCAGCCTTTTCTGTTTTTAGCTGGCGCCCGTGACGGCGTCAACCGCAATGCATGAAAGGATACTGCGCGGGGTGGGGGTTATCGGTCAAGTATTTTCCTTGCCAAAGCCTACAAAGCCCTGCGGGCTTTTGGTCAACGAGGACGTCGACCTTCCGGTGGGCGGCCGTAGCGCAGCATTCCAATGCTGCGTTTTGGCTTTTCGCAGGATCGGAATCCTGCGCCACGGTTTTTTTCGCGGGATCGGAGCCGCAGGCGTCCTCGCCTGCGAAGCTTCGCAGAAGCTTGATTTGTTTTGGGCAAGTCCCTGCGGGACTTAGGCAGACGGGGACGTCTGCCGCTCCGTTTTCACCGGAAGGCCCGACCGCTGTGTCATCCCGGGAAGCGTGCGCCAGCACGCGGGGACCCGGGATCCAGGCCTTCGGGGTAATGCCCCCAGAGGGTGTCGATTCAGACTGCGTCTGGATCGAACCCGCCTTGGATGTGATGTTGTTTTGGTTTGACCGCCTGGATTCCGGGGCCCCCAGCACCCCACGAACTCGCTGCGCTCGTCCGCGAGGACCCCGCCTCCCCGGAATGACACGTCGGGGCGGGGTGGAGGATGGATCTGGGTTCCGGGGCCCCCACAGCACCCCACGGGTTCGCTGCGCTCGTCCGCGTTGACCTGCACCTGCATGGTGCTCCTGATTTTCGCAAAGCCTACAAAGCCCTGCGGGCTTTTGGCCAACGAGGACGTTGACCACCCAATAGTCACACCCTTTCACGCCAGGCTGGCCATCGCAGCCGGGATGGCCTGGCAAGATACAGAATTCTTAAATATTTATTGACATATAATCACCGATATCATAATTTGTTTAATAACCCATAAGGAGGTTTTTACGATGAAAAAGATCTTTCTGGTGGTTTTGGCATTGTGGGCGGCAACCGCCGTTGGCGCGATGCCCAAGGGAAAACTGAATCTCGGGGGCCATGTTTCATTCACACAAAGTTACCCGGGCATGTCGTTGAACGTCAGCCCCAATATCGGTTATGCCATCGCGGATAATGTGATGTTGGATCTGGAATTGTCCTATGATTTCCTGCTGGGGCCAAGCTATACTTCGTCCGCTTTGGGAGCGGGGCTGAGCGCGAGGTATTTTATCAGGAATGCGTATGCGGGCGCGGGTCTCATACAGGTTTTTCAGGCGTTTGAATGGCCGGAAAAAAACCCTAAACCAACGTCTTCGCAAACCATCCTGATCCTGAAAGCAGGACTGATCATCCCCATTGCCGAAAAGGCATACCTGGATCTGGGGGGCGATCTCACGATCGCGCCAACCTCCACCTGGGGTTATCTTGAACCCGCGTTTGGCGTGGATATCTGCCTGGGGATCCAAGTATTCTTGTAGCTTCAAAGCTCCCGCAAAGGCAGCCGCAAGGGGGTTGAAAAAGCTGAAGGAGCGGGAAAGCCAGGGCAGGCGTCAGGGCCGCTGCTGACTCATCTCCGGGGTAACGCGCACCTTTTCCTCCCAGTCGTTGGCGCGGTTGGCGATCTCGTCCAGTTCTTCCCGGGTGAAGAGCGCTTCGGCGTCCTCGATCCGGTTCATGGCCTCCAGATGGTGCTGGCGGGCGGCGATGGTCCACCAGACGTAGGCTTCGAGGTCGCTCTGCTGGGAACCATTGCCTTCCCAGCGGGCCAGGCCCAGGTAATACTGCGCCTCGGGATCGTTGCCGTAGGCGTATTGGTAGAGTGTGTTCACGGCTGTTTCCAAATCCCGGCTGGAGGAGGGATTTTCGTAAAGCTGGATAGCTTCCTCGAGGTTGGAAGGATCGTGGGAAATGGTTTTTTCCTCTTCTATGATTGCCGGTTTGTCCTTGATCTTGGGGCTTTTCTTTTTGCATCCGGCCGCGGCGGCCAGGATCAGGCAGGCCAGCAGCAGCCAGACGGCTGTTTTGCGCACGCGTCCTCCTCCGGTGATGGGTTGCCTGGGTTTATCTGTATTCGTAGATCATCCAGCCGTCGGTGCCCAGGGCCAGGAAGATCAGATTGCCGTCCAGCGCCACGTCGAAGACCTCGGTGTAGGGGTGGGTGATGGTCCGCAGGTCCTGCACGCGGAGGGGATTGGTGACGTCGAGGATCTTGAGGCCGCCCTGGCCGAGGGCGAGGTAGAGCAGGTTGTCTTTCAGCTCGAGGTCGCGGATGTCGTTGGAAAGCCGGGTCTGGAAGATCAGGCGGGGGTTGTTCATATCCGCGGCATTGATGGCCAGGAGTTTTTTGCCGGCGCCCAGCCAGACGATGTTGCCGTTTTTGGCCATCACGGTGGCGTCGGCGATCTCGTAATTCACGCCCAGGCTGACGGGGAACTGGAGGTCGGAGATATCCACTGTCACCAGGCCGAAATCGTTGAGGGCCCAGAGGTAGGGATATTCGGCGATGAAGTCGCGGATGCCCCATTTTTCGGAGAAAGTGCTTTTTACCTCGCGCATCCCGCCCTTGCCGATATCGATGATGTCGATGCCGCGGAAGCGGTCCGCCACATAGAGCATCGAGCCTTCGCGGGTGATGCGGTCGCCCTGGACGGTGGTGGTGAAATAGATGGTTCCGGGGTAGGAGAGGGTATCCACGGAGGTGACCAGGTTGGCGGGGTCCTGGCTGCAGACGTAGAGCTGGTTTCCGCCCAGCATGTTCACATCCTCGATGATGTATTGGGAACGGAAGACGCCTTCGAGGCGCGGGGACCAGGGATTGAAGATGGAATGGATCCAGATGTAATTCTGGTCGCGGATCACCACCTGGTCTTCCTGGTAATCGATGTGATAGGGATGCGGGTATTGCTGATGGACCAGCAGCTGCGGGATGCGGAAGTCGATGGCGGCCGCGGAAGCGCAGGCCAGCAGGGCCAAAATTATCAGCAGAGTGTTTTTCATCGGTCACTCCTTTGGGGATGAAAGGCGGCGGCAAGGGCCGTCTCTATATATACCGGGCAGGCAGGCATTTCCTGCATCAATTGACCAGTCGGGCGATGATATCGGCGGATCTGATCCCCTCGGCCTCGGCCGTGAAGGAGACCAGGATCCTGTGGCTGAGCACCGGCAGCGCCACCGCTTTCACATCCTCTTCGGAGGGGGTGAGGCGTCCGTCCAGGGCGGCCCGGGCTTTGGCGCCCAGCACCAGATACTGGCTGGCGCGGGGTCCGGCGCCCCAGTTGATCCACTTGGCCAGCTCCGGTTTCAGGTCCGGGTTGCCGGGCCGGGTGAGGCGGGCCAGCTTGACGGCGTATTCCAGCACGTGGCCGCTGAGGGGCATGCTGCGGATGGCGGTTTGGAAAGCGATGATCTTTTCAGGGGAAAGCAGCGGCCGCGGCTCTTCAAAGGGCGCTCCGGTGGTGGTTTGCACGATGCTGAGTTCCTCTTCGTAAGAGGGATAGCCGATGTTGATATAGAGCATGAAGCGGTCCAGCTGGGCTTCCGGCAGGGGATAGGTTCCCTCCTGTTCGATGGGGTTTTGGGTGGCCATCACGATGAAGGGCAGATCCAGCGGGCGGGTGGTGTTGCCGCTGCTCACCTGGTATTCCTGCATCGCCTGCAGCAGCGCGGCCTGGGTTTTGGGCGGGGTGCGGTTGATCTCGTCGGCCAGGATGATATTGGCGAAGATGGGGCCCTTGATGTATTGGAATTCCCGGCGTTCGCCGCCGCTGAGGGAAACCAGGATGTCCGAGCCGGTGATGTCCGAAGGCATCAGGTCCGGGGTGAACTGGATCCGGCCGAAAGAGAGGTTCAGGGCTTTGGCGATGGTTGAGATGAGCAGGGTTTTGGCCAGGCCGGGAACGCCTTCGATGAGCATGTGGCCATTGGCGAAAAGGCCCATCAATACTTTGTCCACCACGGCGTCCTGGCCCACGATCACCTTGCGGATCTCGGCCAGCAGTTCCTGTTTCACGCTTTTCAGTTCTTCGATCTTCCGGATCATTTCTTCACTGTTCATATATCTTGTCTCCACGGATAATTGCTTTCAGCACCTGGCTTCCGCTCAGGGCGATGGCAACGATGCCGATCACGCCGATGAGCAGGGCCGTTAAAACGTGCGCGAAAGCCATGATCGCCGAGGCGCTGTCTTTTGTCAATGCAAATCCCACCGAGAAGATGATGATAATCATCCATTCGTTGCTGCCCAGCTGGGCCGGCGGCTGGGGCAGGGCGTAGGAAAGATTGATCAGGGTGTAGCCAAACAGCACCATCACGAAAGGAAAACCTACCCCGAAGGCCTGGAAGAGCAGATAGAAATAGAGGCCGTCCAGGCCCACCCCGACCGCGGTGAGCAGCACAGCGACCAGCAGCCGGGACCAGTGGTGTTCGAAAACGTTCAAGCCGCGGATGAAGACATCGATGTAGCCGAGGAGCTTGTTCCGCCATTTGGCCGGCAGCCAGGAAAAGAAGAGCTGGAAAAACTTCACCACGCCGTCCTTGCGCCACACGGAGAGCAGCAGGATGCCCAGCGAAGCCAGGAAAACCAGGCCCAGCAGGATCAGCAGCACCGCCAGAGGCGTGGAGATCCTGATCCGGAGCAGCGGCACCATCAGCAGCACGAAGAGGATCCCCAGGGTGTCGAAGGTCTTGTCGATGAAGATGGAGGGCAAAACGTTGAGTATGGACACGCCGTGGTTGCGCTTTACAAACCAGGCCTTCACCACTTCCCCGGCGCGGATGGGGATGAGGTAATTCACCCAGTTTCCCCCCATGCTGTATAAAAAGGTGCGCCCCAGCGGGATATCGGCCTGTTTCTTCAGCAGCAGGTTCCAGCGCCAGCTGCGGATGAAATAGGCGGCCAGATAGGCAAGGGAAGCCCAGACGACGAGGTTTGGCTGAACCTGGCGGATGCTCGCGAGCACAGCGTTGACGTCGATGCTGCGCAGCCAAAAGAAGATCAGCACCAGGCCCAGGATCAGGCCTCCGATCAGGAATATCAGGCGCTTGCGGGACATCCGGATCCGGGCTCAGCGCTCAAAGACCAGGCGGCGGTGGTGGGCCCAGCGCCGCTTGAACGCTTCCGGCGCCAGTTTTTCCAACCACTGGTAGGCCCGCATCCGCTTTTCGAAACCGGGGTCTTCGCCACAGTAGTGGCTAAGGATGCTGATCGTTTCGCCCTCTTTTTCCCTGGGCCGGGCCAGGTTTTTGGGCAGCAACCCTTCCGGCAGCCATTTGCCCAGCAGCTCCTCCTTGGTTGTGCCGATATCCGGCCAGGGCGGGCAGTCGAAACAGCCGGATTCGGCGAGCTTCCAGCCCAGCTTCGAGAGGAGGTGGACGATGGAGGGGGGATCGATGTGGCCGATCTTCAGATCGGGATATTTGGCCGGGCTGTAATCCCTGAGCTGGAGCTGGTAGCCCAGGCCTTCGCGGTTGGGCACGCTGATGAAGATCACGCGGGAAGTAACGCGGGAGATCTCGCCCAGAAAGGCCTTCAGGTCTGGCACGAACCACAGGGCGGAAAAGGAAAAGCTCATATCGAAGGCCCCGTCCGGGTGGTCCAGGCGGCGAAAATCCGGATTGTGTCTGGCCTTCAGAGGCCGGTCCAGGGTGCGCCAGAGATCGCGGATGAGCTCCAGGCGGCGGGGGTCGTTGTCTTCGAGGGTTACTTCCAATCCGGCGTCGGCCAGGGCGACGAGGTTGATCCCGCTGATCCCGGTGAAGCCGAAGGAAGGGCTTTCCAAAACGCTTTGGGCCCCGTATCTGGCGGCGGTCCGCAACAGAAGGTCGTTTAGCACTATGCGCTCATAGGAGGAACCCAGGCCTTCGTGGGGGTTGGCGAAATACTTTTCCCAGGCGTTGATGATCGGGATGGCCATTATCCGCCCAGATAGTCCGAGATGGTGATCCGGATGTCCGGAATGGTGAAAGTGGGGGGGAGGCCCATGAGTTCATAGGTATCGGCCACCTGGTAAAACCAGGAGCGCGAGATCAGCTGAAAACGGCTGACCCAGAGCTCGTTTTTGATCAGCCCGGCCAGCTGCTCGCCCCAGCGGAAGAAGAGGCGGTCCAGCTTGAGGATGGAGCTGTAATTTTCCCCCCTGAGTTCCCTGGAGATGAAATTCACCAGTTTCTGCAGCTCCACGGGTTCGCGATCCGCCACATTCAGCGCCAGGCCGGGTTTGTAGTCGTGCAGCAGCAGCCAGAGGAAGGCGCGGGCGATCGTATCCACGTGGCAGAGGTGGATCCAGACGCGTTTGTTGATCAGGGGAAAGCGGTTGTCGTGCACCATCTTCACCATCTGGTAGGGGAAGCCCCGGTCCCGGGTGCCGTAGGTTACCGAGGGGCGCAGGATCGCGGCTTTGAGGCCCCGGATCACCGCCCGCTGGATCAGTTTTTCACATTCGATCTTGGTGTAGTGGTAAAAATTGTCCGGATTCCGCTCGGTCTGGTTGTTGGCCGGCAATTCCTCCGGGATGGCGCCGAAGACCCCGACGGAGGAGCAGAACATGAATTTGGCGTTGTGCTCCAGGCAATGCTCCGCCAGCTGCTGGGTGCAGATGAAATTGGCCCGCAGATATTCCTGGCGGGGGAATTTGCGCCCGCCCCGCAGCGCCCCGATGTGCATCACCGCGTCGAAGGCGTTGTCCTTCAGATAGGCCGTGAGTTTGGGGATATCCGCCAGATCGAGCTTCACGATCTCCAGCTCGGTGCGAAAGGCGGCGTAGCGCTCGGGAACGGTTTCCGGCCGGATCAGCGCGGTGATGTGGTAATCCGTTTTTTGGGCCAGGACGGCGTTCAGGACCGCCCTGCCGATGAGTCCGGTTACGCCGGTGACAAGCAGCCTGGGCATTTAGCCAAAAATCCTTTTCCAGAGGCTTTTCTTCTGGCGCCGGCGGTGTTCGTGGCCCGCGCGGAGATACAGGTATTTGAAGGGAACCTTTTCATCGCGGAGGATCTTGGCGGGGAATTCACTGGTGAGGAGTTGCGGGATCTCGGCGTCCAGCTCGGTTTTGAGCAGTTCCACGGCCTTGAAATAGGCTCCGTAGGGCGCCTTGGCATGGTCGTCCGAAGCCAGGAAATGCGCCCAGCCGTTGCGCAGCAGCAGCCAGGCGGTCTGGCGCACCTTTTCGCCGTAAAGCCCCAAGAGGCTGCCGGCGTTCACCTGGATATAGACGTCCCGCCGGATCAGGTCCTTGGCGTCGTGCACCTTGTTCATGATGCTCACATAGCGTTCGGCATGGGCCAAAATGGGCCTGTAGCCCTGGCGGAGGAGGGGGTAGAGGTTTTCGTAAAAATCTGAGGGCAGGCCGTTGAGGTCCGATTCCACCAGGATGTAGCGGGAGTCTCCCAGCCTCAGGTCGTGCTTCTGGATGTCCTTGAGGCTGAAAGGATGGAGGTAGATCTCAAAGCCCGGATGCAGCTTGATGCCGATCCCGTTTTGGCGGGCCAGTTCCCGCAACTGCCGCAGCCTGGCGTCATATTCGGCCCGCTCATACTGGTAGTGCCCCGGCATATAGTGGGAGGTCAGAAAAGCGTCGCTCACCCCGCCTTCCGCCATCAGGCGCAGCTGCTCCAGCGATTTTTCCGCGGAGTCCGATCCGTCGTCGATCTGGGGCAAAAGGTGGCAATGGATGTCGATCATGGTTCAGGGCAGGCGTTCCTTGATCATCTGGATAAACTCCCTCAGCACATCCGTGTTTTCGAAGGGGCTGATCATGCGCTCGCTTTCATCCAGCAGCTTGTCCACGGCCGCGCGTGCTTTGTCGAAACCCAGGAAGCCCGTGTAGCTGGTCTTGGAGACGGGGATCAGCTCTTCGTCGAAATCCAGGCCTTCGCTGCCGCGGTTGTAGTCCTTGCTGATGTCCTCGATCATCCGGTAGGCCAGGGCGAGGTTCAGGGCGTAGCTGTTCATGATCTGGCGGATGTTTTCCTGCGCGCCGGCCAGAACGCAGGCCATGTCCGCAGCCGCCTGCAGCAGGGAGCCGAGTTTTTTGGTGTCGATGTAGCGCAGGGTGTTCAGCTTCATCACACGGTGCTGGCTTTCCAGGGCCACCGCCTGGCCGCCGATCAGGCCGTAGGAACGGGTGCTGGTCGATAGTATCCGGATGCAGGCCAGGGCTTTGGAAGGCGGCGTGATACCGCCCAAAACCTCGAAGGCAAGGGCGTAAAGGGCGTCGCCGGCCAGGATTCCCACCGTGTTGTCGTATTTGAGGTGCAGCGCCTGTTCCGAGCGCCTCTCCGTTTTGTTCATCAGCATCGGCAGATCGTCGTGCACCAAAGAGGCGTTGTGCGCTATTTCCACAGCTGTGGCGGCTTTGACGGCTTCCGGCAGGCCTTTGTTCTTCTTCATCCCGGTCAGCATTTCATAGATGGAGACAAGCAGCAGCGGCCGCCAACGTTTGCCGCCGGGGAAAGTCGAGTAACGCATGGCCTTCTTGAGTTCCTTGGCTGGCGCGGTCTGAGGGCTGAACTGGTGTTTCAGACTGGCTTCGATCATTTCCAAACGGGTCTCAAAATACTTCTGTAACAGCAAGTTATACTCCTGATGGCTATTTCTCTCAGTATTCTGCCATTATGATAATCCTTACTCTGACAACGCCAATATTGTCAAGTTTTTTGTTCGCAATCGATCTCCCGGTCATGCAAAGCCGAAAATATGGCCCAATTTGAGAGGGTGGAGTGTTTGTATGGCAATAGATCATCGTGGCTTTCCGTGTACGTCATTCCGGGAAGCGTGCAGCAGCACGCAGGGGCCCGGGATCCAGGCCTTTGGGGTAATGCCTTGGGAAGTGGTCTTTGCAGGCTCCGCCGGAAAAGCCCCCGTCTCTGTCTCGACTGTGTTTTGGTTTGACCGTCTGGATTCCGGGGCCGCGGGGGTTGAAACCCCCACCCCGGAATGACGTAAATCCAAGCCTTTTTCTGTGTTTTCCCGCGCTTTTCCGTGGCCTGTTATTTCCCCCCCCGCGGCCAGGGATTTTCCTTGACCGCGGGCAGGGGCGGAGTTAAGCGGTTCAAAGGAGAAAAAATGAGCAGGACCGGAAAGATAATCGACATCGATTGCCAGTGCGGCTGCAAGCTGTTCCGCTATTACAAGGCGGGCAAGGGGAGGCTGATCAAGCTGCTGATCAGCAGGCTGAGCGAGGACCGCGTGGGCCTGGCGGGCCTGGAAACCCACTCAAAGCCCGTCTGCCCAGCCTGCGGCAGCGAACTGGGCATTATCATGATGATCCACGGCGAACCGGCCCTGAAGCTGAACCAGGGCACGATCAGGGGCGTGAGGATCTGATCAGGCTGGTTTAAAGCGGCAGGGAGACCCTTTTACCGGTCTTGGCGGATTGGTAGATGGCCTGGATGATCTCCACGGATTTGCGTCCGTCGCGTCCGTCGGTGAAGGGCTTGCTTTTGTTCAGCAGCACATCCACCACATTGCGGTAATAGGGGTTGTGGCCAAACCCGTAAACGTTCGGAGGCTGGTAATTGGCGTCCAGGGCGATGCGGTCGTCGTCGTCATATTCCTCAAACTCCCATTTCTCGATCTTGTTGACGGCCACGCCGCCCAGTTTCACGGTGCCTTTTTCGCCGATGATGGTGATGGAGCCTTCGAAATTTTTGGGATAGGTGAGCATGGTGACGTTGAGGGTGGCGATGATCCCGGAACGGAAATGGAGGATGGCGCAGCCGGTGTCCTCCGCTTCGATCCGGCGGGCCATGGTGGCGGTGTAGGCCATCACGCTGTCCACATTTCCCAGCAGCCAATACATGGCGTCCACGTAGTGGCTGGCCTGGTTCATGAAGGCGCCGCCGTCGAATTCCCAGGTTCCACGCCACTTGGCGGCGTCGTAATATTCCTGGGGGCGCTGCCAGAAGACGTTGGACTGGGCCACGAAAATGCGTCCGAAGCGGTTTTTATCCACAGCCTGCTTGAGCAGCTGCATGGTGCTGTTGAGGCGGTTTTGCTTCACCACGAAGAGCTTCACGTGGTTGGCGTCGCAGGCCTTGATCAGCTTGTCCGCGCCTTCGATATTTATGCCCATGGGTTTTTCGGTGATCACGTTCAGCTTGTGTTTGGCCACGTCGATGCCGATCTGGGGGTGGATCCCGCTGGGGGAGCAGATGCTGACGGCGTCCAACTCCTCCTTGTCCAGCATTTCCAGGTAGTCGGTGTACCAGCTCTTGATCCCGTAGGTCTGGGCCGCTTCGCGGGCCTTGTCTTCGCTGATGTCCGCGCAGGCCGTGAATTCGGCCTCGGGGATCTGGGAAACGGCTTCAAAATGGTTCTTGGAGATGCGGCCGCAGCCGATCAATCCCAATCTGAGCTTCTTCATTTATGCTCCTTTGTTGGCTAAATTATCAATGTACCAGGCGCACATCTGCGCCACGCTTTCGCCGATGCTTACGGTCTGGACGAAGCCGGCGGCGCGGATCCTGGCGGCCCTGAAATCGGTCGCGGTGGCGAATTTCTTCATCCGGTCGCTGTTCACGGGCAGGTCGATCCCCAGCAGCTTGGCGGGGAGGTCGAAGATCCTGCCGATGCCCACTGCCAGTCTGATGGGGATCCGCAGCCGGGGCATCCGGAAACCTGGCTGGGAGGCGATCAGCCGCATCAGTTCGTGCAGGGTGATGTAGGGCTCGTCCACGCAGTTGAAGTGCTGGTAGCCGGGTTTCAGCAGGCCCAGGGAAAAGAGGGTCATGCCGATGATGGTGTCCAGCGAAACCACGCTCTTCACGTGAGTGCCCTGGCCCACCATCACCCAGGGGCGGCGGTGCATGGTGTCCAGCAGTTTATACATGTTGGCAAAGTTGTGGGGGCCGAAGATCACGGTGGGGCGCAGGACTATCAGTTCTCGGGCGGGATCCTGCTTCTGCCAGTCGATGCAGAGCAGTTCCCCCGCCAGTTTGGATTCCCCGTAGGGATGGTCCGGGGCGTAAGGCGCGTCCTCATCAGCGGGGCCCGCCGGGTGGCCGAAAACGGAGACCGTGCTCAGATAAACGATCTTGCCGATCCCGCTGTGGGCGGCAAACTCCAGAAGGGCCTTGGTTCCGTATTTATTGTGGGAAAAATAATCGCCGCGCTTGATGCCGAAATCATGTTTGGCGGCGGCGCAGTGGATGATGAGTTCGATATCGGCGTTGTTCTCCAGTTCGAAAGCGCCTTTAACGCTTCTGAGATCACCGGGGTTGCGGATGTCTCCCAGCATCGTTTTGGGATGAGGCGTGGCGTCGCAGTGGGAACTGATATCGATCCCGGTAACCTGGTGGCCCTGGCGGTCCAGATCCCACATCAGCCGGGAGCCCACAAAGCCGTTGCTGCCTGTGATAAGTATGTTCATAAAGTCTGGGCGTCTCCTAACGCACCGGGTTCCAGGTGTTGGTCCTGGTTCGGAGGATATAGCGCACAAAGGCCGCCAGCGAAGACCAGATCATCGCCACCAAGTAGGCCGGAACGGTGCTTAAAGGCAAACGCCGGCCTCTGGCCTGAAAGAAAAGGCCAAGCGCGCCCAGTCCGTAAACCAGGCACTGGAGGAAAAATACGGTCCGGTAAAAGCATAATTGATACAGGCAAGCCGAGGCAAGGAATCCTGTCAACACAAAAACGAAGAACAGCCAGCGGAGCAGCTTGTGGGAGACCAACTGGAAGCTTGCTGCCGGATGGCGGAAAGGGTTGAGCAGCGCGAGGTTGCGCTCCAGCACATACCATTCGCGGGTGATGATGCGGATCTTGCGCGCCATCTCCTGTCCGGCGGATTCAGTTTCTTCTTCAAACACGTTGGACCGCGGCTCATAGGCGGCCCTGAAGCCCTGTTTCAGCACGGTGAGCACCCGCTCGAAATCGTCCACGGACTGCGGATCGACCGGCAGGAAGAGCTCGCGCCGGATCAGGAAGAGGGAGCCGTTCGCGCCAATGAGGGAGTGGAAATCGCTGTCCAGCTGTTTCAGCCAGGATTCATAGCGCCAGTAGAGGCCTTCTCCGGATTTGCCGCCTTCCCCGGCGGTCAGCTTCAATTCACCCGAAACCACTGCCAGCCTGGGATCGGAGAGCATTTTCTTCACCAGCAGCTGCAGGGCGTCCGGAGCGAAAATGGAGTTGGCGTCGGTGGACAGCACGTAGTCGCTATCCAGCAACGGCAGCACCAGGTTGTGGGCGGAGGGTTTGCCCCGGCGCGGTTTTTGCACCAGCAGTTCCACCCGCTGGTCCCGATAGCGGCTCACGATCGCGTTGGTGGCGTCATCGGAATCGTCGGAGATCACGATCATTTTCAGGCGGTCGGGGGGATAGTCAAGCTGAAGGAAGGACCTGATCTTGGCCTCGATCACGTCCTCTTCGTTGCGGGCGGGGCAGAGGACGGTGACGCTGGGATACTCGGCGGATTCTGCTGTTTCAGGCTTTTTTCTGCTGCGGCACAGGTTCGCGATGGCCAAAATGAGGGGATATCCCGCCAGATGGTAGGCCAGGGCAGCCACCGAGATCCAGAAGAGGATTGCCGCGAGCGTCATCAGAGGCCTTCTCCGGGGCGGATCCGGGGCTTTAATTGAGCCGGGTTTTTTGTCATGCGCTGCCTGCCAAGATGGATGTTATCGTGTACAGGTTGCCCAGTTGGGTCCTGTTCAGGCTCTGCAGGTACTTCGGATCGCTGATCCGCCTGGAACCCGGCAGGGCGGTTTGCAGCTGCTCGCAGGACAACTGGCTGAGGATCCTCTCGCTCAGCCATTTCTGCCCGGAAAAGACGTTGGACCCGGTGTTGGTCCCCCCGGCCGGTTTGCGGAGCTTGCGGGTTCTGGTTACCAACAGCCGGTAGAGCGGGTTCCGCATCTGGTTTGGAGACCACTTGCGGTTGGCGTAGCGCACCCGGCTGAGCTCGGGCGAAAGGGCGTGCAGGAAGCTGCTGTAAAAGGCGTAATCCCGTTTCCAGGAGTTGGGTATCCGGCGGGCGAGGCGATAGAAGCGGTAATCGTATAAAGGCGCTTCGCAGCGGCAGAAACAGCGGTTGCGGTCCTCACCCTCGAACAGCCAGCGGGCGCCTCGCTCGCAGAGGATGAAGCTGGTGTATTTTTCGGTGTAGCTGTCCTGGGGATAGGCGGCGAAAAGATCCAGCAGGTAAGCGTCAAGGTCGTCTTTGGCGATCCCGAAGAGCCGCGCGCAGGCTTGGGGGTCAAAGATGGCTTCACGGGCGTAGAGCAGCTCCAGGCAATGTTCCAAGGAGGATATCTCCCGGTCCGTATGCAGCCCTTTCATCACCTGGCCCCCGTCGCCGGTGAGCAGCAGGAAGCCGCCCGGATGGGAGCTGCCGGCCCGCTTCAGGAATTGGACCAGGAAAGACGCCGCCAGATAGTTGAGCCCGCCTTTAAGGCTGAACAGGGTTTTATGCTCTTCTTCGCCAGTCTCAGCCAGCTCGGGCACCCGCAGGGGGAAGGCTCCCAGGGAAGCTAGTTCCCGGGCTACGGCAACTTCGTCCGCGGTGGTTCGGTCCGCGTCCAGAAAGGTGCAGGCTTCGAAAGGAATGTTTTGATGCAGCAAAGAGGCCGCGACGCAGCGGGAATCGTAACCTCCGCTCAGCGACAGCAGCGTGGGCAGTTCGCCCTGGCTGGCCCGCACTGTGGCGTGAAAAAGCTCCACCAGTTCCGGCAGGCGGCTCTTCGGGGAGCCGCTGTGGTCCTCGGCCGGGAAGCGGAGTTCCGGCTGGTCCGCCAGGCTGAGCCGGTCTTGGGCCCAGTCGTAAACGGCCAAAGTGCCGCCTCTGAGGGTGTCGATCTCCGGAAAGGGGGTTCCCCGACCGGGAACATAGGCCAGCATCAGGCTCAGGGCCAGATAGAGCGGATCGGGGCTGATCATCCCGGCAGCGCCTTTAACCAGGCCAAAGTCCCGGCCCAGGATAAGCCTGCCCTGCTTGTGATACAGGTAAACCGGCAGGCGCGCCAGGGCGTCGTTGGCAAAGGCCACAAGCCGGCGTTCGGGGTTTACCGCCAGGAAGAAGAAACTGCCCGCAACGCCGTCCAGATATCGGTTCCAAAGTTTCGCCAGGTCCAGCGAAGCCGGCTCGGGGGCAGCCAATTCCTGCAGCAGCCGCGAAAACCCCTCCGGCAGCCCGGAAACGCCCTCCAGAAAGACCTGCCAGCCTCCCTGCCTGCTTTCCGAAACCAGGTAGGCGGGATGTTCGCACAAAACGACCAGGCTTTCCGGGGCCGGCTGCGCTGTGCGGCTCTCAAGCGCGGGTAGCGCGCCGCAGAGCTTGTTCGCCAGTTCCGCGCAGCGGCGGATCTGTTCCTTCGGCACTCCGTCCGGGTCGATGAAAAGGTTGATTCCTGGCATTTGCTTCCTTGGCTGTAGTTGGGATGGCTTCACCTTCGCCTGCCCGGCTGCTTATCTGTCAAGGGAAATCTTGTCCGGCGCCGGCCCGCGGCAATTTTGAGTTGACACCTTTGGCAGTGCCGGGAAGTTTGGGCTTACGGGCGCCAGGCTGGCTCCCGTAGCGCAAAATCCTAAGGAAAACAAGCTGGTTACATGGCCGAGATAGATCTGAAAAAAAACATCCTGCTGAGCGGCAGTTTCAGGATCGTGATCATCGCGCTCACATTCTGCATCAGCTGGATCTCCGCGCGCTTTCTGGGCGTGGAACTGAAAGGCCAGTACAGCTATGTGATCACCTTGGGCGGGTTTTTCTGGATGGTTCTGGACCTGGGCATCTTCCACAGCTATCCCTACCTGGCCCGCAAATTCCCGCAGCGCCTGGCCAACCTCTATGGCTGGACCGTGTTCAGCACCAGCCTGGAAATAGCGGTGCTGCTGGCCCTGGGCCTGGGTTTCCGCCCGTTCTGGAACCAGCTGCTGGGCTATGAATTCTCGCCGCTGTATCTGGTGCTTTTTGTGCTCTACGTTTCCTTCACCAAGGCGCTGATGCAGTTGAAGGCCTTTTTCATCGGGCTGGACCGCATCCTGAACCATTCCCTGGCGGCGGTGATCAATTCCTCGCTCTGCCTGCTGCTGGTCTCGCTGGGATTCCTGCTGGTGAGTGGAACTACCCGGCTTACCTACTACCTTGGCATCACGGTTTTTTCCCTGGCGGCGGCGATCACCTACCTTTTAGCCAGCTATGGCCAGGCCCCCCGGCTGGGGGAGGTGGATCTGGGCTTTGTGCGCCGCGCCTATGGTTTCGGCATCCGGGCCTTTGTCTCGGCGCTGCTCATCTCCCTGCTGGTGCGGGCGGACATCGTGATCGTGAAACAGCTGCTGGGCTACCGCCAGACGGGCATCTATTCCATCGCCGCGCATATGGTGGATTTTTTGCAGATCGCTTCAAACATGGTGGGCGGCTTGCTGCTGGCCAAGCTTTCGGATACCGCCAGCGATATCGGCAAATGGCTGCTGATGAAAAAGATGCTGATGCTCTTTGCCGTCTTTTTGGCCCTCGGGAACCTGGCTTTCGTGGCCCTGGGCAGGCCGCTGCTGGCGCTTTTTTACGGCGCCGGTTTCGTTCCCTCCTATTGGGTTTACCTTTGGCTGATCCCGGCCAGTTTCGGGCTCAGCTTCGGTTCCCTGTTCCAGAACTACCTGAACAGCAAGGGCTTCCCCATCGTAAGCATCATCATCGCCGCCCTCGCCCTGGCCCTGAACATTGGCCTCAACTTCCTGCTCATCCCCGGCATGGGCATCCAGGGCGCGGCCCTGGCCACCTCCGTTGCCTACCTGTTTTGGTTCGCCCTCATCGTAGCTTATGAACAGAGGCAGTCCCAAGGCAGGCTGCTGCTGCATCTGCTGCCCCGGCGGGCGGACTGGAAAGAGCTGAAGCAAATGCTGGCCGCCACCCTGGCCACCGGCTGGAACCGGCTGCGGAAGCGCTGAGGCGGGTTGATGATACCGAACCAGGAGAACATCCCGCGCGACATCCTGATCGTCCACACCTGGGGGATCGGCGATCTGATCCTGCTCACCCCGGCCTTGCGGGCTGCCCATAAGCTGCATCCCCAAATCCGCTTTTCCCTGCTGGTTTTCCCTCCCCAGGCGGCGGTCCCAGTGCTCGGCGCGGATTTCGTGCACCAGGTCTCTTATGCCTCCTGGGAACCCCTGCGGCTGGCCCAAACCATCCTCTCCCTGCGGCGGAGGAAGCTGGACGCGGTGATGTTCTCAACCGGAGTAAGTCCCTGGAAAGCATGGCTTTTTATGCTGTTATTGAAAGCAAAGCATAAGGTTAGTGAATACAATAAATTCAAATATCCGGGGTTGACGGAGTATCTGCCCTACTCCGAACAGCATTCCCGCACCCGGAACAACTATGAGCTGCTAAGCCGGGTGCTCCCCCTGCCGGACTGGCCGGAAGCCCTCAGGCGGGCGGAGGAGCTGGATCTGGCCACGCATTTTGAGCTGGGCCCCCAAAACAGGGATTGGGCCAAGGACTATATCAGGGAAAACGGGCTGGCCGGCAAAGCCCTTCTGGCCATCCATCCCGGCTGCATGGCACGCAACAGATTCCGCCGCTGGCCCCGGGATTATTTCGCCGAACTGATCAGGCTGGCGAGGCGGGACTTTGACTGCCACGTGGTAGTGATCGCCGGCCCGGATGAAGAGGATGTGGGTGAATACCTCGCCGGGGTGGAGGGCGTCCACCTGCTTCAAAGGACTTCCCTGGCCAACGTGGCCGCCTTCATTGCCCGCTGCCAGGCTTTCGTAAATACCGATTCCGGACTGGGGCATATTGCCTCCTGCTTCCAGATCCCTTCCCTCACCATTTTCGGCCCCGGAAACGAAGCCCAGACAGCGCCTTTTTCCCCCAACAGCCAGGTTGTAAGGCTTCCGGTCCACTGTGCGCCCTGCGTGAGGAACAAGAAAAGAAACTGCCGGACGGAATGCCTCACCGGGCTAAGCCCCCAACAAGTATATTACGATCTTAAACCTATCCTGGACAGTGCTTTTGCCAGGGTTTTCTAAAGCATTCATTTAAGTCTTCTCGCCGGTCTCCCGCCAAATAGCCGCATCTGTTGCGGGCATCTTGCGGGAGGCAACCCGCCGGTCTCCCTTCCTCGGTTTGGGAACAAGCCACAAATCCTGATACCCCCTTTATCCAGGCTTTCTTTCAAATCGAGTAGGTAAAGCCCGTGAGGGCGACAGAACGATAGCGAGGGTGTGGAGAGAGCGTAGCGATCGGAACCCCTCGTTAGGAGAGGTAGGCACACCTTGAAACACCCCCAAACCCCCGCCCAGGCTCACTATTCAGTGATCCTGGGCGGGGGTTTGGGAGAAAATGAACAGACTCAGCTTTTTGTTAATCGAGGGGCTTACGCGCCCTCGCTATCGTTTTGTCGCCCTCCGGGCTGCTGGCTGGTTTCGCACCTTCACCCACTTGATTTGAACAAGAGCCTTAATCTATCATGTTCCGGTGATGTTAAAGCACCGGCCCAGCCAATGCCCGGCCGGGCCATTACCTGGACGTCAACTACTCAAGGGCGGGCTATCCAGGGCTGGGAGGGATCAGAAAGCTTGAGAAATGGATGAAGCAAGGGCTCAGGGGAAGAGCCGCAGCAGCTGGCGGGTTGTTTCGGCGCGGGAGAAGCGCTTGATCAGATCGGAGTTGGGATCGTAGCTGGGTGGATCTGCGAGCAACCGCTCAAGGGCGGCGGAGATGGCCTGGGGATCGGCAATATGTACATGCAGCCCGGCGCCGGTTTCATCAAGCAGGCCAGCGATGACCGATCTTTGGGGTCCCACAGAGAGGATGGGCTTGCCAGCGCGCAGCAGTTCGAAGAGCTTGCCGGTGTAAACCTGTTCCGAAGCGGGGTTGTCGGCCAGCATGATGATGTTCACCCAGGCGCCGAGTGCGTGGGCCAGAGCCTGCTTGTGGGGCAGGTAGCCCAGGTGGGTGTAAAATCCATATCCGCATTGCCCGATCCGCTCCAGCAGCTGAGGATCGGCGCTGCCCAGATGGACAAAGCCGAGGCCGGGAACGGGGCAGCCCGCGATGCCTTCCAGCAGTTTGAGCGGATCGCCGTAATTGCGGTCCATCCGGCCCATGTAAACCAGGGTCGGCTCGGGATAAGGGACCGGAGCGAGACCGGCAAAATCGTCCTCGTCAAAGCCGTTGGTGATCACCTCCGCCTTTCCCTCCAGCCAGGGGTAGCGGGCCAGGTATCGATCCCGGATTTGGGGCGTAACGAAAACAGCTTTGTCACAAGCCTGGAGTACCTTCGCGTCGGTTTGGGCGATGCGCCTTTTGCGGAAGGGGAGCACTTTTTGGTCCAGCAGGGGCGCGAATTGCCAGGAATCGCGGTAATCCGCCGCCCAGAAGATTTTTTGCCCGAAGCGCTTTTTCAAGCTGATCCCCGCCAAAAAGGAGGAAAAGGGCCAGGCGGTAATATAGATGTTGCGGATGCCGTGGCGGCGGATGAGGCTGGCAGCTTTGATGGCCGCGAAAGGCATCCATCCGATCTGTTTGTCGATGGGCCAGAGCAGGTCGTTAAGGAACTTAAGCAGCGCCCAAAATCCGCGTTTAAGGGGGTTTTTGGGCCTTGTATCGGCAAAGCGGGTGCTGGTGATCCTGCTAACGTTGCGGCTTTTGATGCCCAGTCCGCTTACCCTGTGAATGTGGGCTGCGGCGGGGATCTCCTCCAGCAGGCTGGGGTCCGTCTCTTTGCGCACCGGGCGGGCCGGCACCACGGCGTGAACCTCCCAACCTTCGCGGCAGGCGTATTTGAGGAATTTGAGCGCCCGCTGCACCCCGCTCAGGCCGGTGGGGGGAAATTCGTTGATGATCATCAGCAGTTTATTGCCGCTCATACACTTCCCTTACCTTATCGATCAGGCCGGAGAGCATGAAATCCCGCTGAACCCGCTTTTGGCCAGCTGCGGCGAGATTGGCGGCCAGCTCGGGTTCGCGGCTGAATCTGGTGATCAGGGCGGCCAGGCTGGCGGCGTCCCGAGGCTTGGCGTAGAGGGCTTCCCGGCCGTCCGCGAAGAGGCCGTGGATGCCCTGCCCCTCGATCCCCAGCACCGGCAGGCCGGCGTACATCGCCTCCAGGAAGACGATCCCGAAGGTCTCGCTGTAGCTGGGCAGGACGAAGAGGTCGAAGAGGGGATAGAGGTTGCGCACTATCCGGTTTTCCAGCGCTCCGGCCAGCCAGATCCTGTCGCTAAGTTTAGAAGCTCTGATCTTCGCGGCCAGCGCCGCTTGTTCCGGGCCCTTGCCAACGATCACCAGCTGCAGGTCCAGCCCTTGCTCGGAAATGGTTTTCACGGCGTCGATCAGATAGCTGAAACCTTTTTCCGGGGTAAGGTTGCCCACGGAGATCAATTTGTAGCTGCCTTCCCGCAGCTTGGAGCCGACGGGGGTGAGTTCCTCGCCGCGGCACTCCGGGGCGGGGCCGATGGCGTTGCCCAAAACGCTGATCCTGTTTTCGTCCAGCCAGGGCAGCAGCCAGTTTTTCAGCCGGGCGTTGACCGTGAACACGTGGTCCCAGCCGGAGAGGGCTTTGGGCAGGGTCTTGCGGTAAAAAGGCAACAGCCGGTTTTCTTTAAGGCGCTCGGGATGGGTGCGGATGTTGTGGAGGGTGAGGAATTTCGGCTGCTTGATTCGATCCAGCCAGGTTTTCAGCCAAAACAATTCCGGAAGGTGGCGGAAATCGTGAACCTGGATCAGGTCCGGCTGCCAGCGGTGAAGCGCTCCGGCGGCGGCGGGCAGGGCGAAGAGGGGAAAGGTGAAAAAGGCGGACAGGAAGGGCTTTCTCAGGGCCGGATAGGTGATCAGGCAGGCCTCGATCCCGCCCTGGTGGGAACGCTCGATCCTGAAAGCGCTGCCGATGGTATAAGCGACCACGCAGACCCGATAGTGGCGGGCCAGCTCTTCCGCCTGCTGGCGCACAAAGATCCCCGCCAGGCTGTTTTGCCGGGTGGGGTAGAGGTCACTGAGGATCAGGAGTTTTTTCATATCATCGCTCGGAGCGGGCTATCCCGCGCCGCCAAAGCCAGCAACGGTCAGGGCAGTTTTTTGACAAGCTTTTTTTGCCGGAGCGGGTGAAGGGGCAGCCGAGCAATTACCTTGACTGGGATGGTGCGTCGGAAAAACTGGCGCGGAAATCTGCTTTAAGGTGACAATTAAATGGAAAACAGCGATAAACCCGCGGTCTCAAACTTCATCCGCACGATCATCGACAAGGATCTGGCCAGCGGCAAACACAGCAAGGTGGTTACCCGTTTTCCGCCGGAGCCGAACGGCTATCTGCACATCGGCCACGCCAAGTCCATCTGCCTCAATTTCGGCCTGGCCCGGGATTACGGCGGCATCTGCCATCTGCGCTTCGACGACACCAACCCCATCAAGGAAGACATCGAATACGTTGATTCCATCCTGGCGGACGTGCGTTGGCTGGGATTCGACTGGCAGGACAAGCTATTTTACGCCTCGGATTATTTCGACCAGCTCTACGCCTATGCCGAGATCCTGATCAAGAAAGGCCTGGCCTACGTTTGCGACCTCAGCCAGGAAGAGATCCGCGCCCACCGGGGCACCCTCACCGTTCCCGGCCAGGACAGCCCCCACCGGAACCGCGGGGTGGAAGAGAACCTGGACCTCTTTCGCCGCATGCGGGACGGGGAGTTCGAAGAGGGGACCAGATCCCTGCGGGCGAAGATCGACATGGCCTCGCCGAACCTGAATATGCGCGACCCCGTGATCTACCGCATCAAGAAAGCCGAGCACCACCGCACCGGAGCCAAGTGGGTGGTGTATCCCATGTATGATTACACCCACTGCCTTTCCGACGCCATCGAGGGCATCACCCATTCGATCTGCACCCTGGAATTTGAGGACCACAGGCCGCTCTACGACTGGTTTCTGGATAACCTGCCGGTGCCCTGCCATCCCCAGCAGATCGAATTCGCCCGCCTGAATCTGAGCTACACCATGATGAGCAAGCGGCGCCTGCTGGAGCTGGTCCAAACCGGCACCGTGGAGGGCTGGGACGACCCCCGCATGCCCACCATCGCCGGAATGAGGCGCCGGGGATTTTCGCCGGAAGCGATCCGGGAATTCGCCGATCGGATCGGGGTGGCCAAGGCCAATTCGGTGGTGGATTTCGAGCTGCTGCAATTCTGCGTGCGCGAAGACCTGAACCGGCGCGCCAATCGCGCGATGGCAGTGCTCGACCCGGTGAAGCTGACCATCGAGAACTATCCAGATGGCAAATTCGAAGAGCTGGAAGCCGACAACAACCCGGAGGACCCCGGAGCCGGAAAACGCCTGATCCCCTTTGGCAGGGAGCTTTACATCGAGCGGGGCGATTTTTCCGAAAACCCGCCCAAAGGCTGGTTCCGCCTCTCTCCCGGCGCCGAGGTGCGCCTCAAGCATGCCTATTACATCACTTGCACGGACGTGATCAAAGATCCGCAAGGAAACATCACCGAGATCATCTGCAGCCACGATCCGCAGTCCCGCGGGGGCTGGACGCCCGACGCGCGCAAGGTGAAAGGCACCATCCACTGGGTGAGCGCGGCCCAGGCCATCGACGCCGAGATCCGCCTCTACGACCAGCTTTTCACCATAGCCGATTTCAACGATATGGAAGCAGGCAAAGATTACACGCACTATCTGAATCCGGATTCCCTGCGGATCCTCTCCGGCTGCAAGCTCGAACCGTCACTGGGCAATTGCGCCCCGGGCGAGAGGCTGCAATTCCTGCGCCAGGGCTATTTCTGCGCGGATGACGACCACAGCCCGGAGAAACCAGTTTTCAACCGCATAGTTACCCTCAAGGACAGCTGGGCCAAGCAGGTGAAGAAAGTGTGAAGGTTTCAGCCGTAAAAGGGGTATGGCTATCAGGACGGGACCTCCCCAGCGGGGGGAAACTGTGCCCGTCCGCAAAAGCATTTCCGGGAGGAATGATGACACTAAAAGCGACAGCTATCCTGATCGCCTTGCTGGCCCTGGCTTTCCTGCCCCTTGGGGCGGAAGCGGGCTGGGCCACCCTGAACAGCGCTGAATACGGATTCAGCCTCGATTATCCCGACGACTGGGATACCCAAATAAATGACGGCGCCCTGCTGGCCATCGCCAAGATCGAAAACGACCTGCCCCTGGTGATTGCCGTGGCGGCGGAACCCATATTGGAAGGCGATGAAAACGGGCTGTTCGCGCCGGACCTGGAAAAAACCATGGAAGAGGTGGAGGCGGAGATCCTGGCTTTGGGTTTGGGCGAAGCCGTGGTCATCGAGCGCGGAGAGAGCGAATTGAACGGCTTTCCCGCCTATGTGCTGGACCTCAAGCTGGTTCTGGTTGATATCCTGGAAATGCGCATGTACAACATCGTAGTCGATCAGGGTGAGAACTCCGTTTACCTCTCATTCTCCGCCGAGTGCGGCGCTTATGAGGACAACCTGGAAATCTTCGACCGGGTGAAAAACAGCTTCCGGCTCCACTGCATCGAAGATGAAGTTCCAGCGGATCCGGATCAGCCGGAAAAGGCTTACTGAAGCGATCCTGACTGAAGCTCGGGGCTTCAGATCGCCATAGGGTTCTGGGGCGGCTCCGTTTGCTCAGGCTCCTCCGGGGGCGTCTCTTTGGCTCCGGGCTCAACGTCTGGCTTGGGCTTCGGCATGGTTAGCAGCGCGATCCCGCCCAGGGTGCTGAAGAGCATGGCAATGTCCGTGAGGGTGCTGCCGACAATTATCCCCGCGAAGGACGCGGCGATAATGAAAGTTCCCATCAAGCGGGGTTTGGAGCTAAATGAAACAAAGGCCAGAACCGTAATGGTGATGGCTAGGATGGCCGCCACGATCACAAAACCCGGGGTATTGGAAAATTCCAGGGTCCAGATCCCGCGGATATCGTCTGAGAGCAGTGAAGCCAGCGCCGCCGCCACCACGATCAGCCCGCCGATCATCGAAAATATGCTGCCAAAATACTTCATCAGGATCTCCTATGCTATCGTTTTATCCATGAAAGTTCATGCACCCGAAATGTCAACAGAATTCTCTCCTACCTGAGCCGGCAAAAAAAATATGGACAGATTCCCAGCCTTGGCAAAAGCTGAGACCGGGAGGAAAAAATGAAGTATAAAGTGATCCTGATCAAGATCGACCACCGCAGCACCGAAGCGGTGGTTGTGCAAAACATCCTCACGGAATACGGCTGCAACATCAAGGTGCGCCTCGGCCTGCACGAGGTTTCCAAGGAATTCTGCGCCAACGACGGATTGATCGTATTGGAAGTGGAAGGCGACAAGAGGAAACTGAACACCATCGTGAAAAAACTCAACGCGGTGGAGTTTGTGCAAGCTCAGTTGATCGAGATGTGATCAGCCCCCTGGGGGTATTTTAGCCTCTCAGGCGCCTGGTTGGCTGGCCGTTTTTGCCCCTATCAGAAACAAGCGGCTGCTGGCCTGGCGCCTGTTCCTTTGGCGGGTTCAGGGGCTGAGTTTGGAATCGGTGATATCTATGAAGCGGGCGAGGTTTTCATCCAGCTGTTTGATGTCTTCGAGGGTCTTGCGTTTGATGTCCACCCTGGTGGGGGCTTCGCTTTCCAGCTGTTCGATCTCCAGCCGGGGTTCCTTGCTGAAAAATTCCGCGATGATCTTCTGAAGCTGGTCTTTGTTTCCCAGGAGGGTGGTATAATTGGTGCTGCCGGTAACCTGCAGCAGCAGTTTGAAGCCGTCGCGCAGTTCGAACCTGGAGCTTAAGAGGGCGATCGAAGAAGCGCCGCTTTCCTTTTTGACCCTGGCCTTGATCCGCTCCCAGGCTTTTTCCAGGTTTTCCTGGCTCAATTCCAGTTTGTTGCCGCTCACTGGCAGCTCCGGCGGGCGGGCTGTTTCGGCTTTTGCCTCCCTGGCCCGGGGCTGGGCTGGCTTGGGGGCTGGAGCTGCGGCGCGGATCTGGGGCAAGGAGGGGGCACCGGAGGACAGCTTGGCGATCAGCTGCGCTACGTCTTCCATCTCATCCAGTTTGCAGAGTTTGAGCATCATGAGTTCGAAGATCAGATAGGGGTTTCCGCTGCTCTTGATCTCGGTGCGGGCCTGCATCAGCATACTCATGATGTAAAGCAGGTTTTCCCGGCTGAAGAGGCCGGCGATCTCGTCATAGAGCGGATATTCCTCGCTGGTGATCTCGCTGGGCTGGGTTCCAATCTTGCGCAGGATCACGATGCGGATGAATTCCATCAGGTTGTTAAGAAACTCCTGCAGGTCGGCGCCTTCCTCCAATACGCGCTGCAGGCTGTCCAGCAGGGCGGCGTCCTGCCGGGCCTGCACAAGCCGCATCAGGTCGCAGTAGATCTGGGTGGGGATGAGGCCGAAGATCTCGCGCACCTTGTCGATTGTAACCTTGTTCTGGCAGTAGGAAAGCACCTGGTCCATCAGCGACAGGGCGTCGCGCAAGCTGCCGTCGGCCTTGCGGGCGATCATGTGCAGGGATTCGGCATCGATCTCGATGCTTTCCTCCTGCATAAGTTCCTTGAGCCGCTTGACGATCGAATCTATCGGGATCCGCTTGAAATCGTAGCGCTGGCATCGGGAGATA